>Ga0315277_10011061_pt1 | contig 11386 bp, 6 predicted proteins | sample YL17G05_15_MG_FD_203695 | JGI IMG/M metagenome (GOLD analysis project Ga0315277, IMG submission 203695) | Sediment microbial communities from Yellowstone Lake, YNP, Wyoming, USA - YL17G05_15 | ecosystem: Environmental > Aquatic > Freshwater > Lake > Sediment | place: USA: Wyoming | collected...
GGGATTCACGATTGAGCCGGTCCATCAATTCGAGAATCTCTCTGGCGGCCACCTTGTCGAGGTCACCTGTGGGTTCGTCTGCAACGAGGATGGCGGGATCGGTGACGATGGCACGGGCAATGGCGACCCTCTGCTGTTCACCCCCGGAGAGTTGAGCAGGATAGTGGTCCATTCTCTCCTCTAGATTGACGATTCGAAGCGCCATCTCCACGTGCTCGTTTCGTTGCCTTCGGGAGAGACCGGTGAGGAGAAGAGGAAGTTCAACGTTTTCAAAGGCCGTGAGCACCGGGATCAGATTGTAGAACTGAAAGATGAACCCCACATTGACAGCCCGCCACTCTGCCAGTTCATTCTCGGAGAGGGCTGTGATGTCAATGCCTCCCACCCGTATGGCTCCGCTGTCCACTTGATCGAGGGCGGCAATCAGATTGAGGAGGGTGCTTTTCCCCGAACCGGACGGCCCCATCAATGCGAGAAACTCACCCTCTTCAATGTTAAGGTTGATATCGACCAGCACGGGGATGGTCCGGTTACCTCTCCGGTAGGATTTGCTCACATCGATGATTTCGACAATAGGTGCCATGGGGGTTAATTATCAGGTTAAGGTTTAGGTTAAGGTTGAGAAAAATGGGAAACTAACTCTAAACCTAAACCTTAACCTCAGCCTATTTTTATTTATTTTTCTGCCACTTTTATCTTCAGCCCATTTCTCAATCTTTCAGGGGGATTGAGAACGATCTGCTGCCCAACTTTGATTCCATCCAAAATCTCAACCATATCACCGATCTTGACTCCAGGGCTTACCGGAATTTCAATGACTCTGTTCTCTTCAATGAGAAAGACGGTTTCCTTGCCTTTTTTATTCACGATGGCAGACTGGCTAATAGCCACACGGGGTTTCTGTTCTTCAGGCTTCGCCGGCCTGGAGAGAAAGGCAACCTTTGCGCTCATCTCCGGAAGAACACGGGAATCTTTATCGACAAAGCGGACTTTTACCATAACCGTTGCCTTGGTGCGATCAGCCGTCGGGACAATCGTATGAATGGCGCCACGAAAGCGGTCTCCGGGCAGGGCATCGAGTTGGATCTCACAGGGTTGCCCAACTTTTATCTTATTGAGATTTGATTCGGAGACATCGGCTTCGACCTGGAGAGAGTTCATATCGGCAATCGTAATGACAGCGGATTTGGCATTTGCCGCCGCACCAATGGGCGTGACGATATCTCCCACATCTGCGTTCTTTGTGAGGACCACTCCATCAAAAGGGGCACGGATCGAGGTGTATTCGAGTGAAATATTGGCTCCTTCCAGGCCAGCGAGGTTGGCTTTTAAGGTTGCCTCTGCCGCCTCAACAGCCGCAACGGCTTTCTCATAACGGGCAAGGGCAGAATCATAAGCGGCCTTGGCAATAAATCCCTTTGCGTGAAGTGCCTTATTTCTTTCTAAATTGAGTGTGGCTTCCCTAATCTCCGCCTTTACAAGTTCAAGGTTTGAGCGGGCCGCATTCACATTGGCTGTAGCCTGATCTTTGGCCGCTTCGACATCCTGACTTTCGAGGCGGGCAATGATCTGGTCTTTTTTTACGCGGTTCCCTTCTTCAACCCCAAGCCAGATCAGGCGGCCCGTCACTTTTGAAGCGAGGGCGGATTTACGCTGGGGAACGACATAACCACTTGCATTGAGGATAGTCAGGGCTTGTGAGGGATAGACCTGAGTGACGGTTGCGATTTGAACCTGAATGGCAGGAGTGAAGATGCCCCTGGCGTAGAGAACTCCCGAGAGGATGACCACAAGGACCAGGAGAACCCAGAAGACGATCTTCTTTTGTCTACGGGGCCGTGAGATAGCCCTTGTTTTTTCGATCTTCAGCTTTGAGAGGTCTTCATTGGCCATAGGTGTTTTTCCTTCTGAATATCTGAAAAATCCTAACACATTCCTAAAGGAAGGACAACGAATAGGAATCCCTGAGATTTCTGAAAAAGTCCAGAAATCTCTGATTAGAGAGCGAAAAGTAGTTTTCCAGAGCTCTCTCCCTTTTTGGGTTGACAAAAACAGTAGGTTTTAGGAGAATATAAAATATAAATCAGAGTCGAGGGACAAAATGGAACCAATGTTTTGGCCCAGAATTTGCGTCACTCACTCACTCACTCACTCTCCTTTCCTCATCTTGCTGGTCCAGAGGGCCATTCAATTTTCAAACCGTTACCTTTTCGGCAAAGTTCGTGCAAAATAAAAGCTCACTGTCCCAATTTTCATTAAGCAGACAAATAACTTAACGGAATTAACAGCATCTTATAATGAGGTGGCAAATGAAAAGTGATAAGAGAGGAAAGGGAAAACCAGCCAAGCCTCCGGGGCCACGAAGTGCTTCCTCGTCTGAGATTAGAAGTGTTGATGGCATTTCCTCCGGTCGTCCCCATGCCTTCAGCATACAGCCTGAAGATATCGGCCTCACCAGGATGCTTGAAACGCTCAAACCGCATGATCACCTTTGTCTTATTTATGAATCGCAGGAGGAGTGGCGGGCTGCTGCGGCGCCTTTCATTTCCATCGGACTGAAACAGGGTGAGAAATGTATTTATATCGTCGATACCAGCACGGCTGAAGAAATCCGTAAATATCTTCTTGAGGAAGGGGTTGACGTGGCCTCAGCCGAGAAGTCCGGACAGCTTTCAATCCTGCATGAGACCGAGGCCTATACCAGGGAGGGTTCCTTTGACCCTGATAGGATGATTGCCCTGCTGATATCGGAAACGGAAAAAGCTGTTTCTGAGGGCTATCCAGCCCTTCGAACCACAGGTGAAATGACCTGGGTGCTGCGTGGCTATCCTGGGTCAGCAAAACTCCTGGAATATGAGGCAAAACTCAATAGAGATTTATTTTCCAAATATCCCTGTCTGGCTATCTGTCAGTATGACCGCTGGAAATTCGACCCTGAGATCATTAAGGGCGTTATCATGACGCATCCGCTGCTGGTGCGTGGTAGCCGCGTTTATCGCAACTTCTATTATGTCGATCCGGGAGAGTTCCTAAATAAAAAGCGTGCTGAAAGAGAGGTTCAGCACTGGTTGAATAATGTGGAACGCGAGCAACAGATGTGGGAAGAACTTCGTGAGAGCGAGGAGAAATACAGGACACTGGTCGAGCAGTCAGTGCAGGGTCTGGTAATCATCCAAGACTTTCGCATCGTCTACGTCAACGGAGTTTTTGCCGAAATCTGCGGGTACGCTGTTGAGGAGTTGCTATCCCTTTCGCCCGAAAAAGTGGCTACGATGATACACCCTGAAGATCAGGCATTGGTCTGGGGGCACTTTCGGGATCGCTTGGCGGGGAAACCCGTGCCGCCGCGTTACGAATATCGCGGCATCAGGAAGGACGGATCGGTGATCTGGCTGGAGATGTTTGCCAGTCTCATAGAGTATCATGGGAAGTCTGCCATCCAGGGAGCCATCATAAACATCACCGAGCGCAAGCGGGCAGAGGAGTCGCTGAAGAAGAGTGAAGAGCGCTTCCGCACCTCCGTGGAGAACCTGCCTGAGGGCTTTGCGATTCTTTCTGTGGTCAGGGACCGAGACGGTAAAATTATTGACTTCAAATATGAATATATCAATGAGGCCGGCTGTAAAATGAATCAGAAGCCTCTCGAAGAGCATATGGGTAAAACGCTTCTGGAGTTATTACCAACGCATAAGGAAATTGGCCTTTTTGACGAATATGTCCGGGTAGTAGAGACCGGGCAATCACTCACTAAGGAATTCTTGATTTATGAGACTGTATACGGCAGTGGGAAACGGCTGAGACAGGCTTTTGATGTACGAATAACAAGGTTAGGAGATGGTTTTGTAACAACCTGGCAGGATATCACCGATAAAAAGAAAGGGGAGGAGTTATTAAGACAGAGTGAGGAGCGTTTGAAATTGCTTATTGAAAATTCAAAGGATGTCATCATCATGGCAGACTTGGGAGGAAGTATCATCTATTATAATGGCCCCCCCGAATATGGAATCACAACAGAGCAGGTATTGGGGAAGAACCTGTTCAGTATTTTTGACCCGGTGATTGCGGCAAGGTTGATGAATCAGCTGAAGCGTGTAATTAAAGGTGGAGAAGCCTTAACTTTTGAGAATAATATGCCTTGGAAAGGGGAATCATTTTGGTTCCTTAACCAAATGTATCCTATACGGGATAAAAAAGGTAGGATGATCGGTGTAGGGGGAATCGCACGAAACATCACTGAGCGCAAGCGGGTGGAGGAGGAATATAAAACTATTCTCCTCACTGCGATGGATGGTTTTTGGGTTACAGATACGCAAGGGAGGTTTTTGGACACAAACGACGCCTATTGTCGTTTGATAGGTTACAGGCGAGATGAAATGCTGACCATGAGAATATCGGATGTCGAAGCGGTAGAGACACCGGGAGAAACGGCTCAGCGTATCAAGAAGATAATGGAGGTTGGCGGGGATCGCTTTGAAACTCGGCACAGGTGTAAGGATGGGAGAATTGTAGATGTTGAGATCAGTGTTAATTATATCGATGCCGGAGGTGGGCGGCTTTTTGTTTTTGCTCGTGACATCACTGAGCGCAAGCGGGCAGAGAAGGAACTGCGGGAGCGCAAAGAATTCACGGAAAACCTCATCGCTTCGATGCAAGATGGGTTCTCGGTACTGGATAGCCACGGCGTTCATATTGATGTCAACCCTGCTTTTTGTCAGATGACTGGCTTTTCAAGAGAAGAACTCATAGGAGTCGGGACACCCCACCGCTATTGGCCACCGGAGGCGTACGAAGAGATAGAGAAGGCATTCCAGAAGACCTTGCGGGGCGATTTCGGTGACGTTGAATTGACTTTCATGCGGAAAAACGGCGAGCGCTTTCCAGTAATCGTCAGCCCCTCCTGGGTCAAGGACAAGCAAGGGAATGTAACCAGTTACTTTGCGACGGTTAAAGACATCACCGAGCGCAAACGGGCGGAGGAAGCACTTCTTTTTACTCGGTTTTCACTCGATAATGCAGCCGAGACGATGGTCTGTGTAGACCGTGACGCACGCTTCATTGATGTAAACGATGCATTCTGTCGCTCTTCGGGCTATTCACGGGAAGAACTACTCTCTATGACCGTGCACGACATAGATCCAGACTATTCAACCGAGATTTGGCCTGAGTTCTGGGAAAAACTAAAACAAAGTGGTTCTCTCACATTTGAAACCTACCACCGCTCAAAAGAGGGGAGGATCTTCCCTGTAGAGGTCACAGCGAATTACCTTGAATACAACGGCAAAGAATATCATTGCTCGTTCGCACGAGATATCACCGAACGCAAACGGGTCGAGGAGATGCTGCGCAAGAGCGAGTTGAAGTATCGCAATCTAATAGAGCAAGCTCCCGATATAATTTTTGTTGTGGATGCGGAAGGGAATCTGCTTCATGTGAATCTGACAGCGCAGAAGATGCTTGGATATTCAGAAGACGAGTTGTGTAAGATGAAAAGTGTTGATACGTATCCGACGGACGAAATGACGGTTGGCCACCGTCGCCTGATAGAGATGCGTGCGATGCGTGCAGGGGAAACAATGCATTTTGAGCGTTTGATGCGACGAAAGGACGGAACGCTTTTTCCCGTTGAAATCAACGTAGGAGCCCTCCAAGATGGCAACACACATGCAATTATTCGAGACATCACCGAGCGCAAGCAGGCGGAGGAGGAGATTAAGAAACTGGCCAAATTCCCCGAGGAAAACCCGTTTCCTGTTTTGCGGCTGAAACAAGACGGCATCATTCTTTATGCAAACGAAGCAAGCCAGGCGCTGTTGCGGGATTGGGGTTGTATGGTTGGCGGCTACGCTCCAAAGTTCTGGTGCGATCTAGCCACGGAAGCGCTTGCCAGCCAATCAAGGAGAACCATTGACGTTGGGTGTGGTCAACAAGTCTATTCATTTGTTGTTGCGCCAATCTCAGATGCTGGCTATGTTAACCTTTATGGCGAAGACATCACCGAGCGTAAGCAGGCGGAGGATGCCCTGCGAGTCAGCCTGGAAAAGTACAGGGTCTTATTCGAATCGTTTCCACTCGGCATCACTATTTCAGACAAATCGGGCAAGATCATAGAAGGAAATCGCCAATCAGAACAGCTGTTGGGCATCACTCGTGAGGCACACGCTCAAAGGAGAATCGACAGCAAGGAATGGCAGATTATTCAGAAGGACGGCACACCCATGCCCGCCGATGAGTATGCCAGTACCAGGGCATTGCGAGAAAACCGTCTGATTGAGAACGTGGAGATGGGCATTGTAAAGGACAAAGGCGAAATCACCTGGATCAGTGTGACCGCCGCGCCCATACCGCTGGAGGGCTATGGTGTCGCCATCGCCTACGGCGACATCACCGAGCGCAAGCAAGCAGAGGAGGCGCTGCGCCGGGCTGAAGAGAACTTCCACCGTTCTCTGGATGACTCTTCGCTGGGGGTGCGTATCGTGACCACGGAAGGTGAGACAGTTTATGCCAACCGGGCTATTCTGGAAATCTATGGCTACGACAGCATTGAGGAACTGAGAACAACACCTGTAAAGAAGCGCTACACCCCGGAGAGCTATGCCGAGTTCCAGACAAGAAAGAAAAAAAGACAACGAGGTGAGAACGTTCCGTCCGAATACGAAATAAGCACCGTAAGAAAAAATGGTGAAGTCCGCCATCTACAGGTCTTCCGCAAAGAAGTACTTTGGAGCGACGAAAAGCAGTATCAAGTAATATACCTCGACATCACTGAGCGAAAGCGAGCAGAGGAAAAGATTCGCACCTATCAAGAACAGCTCCGTTCTCTGGCATCCGAATTGTCATTGATCGAGGAGCGAGAACGTCGTCGCATTGCAACAGAGCTGCACGACAATATCAGTCAGACCCTGGCGATTACTAAAATCAAGTTAGGAATGGCTCAAGGGTTAACCTCTTCCACCGATTGGGTTGGCTCTTTGAATGAAATCGGTGAGCTGATCGATCAGGCGATTCAATACACCCGGTCATTGACATTTGAACTCAGCCCTCCCATCCTCTACGAGCTGGGTCTTGAGGCAGGAATAGAGTGGCTCACCGAACAGATTCAAGAAAAACATGGTATCCAGATTGAATTTGAGGACGATCGACAGCCCAAGCCGATGAATGAAGAAATTCGCCTCACACTGTTTAAGGCAACAAGGGAGTTGTTAATAAACATTGTCAAACATTCCCAGGCGTCCAAGGCAAAAGTATCCATTTGGAGAGAGGGCATTTCTATCAGAATTCGAGTTGAAGATGACGGAGTTGGATTTTCCACTTCTGAAGGTAAAGCATTAGGAAAAACTACCGGATTTGGTCTATTCAATATCAAGGAGCGAATCAAATATCTTGAGGGAGATATGGTGATTGAATCCGAATCTGGCCGTGGAACCCGGGTTACTCTATCAGCCCCCTTGGAGGAAAAAGAAGATTAAACTTTGATTCAGACATTAGACCATAGACTTCAAACATTAGACTGAAGAGGAGGAAATGGCCAGAGATTACAAAAAGATAAAAGCATGGCAGAAGGCAGTAGGCAGAAGACGGAATGCGGAGCAAAAATAGTTGATAGCAGATGAATTGGGATACTTAGATACCAATAGATATGAAGAATTATGGGCAAAAGCTCAAGAAAGTTTGAGAACACTGCAAGGGTTAATTTCCTATATAGAGAAGTTTGGGGTCTAAAGTCTGAAGTCCAGTGTCTGAATTAGAGAGAAGATTAAAAGGAGAGATTGGCATGAGCATAAGAGTTTTTCTTGCTGACGATCACCAAATTGTTCGCGAAGGTCTCCGTACTTTGTTGGAGAAGCAGCCTGGCATGGAAGTGGTTGGAGAGGCAAAGACCGGACGAGAAGCAGTTCAGCTTGTCCAGGGACTGTTGCCTCACGTGATTATTATGGATATTGGTATGCCTGATTTGAACGGGATAGATGCCACCCGTCAAATCGTAGCCAAAACCCAAAGTGTTAAGGTGATTGCGCTATCCATGCATTCAGACAAACGATTTGTGGTGGAAATGCTAAAGGCAGGGGCGTCAGGCTATCTGTTGAAGGATTCTGCCTTCAAGGAACTGGCCCAGGCCATTCGAGCCGTGATGGTGAATAGAGTTTACCTGAGTCCGAAGATAGCTGATCTCGTCATCAAAGACTACATCCGTCTCTCCCCAAAGACTGAATTCTCAATCTTCTCCCTTCTGACTCCCCGAGAGCGCCAGGTACTTCAGCTACTATCCGAAGGTAAAACCACAAAGGGAATTGGGTCCGATTTACAGGTGAGTGTAAAAACCGTTGAGACATACCGCCATCAGATCATGGAAAAACTCAATATCCACAGCATCGCAGAGCTTACTAAATATGCCATCCGCGAAGGATTGACCTCCCTCGAAACCTGATCAAAAAAGTCCTCATCCCTCCTCAGGAAAAACGAAGCCAAAACTCAGGGAATTCCCGATTGTCTTTTTATTTGAGTATGATTTAATCGCTAAGGGGGGGTCTCTAAGTTCTCTATTATTTAAAAATAGGACCTGAAAACAATATCTTTTATTACCGTTTGAAAGGAAGGCTTATGAAGGTATTTATCGTTGACGATTCAAGAGCTTTTCAAAAAGAACTCATCAACCTTCTCTCTAAATTAAAAGAGGTTGAAATTATAGGTCAAGCAGAGGATTCCGTTAAGGCCATGGAGGCCATTCCAAAACTAAAACCTGATGTGGTGATATTGGACACTCCGATGCCTGGGGGAAAGGGGATCGATGTATTGAAGAATATCAAGAAAGGTAAGTCTCCCCCTATTGTCATTATGTTTACAAATTACCCCTATCGCCAATATCGGAAAAAGTATATGGATGCTGGTGCAGATTTCTTTTTTGATAAATCGACAGAATTTGAGAAAGTCATCGAAGTTCTTAAAAAGTTGACACAGTAGTTGTATCTGAATATGGATTGTGATGAGCAGGTAGTGCCTTTAGTCTGTGCCTCGGATGAAGAGATGAAAAATGGAGGCCTTTCAAATTGAAAATCGGCAATCGGCAATTAAGAAAAATGGGAGGTGTCCCTAATTTTAAAAGGAGGCAAGGTAATGAGAACGATAACACGCATATTTTCAATGCTGCTGCTGGTGATTGCCGTCATTGCCTGTGAGCCGCAGCAAGCCAAGAGGACACCCGACGAGGTAACTCTCCAACTGAAATGGTTGCACCAGGCTCAGTTCGCCGGCTTCTACGTGGCGCAGGAAAAGGGCTACTACGCCCGTGAGAACATAAAAGTCACCTTCCTGGAAGGTGGGCAGGACATAGACATAGCCCAGCGCGTTGTCTCCGGTCAGGCCGATTTCGGTGTGCTGACACCTGAATTCATCTTTATAAAACGCAGCCAGGGAGCGCCACTCAAAGCCATCGCGAGCATCTACCGCCGCAGCGCTGTGGTCTTTGTGGCTATGAATAACTCCGGCATTGTGCGCCCCTCAGATTTCATAGGTAAGACGGTGGCCACAGGGGATCCAGGGGGTTCCCAAGACTTCGAACTGCAGTTCTATGCCATGATGAAGAGGCTGGGGCTGGCTGCTTCAAAGGTTAAAGTCGTTCCCTACGATCCCGCCTATGCCGGGTTCTACAATGGCAAGGTGGAAGTCACCCCTTGCTATTCCACCGGTGGCCTCATCAGGATTCGCCAGAAAGGGCTGAAGCTTAACCTCATCTGGCCCAGCGATTACGGCATCCACTTCTACTCCGATACACTGACAACCACGGACAGGCTGATTTCAGAAAAGCCGGATTTAGTCACTCGTTTTTTGCGTGCCACTTTGAGAGGCTGGAAGGATGCCATCGAGGACTATCGACAGGCGGTGACCGTCACCCTGAAATATGCCCAAATCAAAGACCCAGGGGTTCAGACCGCAATGATGGAGGCCATGCTGCCTCTTGTGCATACCGGTGAGGACCAGATAGGCTGGATGAAACCCGAGATATGGCAGGGGATGTATCAAGTATTACTGGAACAGAAGCTACTAACACGGTCTTTTGACGTGAATCAGGCGTACAGCCTGCGGTTTCTCAAAGAAATCTATGGAGGAAAAGCCAAATGAAACTGGCGCCCAAGTTAACGATCCTTTTCCTTCTGCTATCCATTGTGCCCACAGCCATTGTAGGCTACCTTGCCTACGAGAACGGCCGGCGAACGATCGTTCAGGAAACCATAGACCACCTCGTTTCCATTAACATCTTCAAGAACAACGAGCTAAAAAGGTGGGTAAAAGGTGATGAGAGCAGCATCCAGGAGCTGGCCCAGCAGCCCTTAGTCAGGCATTATGCTACAGTTCTGACGAAACATGATACCCCTGACCCCGAATATCGCAAGGCCAAGGGAAGCATCGTCGAGGACCATCTGAAGCCAAGACTAAAATATGGTGGCTTCTTTGAACTATTCTTAATGTGCCCTCGTCATGGCCTAATATCAGCGTCTACCGATGAGAAGCAAGAGGGAAAGTACAGAGACACCTATCCCTATTTCATCGAAGGCAAAAGCCGTACCCATATCCAGGGCATTTACTACTCGCCTGTGCTGGAGCAGCTGGCCATGACCATAAGCACACCCATAAAGGATAAACAGGGCAACCTAATGGGAGTCCTGGGCGGTCGCCTTGACCTTGGGGAGCTTTCTAAAATCATTGCGCTGCAAAGCGGTAAGAGCCCGACAGAAGATACCTACTTGGTGAACACGTTCAATTTCTTCGTAACCGAGCCACGGTTTGGCCAGGGCTTTGCGCTGAAGAAAGCCGTCCGCACTGAAGGCGTAGAGGCCGGTCTTTCAGGCAAAGACGGGGTAGGCTTCTACAAGGATTACCGCGGGGTGCCTGTTATCGGTGCTTACAAATGGTTGCCTGAATTCAAAATGTGTATCATCACCGAAATAGACCAGGCCGAGGCCTTTGCCCCTATTGTCCACCTGGCATGGGTTATCGCCGCAATCGCTTCTGCCATTTCCATCGCAGCGGGCCTCTTTGGCCTCTTCTTCGCACGCACGATCATTCGTCCGGTGCGGAAACTTGTGGCAGGGGCTGATGAGATCGGCGGTGGCAACTTGGAACATAGGGTGGGGACAGCGTCGAAGGACGAAATCGGAGGACTCTCCAGGACGTTTGATAGGATGGCCGCAGCACTGTCTGATAAAGAGACGCAACTGCGAGAATACACCACACAGCTCGAAACTTCAAACAAAGAACTGGAAACCCAGCGATTCCGTAATTGGGATGTCTAATAAACGGGGGGTGGAGAAGAAACGTAGGAGAAATGGGGGTTAGAGTGGTTCCCCCGGGAATAGGAGGGACTCAAAGGGTGTGGAGGCATTTGCGCGGT
>Ga0315277_10011063_pt1 | contig 11386 bp, 5 predicted proteins | sample YL17G05_15_MG_FD_203695 | JGI IMG/M metagenome (GOLD analysis project Ga0315277, IMG submission 203695) | Sediment microbial communities from Yellowstone Lake, YNP, Wyoming, USA - YL17G05_15 | ecosystem: Environmental > Aquatic > Freshwater > Lake > Sediment | place: USA: Wyoming | collected...
ATCCCTATGTGGAAAGCGCGCGGAACCAGGTGGCCGTAATGCGCGGGCCCCTGGTGTACGCGCTGGAATCGCCGGACGTGCCTGCCGGCATACGCGTCTCCGAAATCGCGCTGGCCCCGGCCACGCCCTTCGAGGAGCGGTTTGACAAATCGCTGCTGGGCGGAGTGATGGTACTGGAGGCCGAAGCGCGCGTGCGCCCGGAAGGCGACTGGAGCGGCCTGCTGTACCGCACCCTCCGGCCGGAGCCGGCCCGCACCGCCCGCATACGCCTCATCCCCTATTACGCCTGGGCCAACCGCGGCATGTCCCAGATGACCGTGTGGATACCACTGGCGGAGTGAACGAGCCGTGGAGAAGAGCCTGACAGCCAATCCCGCGGCGGGCGCGGGCTGCGGAGCCGCTGTCAAGGTCCATTCCGAGGCTGGGGTTTCCGTCCAACTGCCCGCAAGGCCCTGCGGGCACCTGCAGGGCCGCTTTCCGGATAGCGCGTTTTTCGCCCAAGTGAGCGGCAGCGTGCTCCGAAGGGGTTCCCAAACGCTTCGCGACTGCTAATCACCGAGGCATAGGCTGACGCCAGGCGGACCCCGCGCCAGACCCCAAACGATTTCTATGCTCACCCAGTTACTACATGGTGACCGGGCAAAGGTGGACCTTGACAACTCTATCACGTATTGATAGAGTTATGGCGTCGGGGGAGATAGTGTGTTATACAGGCGATCGCAGGCGATCGAGAAGCGCCTCGATGATCTCGTCGAACTGGTCCGGTGCGGTCGGTACTCCACACCCACACTTGCAAGCGCGCTGGGAATCTCGCAACCGACGGTCTCACGGTGTCTGACAGCGCTTCGCGGACGTGGCTATTCCATCCGGGCGGTCAAGGATGAACGCGGCTGGCGGTACGAACTGGCGGCGGAGCGTGCAACAGCGCGATATCGGCATGATCACCGGCGATGAGTGCTGCAACTGACAAAGACTGGCGAAGGGAGTTCGGTGTCGAGCGTGCCGAACCAGGGATCTTCTTCGCCAGCCAAGCGGAACTGAACGCGGCGGGGGCCGACGCGCCACAAGGTCACGTCCTGCGCCGTGGCTTTGACCTGCTGAAGCTCGATGGGGTTCTCTGCACCGAGAATGCTCCGCTCGTTTACTTCAAGCAGGTGAAGCGAATCGACACTGCCGAGGTCGTCCGACTTCATCGCAAATTTTGGAACCACGGCGGCGCGCCGATCCTCGTGCTCATCGCGCCAGATCAGGTTCATGTTTATTCGGGTCTCACGCGGCCGGTCCCGCAACCGGACCGCGGTGGACACATTCCTAGCTTGGTGGGCACTCTAGGGCGGGCCTCTTCGGCGCTGCGAGAGTTTTTGCCTGCCGTCGAATCCGGCGAGTTCTTTCGCCGCCATGAGAGGTCGTTCAATCCGGCACACCGGGTGGATCGTGATTTGCTCAATAATCTCCAGGCGACTCGGGACACGCTGGTCGCCGCATCCACCGGAAGCCTCGAGCCCCAAGTGCTGGATGCTCTGCTCTGCCGGCTCGTCTTTACCTGCTACCTCTTTGACCGCGAAGTCATCGGTCGGAGCTACTTGGAAACCGTCGGCGTGCCAGGCGCGAGTCATCTGCGGGACGTGCTCGGCTTGAAACCCAGGTCCAAGGCGAAGACGTACCTCTACAACCTTTTCCGGAAGCTCGGCGAAGACTTCAATGGCGACGTGTTCAGCGACAACCTTGACGCGGAAGCTCGACTGGTGTCGCTTTCGTGTATCGATCCTCTGGACGAGTTCTTCCGCGCGACCGACGTTCCGACGGGCCAGGGATCGTTCTGGCCCTACGACTTCGGAGTCATCCCGATTGAGACCATCAGCGCGATTTACGAGCGATTCCTGAAACAGTCTGACAAGCGCGAGGGCGCGTTCTACACGCCGCGGTTTCTCGCCGAGGCCGTCCTCGACCTGGCGCTCGCGAGTAAGCCGTCGCTCCTTGACCATCGCTGTCTCGACCCGGCCTGCGGGTCGGGCATCTTTTTGGTTGGCCTGTTCAACCGCATGGCCGAAGAGTGGAAGCAGGCGAACCCCGAAGCCCGGAATGACCGTCGAGCGCGGGAACTGAGGAAGATCCTCAGTGGCCATCTTTGCGGCGTGGACATCAACGCAACGGCATGCAGGATCACTGCTTTCAGCCTCTGCCTGGCTTACCTGGATCAACTCAGCCCGCGGGACATTCAGGAACTTCAGCAGAAGGGACACAAGCTACCGCTGCTCGTCCATTACCCGGACAGCGCCACTGGTGAGCAAGTTGAAGGCAACATCTGGTGCGGGGATTTCTTCGCTGAAGGCATCGAGTACCCCGCGGATGCCGAACTGGTCATCGGCAACCCGCCGTGGGGCAGCACCGCAGTGGAGGGAACGCCCGCCGCCAAGTGGTGCGCCCATCCCGATCGTAGATACCCCATACCCGACAAGCAGATCGCGGCGGCGTTCGTTTGGAAAGGCACGCACCACGTTGCGCACAACGGCGAGGTTTGTTTTGTGCTCCCATACGGTCTGCTGTTCAATCATGGGAGGACGGCTCTGGATTTCCAGAGAACGCTGTTCGAACGCCACACCGTAGACAGTGTGCTCAATCTCGCGGACTACCAGTTCTTTTTATTCGAAGAAGCCCGCCATCCGGCGCTTGTGGTGGCCTACCGGAAGAAGGCCCCTGAGAATCGGCAACAGGTTGTCGCGTACTCGGCGCCGAAAGCGGATTGGCTGGTCATGCGCGCCGAGATCATCGCTGTTCAACCGAAGGATCGCTGCAGTCTAAGTGTTGGCGAGGTGCTGCAGGATCTGGAGGGAGAGGACGCACCGCAAATCTGGAAGCGTCGCTACTGGGCGACGCCCAGAGACTGGCGGTTGATCGACCGATTGTCACTCTACCCACGCTTGCGCCATGTGGTTCGGCGTGCGAGGGAGGAGGCGACGAATAAACGCTGGCTGATAGCAGAAGGGTTCCAACCGCTCGGCGAGAATGACGACCCAGCGAAAGCAAAGACGATTCAGCTACCATCAAAACTTTTCATCAGGGCGACCTCGCCCAAGCTCGACTTGTTCTTGCTTCCTGCTGACTGCACCAAACTCCCCGCAACGGAGGTCATATCGAGAAGGCTGAACAAGAGCACGGACGTGTTTCGGGCTCCGCACGTTCTTGTGGCGAAGGGGTTCACTAGTACAGCTTTTGCTGACTTTGACGTCTCCTTCCAGCACGCCCTCCGCGGCATCACTGGGCCGAAAGAGGATCGTGACCTACTTATCTTCCTTGCTGCCTATTTGCGTTCGCCGCTCGCGAGATACTTTTTGTTCCAGACCTCCTCCAACTGGGGAGTGAGCCGGCAGGAAGTCCATGTTGAGGAACTGCTCCGACTTCCGTTCCCACTACCGGAGGCTCTGCCGGATCCACGGCGGTCTTGGCAAATCGTCAAGGAGGTAAGCGCTACCGTCACCTCAACGGCGGAAAGGGCAAACAAATACCTCGTTGACCGTGAGTCCCTGGTAAATCGCGCGAGCGAGTGCATCGAAGCCTTGATCGAGGAGTATTTCGACATCCTCCCGCTGGAGAAGATCCTGATCGCCGATACGACGGGGGTCATCATCCCTAGTGTCCGTCCGACCAGGAGGCGGCGAGTCGTGCCCACAATCAGGCCGAGCACGGAGAAGCAGCGGGACGACTACACGAAGCGGGTCTGTGACGTCCTTAACGGGTGGGCGAAGGGCGGTCCATTCATCGTTGAGGGTCGTTCGACGGTGTCGCCGGAAATCGGGATTGGCGTTGCGGTGTTGGAGAAGAATCGCGCTCAGGGGGCAGGATCCAGGCGGCACGAGGATTTGGGCGACCTCTTAACTGCACTCGACCGGCTCCGTAAGGTTACGTCACAGAGACTTAACACCATCGAACTGATCCGCGGAACGAAAGTTTTTGACCAGAATCGGCTCTATGTGGTTAAGCCAATTGGCCAACGGTTCTGGACACAGACCGCAGCCCTAAATGACGCCGATGAGATTGCGGGCACCATCCTCATGCACAAGCCGTGGGGGGTTGCGTGAGCGTAATCGGTGTGCCTTCGGAATGGCTCGACTTGGTCCACTCAAAGGTGCCAGAGATACTCAACCTGGTGATCGCAACCTGGGAAGGGCTGCCATCACCATCTCCGGACCAGAAGGAAGACAGCATTTCCGTTGAACTGTGCCGGGCCCTCCAGCAGAATCGTACCGCTCGCGGGCTGATGTTTCAGATCCACACACAGCAGGTCGAGCTCGATCCCATGCCTGGCGAGGACCTGGGCAGGCTCGACATAGCCTTCCGACCTCTCATCCCCTGCGAAGACATCTACTTCTGCCTCGAGTGCAAGCGCTTGAACGTTATCAAGGACGGCCATAAGCGCGCCTATGCGTCGGAGTACGTCAAATTCGGCATGCTGCGGTTCGTTACCGGTCAGTACGCGAAGGCGGTCCGGCATGGAGGGATGGTAGGATACGTGCTCGACGGGAATGTTCCTCACGCCATGGCCAAAGTCGAAGCGAACATCCGAACCCAGCACTCCGCGCTGCGAATGGATGCGCCCGGAGCCTTTCAGCCTTCAACGGTGCTGATCGGTGATGACCGTGTTCGGGAGACGCACCACCACCGTGCGCATGAAACCAACCTGTTTCGCATCCATCACCTGTTTCTGGCAAGCGCCCCTCTCCACCAAGAGCAAGCCAAAACCGAGTAGGGAAACGGCCACGGTCGTTGCATCACGAACATAGCTCCCGTCCAACGGGTCTCCGTTTGCGGACCCCCAACTGATTTGAGCGTGTCGTCGGCTTTTCGGAAACTGACCCACCACCGGCCCGCAGAAAAGGCTTGACAAGCGTGGCGGGATGTTATAGCTTAGTGAAATCTACCGTGCTGTAGTTGATAGCGGTTTGATCGGGCCGGCGCGGCGACGCCGGGCCCGTTTCTTGACAATTGGAACACCGGGAGGACGGGCGGGAATGGCCTGTCCCAGAATTGCGATACGTTTGGCTGCTTTTCCTGCTTTGCGCCTGTATTAGCAGGTGGTGCTGCCGGCGGCGCCTATCTGCTTGCCTGCCAGTGGGTTACACGCACGAAGGCGGCAAACCAGCGGCCGACGGAGGCTGCAAGCCATTGAAAACGATGCACTTGCGGCGCACCTGTTATCTGCGGATAAAAAGCTCGTTAATTCCCTTATTTCGCCTGCCTCCGGTCATGAAGCAAGATTTCGAGCGGCCGCAGATGGTGCGCTGATGAATCCGTCCGAACCAGCGTCTGGGGTGTCATGAGGCGGCGTAACCCAGGCTGCGATCCTGGCCCGGGTCGTCAAATCCGCTCACTGCGGCGCTGTCGGGGCGCATCCCCACACCGATCAAGCCCAGCGGGTGCCGCCCGCCCCGGAAGTAGTTGACAATGGCGAAACGCGCGGAAGGGAGATTCCCGGCCGGATCGAGGATTGCTATGGCCAGCACGTAGCTTCCCTTCTTCAGCGTGCGCGGGCACTGGAATTCCCCGCCGGCGGTGTATGCCTGGTTGTCGCCGGGCAACCACCGCCGCACATCCAAATCCGGCACCGTGCTCTTCCACCGGGGTTCCCTGGTGGCCGGGTCGAGCAGACTCACCTCCACCGGCCAGTTGTAGTAAAGCGGTGTGGAGCCGGTGTTTCGAACGCTGAAGGAGAATCGGAAGCGCCGGCCGGGGGTTACTACAGCCGGGTAGCGGGCGCTGTCCAGCACAAAGCGGTAGCCGAATGCCTTCTGAATCAGCGCGCCGTGGCGTGAAGCAACCTCGTCCTTCTCGTCGTAATCGCTGAGCCATCCCAGATGATTCCAGTGCAGGCGCCGGATCAGGGATACGACTTTGTCCGAGTTGTGCGTGACGGCATCGGTCGGGTTTTTCCCCAGGGGCGTTCCCCAATCGAACGCAGTCTCGCCGCCCATGGGCGCGATCTTCCAGCGGCCGGCCATGGGCGGGGATTCGAGCACGGGGATGTGCGATTTCTCCTCCTGGGGATGGCCGAACGAGTCCCAATGAATGCCAAACTGATAGTCCGTGAAGTCTTTCGGGTAACGGACCATGACGAGCTTGCTGCGAAAGGCCGATCGAAAGGCGTCGCCCAGCAACTTCTGCATGTCTTTGTCGGGGCGTGGCGAGTGGTGCTCGCCCCAGAATCCGATCAGGCCCATCTCCATGAAGGCGACGCGCGGATCGTTGTCCCAGGCCTGCCCCATCTTGCCGACCAGCCCGGTGACGCGGTCCTTGAATTGCGAACTCGAGTAGTCGCCCTCGGTCATGTCGGCGGGCCAGTACTTGCCGCGCTTTGGATAGTCCAGAAAGACCCGGGGAATCACCTTGATATTAAGGTTGGCAAGGCGCGCCCACCTGGCGGCCGAAACCGCGCGGACCTGATCGACACCGTCCGCGGCGCTGGTCTCGATCTCGTTCCATTTCACGTAGTCGCGCGCCAAAGTCGCCCATCGGTGGTTCCTGGCGCGGTCGGGATTCGGCCGGAAACCCATCAGCGGATTCCGCAGCGCTTCGGGATACTCACCGGGCCGCACCTCGAAGTCCGGCGGCGCGGCGGCTGCCAGAGGCGCCGCGGCCAGCGCGAAAAGGACTTGCCGTCTGGTGATCTTGATGCTCACGCCCCGTATTATCGTCGGGCGGCCACATGGCGGCAAGCGGGCCGCGTAGCGTGATTTCCGCGGGCAAGGCTTCGAGTGACACCGCGAAACGTATCGAAACGTCCATGGACTTGCAGGCCTTCTCGCCTGTCCTGTATTATCTCCCTCGTCTTCGCACAGCACGGGCATGGACTGCACGGCAACCGTGCGACACGCCGCCCCTCCCGCCCGGCCCCGGCGGAAATCGCGGCCTCGGAACATAAGGTATGCCTTCGACACACCCGTCATCCCGCTGGATTCACCGGCGCACGCTCTTGACTGCCGCCGGCGCGTCGCTGCTGGCCACCCAATGCCGGTCAGGTTCGCCGGGAGCTTCGCCGGAAGCCGCCTCCGGCCGGCCGAGCCTGTGTCTGTTCTCCAAGCACCTGGAATGGATTACCGACCCCGCTGGGTATTCGCTATTACCGGCGCGGCGGCGAGAACTGGGGAAACGGGCGCAATCCGCTTCGAGTATTCATCCGGCGGAAGCACGCCGGCCGAGAAGCAGAAGAACCAGATTGCGGACATGAAGCGCGACCTGGCTTGGCTGCGAAACGGACTCAAGGAGTCGGGCGTGCTGTGAAGGCAGGTTGCAGGTGGCAGGTTGCAGGTGACAGTCGGAGGCAGGTTTAAGGAGGTCGTCCCATGCGCATTGCAGTTGCTGCGATCATTATTGGCTTCAGCCTGGGCGTACTTGCGCAGGCTCCGACCGCAACCCTGGTCGGGCGGGTAACGGACAGTTCGGGCGCCGTTATCCCGGGGGCCGCGGTGGCCGTCCGCAACGTGGATACCAACGAGCTGCGCGCGGCAACCAGCTCCGCCGATGGCAACTTCGCCGTGCCCCAGCTTTTGCCGGGGAGGTACGAAGTTGTGACCGAAAAAGACGGCTTCAAGAAGGCCGTGCGACACGAGGTGGAATTGCTGGTCGGCCAGGTGTTTCGCCTGGAGTTCGTCCTCCAGGTGGGCGCAGTGACCGAGTCGGTCGAGGTGCGCGCCAGCGTCCCGCCCGTGAACACCGATACCGGCGGCAGGGGCGACGTAGTGACCACCGACGAGAAGGACAATATGCCGCTGGCCGGCCGCAGCTTTGGCGACCTCGCCTACCTGGTGGCCGGCGTGGCTCCAAACTCCGACGGCGGTTACGGGGCGGGCTACATCGTGAACGGCACGCGCGGCGACAATACCAACTTCGTCGTGGACGGCGTCACCACCAACAACCGCCGCAGCGGCAAGGAAACGCTCCAGCCTCCCATCGATGCCATGCAGGAATTCAAGATGGAAACCAGCGGCTACTCCGCCGAATTCGGCCGGCTGGGCGGCGGCGTGATGTCGGTGGCGCTGAAGACCGGCACAAACCGGCTGCATGGCTCGCTGTTCGAGTTTTTGAGAAACGATTTGCTCGATGCCCGCGGCTTCTTTGACACCGACAAACCGCCCCTACGCCGCAACCAGTTCGGAGGCACGCTGGACGGCCCGGTGCGCATTCCGAAGCTCTATAACGGCCGCGACCGCACCTTCTTCCTCATTTCCTGGGACGGGATGCGCCAGCATACGAAGAATTCACGCCGCGGCCGGGTGGCCACCGACCTGGAGCGCGCCGGCGACTTTTCCCAGACGCTGGACACCGCCGGCAAGGTGATCCCGCTGAAGGACCCGCTGAAGAGCGGCAATTGCACGGCCATCAACCAGCCGGCTTGCTTCCCCAACAACGTCGTCCCGGCTGCCCGTTTCCACCCCACCGCGTTGAAGTTGATGCAGTACTACCCGGCGGCCAACATGCAGGGCATCATGAACTTCTACGGAAGCGAGACCAGCATCGGGAAGACGGACAAGTACCTGTTCAAGGTGGACCACCGGCTGTCGTCCCGCGACACGATCACCGGGCGCTTCCTATGGCAGGGGTCGGACCCCTTCGATCCCTTCCGCGGGTCCAACCTGCCCGGTTTCGGCATCTGGAGCAGGAACCGTTATTCAATGTCGAGCGTCAGCTACACGCGGACCATCTCGCCAACGTTGGTTAACGAGGCGCGCCTGGCGTTCATTCGCACCCGCGAACGAGAGGCGAAAACGTTTTTCTCCACCCGCGATTGGGGAGGCGAGATGGGCATCACGCCTCCAACCACTAACCCCATCCTGTTTGGCTTCCCCAGCATTGCGATTAATGGCGTCGAGACATTTGGCGACACAAAGGAGTTCCCAAAACGAAATGTGGTCAACAACTGGCAGCCCGCCGACACCCTTACCTGGGTAAAGGGCAAGCACCTGATCAAGACCGGGTTCGACCTGCTTCGCAGCCAGATGTTCGAGCCATGGAACCGCGATACCCGCGGCACACTCAGCTTCAACAACCGGTGGACCGGTGTGGGCTGGGCCGACTTCATGCTCGGCTATCTCTATAGTTCCAGCCACCAGAGCGGGACGGTCACAAACTACTTGTTCACGACCAGCGTCGGCTCGTTCATCCAGGACGATTTCAAGGTGAATTCGCGGCTGACGCTCAACCTGGGAGCGCGGTGGGAGATCAATACTCCGCTTTCGGAGAAATACGGGCGCATCGTGAACTTCTTCCCCAATCTCAACAAGATCATCATCGCCGACGACAGGGGCGTGCCCGACCTGCCGGCCAAGATCGCCGCGGTGAACCTGCAGGGCAAGGTCGGACTGGCGCGCGATTGCGATCTTCCCAAATCGCTGGTGGTGACGCAGTGGCGCAACCTCGGACCGCGATTTGGCCTGGCGTGGCGCCCGTTCGGCGGGACGGCGGCGGTGGTTCGCGGCGGTTACGGCATCTTCTTTGCCAACAGCATGACCACGAACTTCCGCGAGGATCTCGGCAACGCCTATCCCTTCGTGATTCCGGAGAGCTACTCGCGCGATTCCAATAACCCGAACGCCCTTACGCTCTCCAATGTTTTCGCCCCCAGCCGGATGAGCATCGGGGGCACCACCAACGGTTTCGGATATGAAATGGCGGCGCCCGCACAGTACCTGCAAAGCTGGAACCTGACCGTGGAGAAAGGCATCGGTAAGCAAAGCGCGATTGAGCTTGCTTACGTAGGATCGAAGGGAACGCACCTCGGCCGGCGCTACGACATCAACCAGAATATCCGCGTACTCGCCTACCGGCTGCCCAACGGCAGCTTCCCGCGGCCCTATCCGGCGTTCAGCTCCGTCAATTACTACAGCTTCTGCTCCGACTCGACGTACCAGTCCGGCATGGTTACATTCCGCCGCAGGTTCTCGCGGAACTTCTTCTATCGCGTCAATTACGTCTACGGCAAGTCGATCGATTACGGCTCACAGATCGCGGGTTCCGGCAACGGGACGTACAGTGGCGCGGCCGATCCGCGCAATCTGAAGCTGGACCGCGGCCGGTCCGACTTCGACATCGGCCATTCCTTCGCCGCCGCCTTCTCCTATGAGGTGCCGAAGAGCGCCGGCCGCTTCCTGCGCGGCTGGCAGCTAAGCGGCAACCACCGAATGTACACGGGCCAGCCCTTCACCCCCGTAATCGACGGCGCCGATGTCGACAACGGCGAGTCCAACCGCCCGGACCGTTACAGCAAAGGTACGTTGCCCCACCGGACCGCGGACCGCTGGTTCGACCTGTCGGCCTTCGGCCCGGTTCCACGCGGCTCGTACCGGTTTGGCAATTCCTCCCGTAACATCCTGGACGGTCCCGGGGCAATCAGCATGAACCTCGGGCTGGTGAAGAAGTTTTACATCTCCGAGAAACAGTCGCTTCAGTTCCGGTGGGAAGCGTTCAACATAACCAACCACGGTAATCTCAAGCTGCCCAACCAGAAGGTTAATAACATTCAGGGCGGGATCATCACCAAGGCATCCAGCCCGCGAACCATGCAGATTGCGCTCAAGTACCAATTCTGACAGGGGGGGCCACGGATTTCGCGGAGCGCGCGGATTGCATCTGCGAGAACCAGCGCAATCCGTGGTTGCCTTGCCGACAAAGGACCATCATGGACCGCAGACACTTTGTTTCATCGGTAGCACTGGGCGCCGCCGCGTATTCGCGGATTCTTGGCGCAAACGAACGCATCAACGTGGGCATCATCGGCGCCGGCGGCCAGGGACGCGGCGACTGGGGCCGATTTATCAAGCAGCCGGACGTCAATCCGGTAGCGGTGTGCGACGTGTATAAACCGCACCTCGAAAGAGGGCTGGCCATGGCCACTGGCCAGGCTCAGGGCTACAGGGATTTCCGCAAGCTCCTGGAGCGCAAGGATATCGATGCGGTGATTGTGGCCGCGCCCGACCACTGGCACGCCATTCCGACCATCATGGCCTGCCAGGCGGGCAAGGACGTTTACGTCGAGAAGCCGCTGGCGCTCACCATCAAGGAAGGCCGCGCCATGGTGAACGCGGCGCGCAAGTACCAGCGCGTCGTTCAGACCGGCAGCCAGCAGCGCTCGGGTGAGCACTACGCCCGCGCCGTCGAACTGGTCCGCGGCGGCAAGCTGGGCAAGATCGCGCACATCACCGCCGGGCACATCCGCAACTCGATGCCGGGGTTTGGCAAGTACAAGGACGAACCGCCGCCGCCGGAACTGGATTGGGATATGTGGCTTGGGCCGGCGCCCTCCCGGCCGTACAACAAGCTCCGCTGCATTTATAACTTCCGCTGGTTTTGGGACTACTCGGGCGGGCAGATGACCAACTGGGGCGCGCACAACCTG
>Ga0315277_10011064_pt1 | contig 11385 bp, 9 predicted proteins | sample YL17G05_15_MG_FD_203695 | JGI IMG/M metagenome (GOLD analysis project Ga0315277, IMG submission 203695) | Sediment microbial communities from Yellowstone Lake, YNP, Wyoming, USA - YL17G05_15 | ecosystem: Environmental > Aquatic > Freshwater > Lake > Sediment | place: USA: Wyoming | collected...
GTTACTCGACCCGTCAGCTGACGGGCAAAGCTCGTGTCCACTTCCAGAGCCAGGCATTCCCGCGTGTAGGCATCCAGCACGCTGCGCTTCGATCGCTTGATCAGCAAATTGTTTGAAGCTCCCCCGAGCGCGCAGCGCCGCTTGTCCCCAGCCTGCCGTGGGGAATACGATCAGGATCAGCACGCCAACCAGAGTCAGCCGCGTTGTGAGAAAACCAGAGGAGGCGGGAGGTGGCTGACCTGTGGGTCTCTTCCGCACGCGCCTATGATAGCAGTAATGGGGAAGGTTGGCGCCACCGCAGCTTGGGGTGCTCTAAACCGTTGTGGGAAGACTGCGCTGGTGACAATGTCCCCGCCCTTCCGGCTTCGGACAAAATGAGGTATCCAAAGCAGTCAAATTCCAAATCTGCTAATCAGAATATGGAATTCTGTATGGCCCAGGCTTAACTACCCAAATCAACTATTCTAATCCCATTCTTTTCAATTACTTGTCTGAAACAAAAAAGCTCAGTTATGGCAGACGCATTGCCGTCTGCCGTTGCGGTACTGACCGTATGTCTATCGAGTACCACCTTTTACACAACGCAGCGGCGAAACAAGTTTTGAGCAACCCAAGGGAATTCTATGAAGGGAGGACGCTTGTGAAGAGAACACTATTGCTTATTGGCTCGTTTCTCTTCTTCGTATCACTCACGGCGTGGGCGCAGGACACCGGGACACTTGTCGGGACAGTGGTAGACTCGACGGGTGCGGTGATTCCGGGCGCCAAGGTCACGGTCGAGAACCCTGACAAGGGTTTCCACCGCGACTTGGTTTCCAACGCGGCGGGCGAGTATACGGCGGCTAAGATCCCCATAGGCGACTATGTGATCACCGCCGAAGCTCCAGGGTTTCAGAAACTGGTGCGGTCGGGGATCACGGTGGCGGTCGGGCAAACCCTCCGGGTGGACCTGCAGTTAACCGTGGGGCAAGTCACCCAGGAGGTGACCGTCACGGGCAACGTCACCAAAGTCGAGACCGAGACCGGGGCGATATCCGACGTCGTGACTGGAACCCAGATCCAGAATCTGCAATTGAACGGGCGAAATTTCACCGCCCTCTACACGCTGGTTCCCGGGGCGGTGCAGGACAGCTTTTATGACCCGACCGCGGTGGGCATCGTCGGCTTTGCGTCCGTCTCCTTCAACGGCAACCGGATGGAGTACAACAACTTGGAGGTCGATGGCGGGAACAACGCCGACGAAGGCTCCGGCCCCGCGTCGGTCAACACTTTTCCGAGCCTGGACAGCATCGCGGAATTCCGCGTTTCCACCTCCAACTTCGGCGCGGATATGGGAAGGCATGCGGGCGCCACCATTGAGGTGGTCACGAAATCTGGCACCAAAGATTTCCACGGCACGCTGTTCGAATTCGTGCGCAACGACAAGCTCGATGCGAATGAGTGGTTCGTTAATCGGACCCCCTGGCCAAGCCTTGACGTCGAGAAGGACTGCCACGGGAACGAGGCAGGCCCTTGCGACGCCCCCAAGACGTCCTTAAAGCACAACGAGTGGGGATACAACCTCGGCGGTCCTTTCTATATCCCCGGCCATTACAATACGGACAAGTCCAAGACTTTCTTCTTCTGGTCGCATAGCTGGCGGAAGTATCGTGACGGTATTGTGGTGGGCCCGACCGGCGTTCCTACGGTCCTGATGCGGCAGGGTAATTTCGGCGAGTGCGACCCGAATTCGCCTTTCTACAACGAACTCGTCGCCTCCAACTGCACGCTGCCGATCGACCCGGAGACGGGCGAGCCGTTCGTGGACAATATGGTTCCCATCGATCCCAATGCCAAGGCGCTACTCGACGCCTATGTTCCTCTGCCCAACTTCGGCGTAAACGATTACCTCGCCGCTACCACCCAGCCCACCAACTGGCGGGAGGAACAGATACGCGTTGACCAGAACATCAGCGACAAGACAAACGTGTTTGTCCGTTACACCAACGACGCCTGGAATCAAACGGTGGTTCCAGCTCTGTGGTCGGATGCCAGCACCGACACGGTGAAGACGTTCTTTGCGGGCCCCGCCAAGAGCGCGGTCCTGCATGTCACGCACAGCTTCAAGCCCAACCTGATGAGCGAGTTCGTTATGGGCTACACGGTGGACCACATCCGGCTGTATCCCCACCCGAACGTCTCATCCCCGGCAGGTTCTATCGACAAGCCGACCACCGATTGGACGATGAACAACCTGTTCCTGGCCAATGCGAATAACCCGCTTCTTCCTACCGTCGCGATTGACGGTGGCACGCCCTTCTCCTTCACCGGAGATGCGGCCAACCACCCCTGGTTCAACTCGAACCCGGTTATCACCTGGAAGCACAACATCGCCTACACGGTGGGGAGGCAGACCCTAAAGTTCGGCTGGTACTTGGCGAAATTCCGAAAGAATGAGCAGTTCGGCGCTCAAACCCAGGGCTACCTGAGCTTTACGGGTTCGGGACCGATTACCACGGAGAACGCACTGGCGGACATGTATCTGGGTCGCATTGGGCAGTACACAGAGGGCACTACAACCGTGGGTGGTGTTCCTGTAGGTGGATACAGCAAAGGTCACTGGCGCAGCACAGTTTTCGAACCCTATTTCCAGGACGACTGGAAAGTCACCCGCAAACTGACGCTGAACCTGGGGGTGCGTTATTACTACTTCATTCCAATTCACGACGTGTCGCGCCCGCAGACGATAGACTCAGGGTTCCTGCCCCATCTGTATAACCCAGCCGATGAAGCCCAGCTCGATGCGGACGGGAACATCATCCCCGGCTCGGGGCACGACTTCACCACGTTTGGCAACGGTCTGGTCGAGTGTGGCAAGGGCGAGATTGTGAAAGGCTGCACCGTGCCCAACCGCAGAACCCTGGCTCCGCGCTTCGGCTTTTCTTACGACCCGTGGGGCAGCGGCAAGACCGTCATCCGCGGCGGCTATGGCCTGTACTTCGAGCCCGGAAACGGCAACGAATCGAACACCGAAGGAGGCGAAGGGAATTCGCCGGTGACCCTGGCTCCTTCGGGCTATAACATTCTTGGCTACGACCACATTGTTCCTGGCACTTACGGCCCCGCGGGGTACACAGCCATTCCTTATCACCAGAAGTGGGGTAGCGTCCAGCAGTTCAGTCTGGGAATTCAGCACGAGTTTCCCGGCAACAACGTGCTGAGCTTGAGCTATGTGGGAACCCTGGGGCGGCACCTGGGCCGTATTCGCAACCTGAACCAGATCCCCATCGGCGTGGGAACCAAAAATGTCCCGGCGCTGGACGATACCAACACACCGCACTGCGATGCCAGCCACGATTGCGACGTTCAGAACGTCCTGATCAATGCGGAGCAGCCGAACATCTTCTTTGTCCCTTACCGGGGCTATAGCGACATGACCACGAAGGAGTACACGGCGGTTTCCAGTTACAACGGCTTGCAGGTGAACTTCCGCCATACGACCGGCTACGGATTGACCTTTCAGACCGCTTATACCTGGGCGCACAACATCGACGACGCCTCCAGCGTGTGGAGTTCCGGCGGCAACTCCGTGGACGACTACAACATGAAGCGCTGGCGCGGCACCTCCGAGCTCAACCGCACCCACGTGCTGGTCATGAATTACATCTACGATTTACCGTTCTTTAAGAACTCGACCAACTCGCTCGTCAAGAATACGTTGGGCGGCTGGCGCGTGAGCGGCATCACCAGCTTCTTCACCGGGATGCCGGTGGACTTTGGCTGCGAAATCAGCGGCATGTCGACAGGCATTGGGGCTGGGCTCCGCTGCAACACACTCGGCCCGCTGAGAATCCAGAAAGGCGTGGACAGCTCCGACACCGAATTCGGGCCCACCCCGACCTGGTTTGACCCGAGTGTGATCGGGCAGGCGACATTGGACCAATTGCGTGCCGATGGCCAGCCGGGGATGTTTGGCTACATGGGGCGGAACGTGCTGACTGGCCCCGGCCGGAACAACTGGGATCTGGCGTTGATGAAGGACATCCAGGTGCCATGGTTCAAGGGAGAACACTCCACGCTCCAATTCCGCTGGGAGACGTTCAACACCTTCAACCATCCCCAGTGGAGGGAAATCAACGCCGGTTGCGGTGGCGACACACCTCCTGGCACGCCCTGTAGCGGAATCGAAAACAACATCGACAATGGTCAGGTCAGCGGCGCCTTTCCTCCGCGCATCATGCAATTCGGCCTGAAGTTCATCTTCTAGCTGAACCGTTTGCCTGACTTTGAACCCTGGCCGGTCGCTTAGGCGGTCGGCTAGGGTTTTCTTTTTTGTAGAGACGCGCCGCTGGCGCGTCTCCGGGGGTGGTCAGGGGAGCCGCCTCTTCCCCGCGGCAAATTGACGCGGCGCGGGTTTGCCATTATTCTCAACGCGGAGGAAGGGGAGAAGAATGCGGATTCGCCTTACCATCGCCGCCTGTCTCGGGCTGGTTGTCGCCACCAGTTCATGGGCCCAGGCACCGGTGGCGAAGAAGCCGGCGCTGCCAGCCGTACCGCCCGCTCAGCAGGCAGAGGCTGCCAAACTGAACAGCAAAGGCGCCGCGGCTTTGCGGCAAGGCGATTTCGGCAGTGCCATTCAGGCCTTCGACAAGCTGGCCCAGCTCGCTCCCGCCGTGGCTGAGTTCCATGCCAATCTGGGTTTTGCCTACTACTCGGCGGGCCGCTTCCGCGAGGCCGTCGCATCCAACCGGCAGGCTCTCAAGCTCAAGCCGGGCCTGACGGGGCCGCGCTATTTTCTCGCCCTCAGCCTGGCGCAGACCGGCCAATGCTCGGAAGCGCTGGCGCTGATCGACAAGGATTTGACGCACGTTCCGGATGCGCCACTCCGGCGCATCATGGGATTGAGCGGCGTGCGCTGCGCGATGGCCAGCGCCCAGCCGGACAAGGCGGTCGATTTCCTTCGCCTGCTGGCGCGCGACTTCCCCGATGATCCCGAAATTCTCTACATGACCACGCTGGTCTATTCGGATCTCTCCACGCGCGCTTCGCAGCGTCTGCTGCGCACCGCGCCGGGTTCGCTCCAGGCGCATCAGCTCAACGCCGAGGTTCTGGAGTTGCAGGGAAGGGTCGAGGACGCCCGGGAGGAGTACCGCAAGATTCTGGCGATGAATCCCCGCCAGCCGGGGATTCACCATCGGCTGGGTCTCCTCCTGCTCGCCGGGGAGCCGAGCGCGGCGGCGCTCGCCGCAGCGCGCCGCGAATTCGAACAGGAATTACAGGTTGACCCAGCGAGCGCGCTGGCCGAATACGAACTGGGGGAGATGGCGCGTCAGGCGCGGCAGTGGAGCGAAGCCATCGCGCATTTTCGCCGCGCCACGGAGCTCGACCCCGCATCCGCCGACGCGCTCGTTGGTCTGGGAAAGTCCCTGGTCTCCGCCGGGCGCACCGCCGAAGCCGTCGCCCCGCTCGAGCGCGCCGTCAAGCTGGCCCCCACGAGCGCCGTGGCCCATTACCAACTCTCCTTTGCCTATCGCCGCGTGGGCCGCGAAGACGACGCGAAGAGGGAACTCACCCTCTATCAGGGAACGCATGAAGAAGACCAGAAGCTGCGCCAGGCCATTCGCGCTGGAATTCAAGGGCCCGTGAGCCAGCCGCAGACGGCCGAGCCTCCGGAATGAGACGCCATCGCGCGGTCTTGGATTCCCTTTCACCGATCCCATGACGCTGACCCGTCGCCGCCTCCTGCAAGCTCTTGCCCCTGCCGGGCTGCTTCTCGCCCGCCCCATTCGACTGGGAGCGCAAGGGATGGCCTCGCGCGGCGTGCGGCCGGCGCCTCGGCCCAAGCTTTCCGGCAAACCCTTCCCCGTGACCTTCACGGATGTCGCGGCGCGCGCCGGCTTCAATGAACCCGTCATCTATGGCGAGGAATACGTCAAGAAGTACATCGTAGAAGCCAACGGCTGCGGCATCGCTTTCTTTGATTATGACCACGACGGCTGGCTGGATATCTTCATCGTGAGCGGGACGCGGCTCGCGGGCTCAGCCGCCGGCCCGGAACCGACCAACCGCCTCTACCACAACAACCGCGACGGCACGTTCACCGACGTCACGGAGAAAGCCGGGCTTAAGCGCAGCGGCTGGGGCTACGGGGTCTGCGTCGGCGACTACGACAACGACGGGCACGACGATCTCTTCCTGACCTATTACGGCCAGAACGTTCTCTACCACAACAACGGCGATGGAACTTTCACCGACGTTACGGAAAAAGTGGGGCTCGCTCAAGCCGGCACGCGCTACAGTACGGGTTGCACCTTCGTCGATTACGACCGTGATGGTCGGCTCGATCTCTTCGTCTCGCGCTACATCGAAATGGACCTCGCCACGACGCCGGTGGGCGGCGCCAATCGCTACTGCCTCTACAAGGGAGTCTCGGTCAACTGTGGGCCGATGGGACTCAAGAATGAACTCTGCTCGCTCTACCACAACAACGGCGACGGCACCTTTACGGAGGTCTCGGAAAAGGCGGGGATCCGCAGGCCCAGAGGCCGCTACGGGCTGAGCGCGCTGGCGTTTGACTACAACAACGATGGCTGGCCGGACCTGTTTGTGGCTTGCGACTCCACCCCGAATCTCCTCTTCCGTAACAATCACGACGGGACGTTCACCGAAGTTGGCATGGAATCCGGCGTCGCCGTCAATAGCGACGGCCAGGAACAGGCCAACATGGGCATCGCCGTGGGCGATTACGACGGCGACGGCTGGCTCGACCTCTTCCTCCCGCATTTTAGCGACGACACGCCCATCCTGCTCCGTAACATGAAGGGCGAGTTCTTTGACGACCTGACCAATGCGGCAGGGCTCGCCGTGAACACACAATACGTCTGCTGGGGCGTGGACTTTGTTGATCTCGATAACGACGGTTGGCTCGACCTCTTCCACGTCACCGGGACCGTCTATCCGGAAGTCGAGAAGGTGATACCGGAATACAAGTACCGCACGCAGCGCGTCGTCTATCGCAACCTGGGGAACGGCAGTTTTGAAGAGGTTTCCGGTTTGTGCGGGAGCGCGGTCCTGGCGCCCCACGCCAGCCGCGGATGCGCCTTTGGCGACTTCGATAACGACGGCAGCGTGGACGTTCTGATTATGAACGCCAGCGAGCCGCCCTCACTGCTCAAGAATGAGAATCACAGCGGCAATCACTGGCTCAGCGTGAAGTTGATCGGCACGCGCTCCAACCGCACCGCCATCGGCGCGCGGGTGACGATAACGGCGGGCGGACAAAAGCAGATCCGTGAAGTGCTGAGCGGATCGAGCTACCTTTCCCAGAGCGACCTTCGCCAGCACTTCGGCCTGGGACCTGCGAACCAAGTGGACAAGATCGAGATTCGCTGGCCGAACGGGCAGGTCGAACAGGCAGGGCCTGCCGAGGCCAATCAGTTCCTAACCATTAAGGAAGGGCTGGGGATCGTGAAAGCCGAGCGATATCGCTAGGGCCTGGTCGCGTCAGTTCGCGCAACCCAGAACGGCGGAACTTCATTCCCGCCAGGACTTACCCCCTCACCCGGACTTCGTCCACCCTCTCCCCCCCGGGGGGAGAGGGGCCGGGGGTGAGATGGTCGTTCGCCACGCGGTGAATTGAACACCTTCTGCCCGTCGGAAGGCGGCCGCTACTCGGTTGCGCCGCTCACCACCCGGTAAGCTTTCTGGATGCTCCCCACCACGTCGGTCGGCAAGGTGGCCGGCATCCGGCTGGCATACCTGGGAACCAGGACAGCGGACACCCGCTTGATGGCCTCAGCCATCGCCGCGCCCTCGGCATAAGCGTTGGCCGTCTCGGCCATCAGGTCGCGCAGGTGTCCGACTTCAGCAGAAATGAGACCCCTCAGCAAGGCCCCTTAAGCTACAGTTTTTGCCCTGGTTCATCTCCCAACCCGCGCTAGACTGCGCGGTACATGAGAGGAATGAACCACAAGTGAAGAACCTCCCAGAAGTGAAGCTTTCATCGCTGGTCGGGAAAAGCAGCGCGCGTGCAAGAGCACTTTCTTCCGAAATCTTGAGAAATAACTACCCTTCCGTATGAACCATCTTCATTTCTCGATAAACTCGTAGTTCATACTTGACCCGTCCCAGAATCATCCTGTTTTCCTCTTTGTCCCGCGATGGTCCAAATAGGCAGCGTGAACGACACCACTCGTTGTGTAGGTGCTGGGCGGGAGGCAAGCCAGCTAATGAGCTCTGTGGTTTGACAGCGTTTGGGCCATGGCCAATGGCAGGGTCCTATCACTCTGGCCCAGACTATCGAACACCTTTAGGAGTTCTTGCTCCTCGATCCCTGGATGGCCTGCCTTGGCGGTTATCGGCGCTTTCGGTTCACCCTTGGCGGAGTAGAAGAGCTGGTAGAGTTCGAGATCCAGCGCTTTCGTCCACCTCTCAACGGTCTCAATTGTCAGCGTTGTGCGCACGCATTCAACTCGAGATATGTAACATCGCAACAGAACGGTTCGGTCTTGGATGTGACCCTGGGATAGCCCCTTACTCTCACGCAACTCGCGTGGCCGTTGGCCGATGTTCATGGGTGTCTCTAATACCAAAACCGGAGGTCGACAGCAAGGGCTCTCCGTTCGTTCCTTGGCAAGGGGCCGCGGAGCAATGCAGAACCTGCCCTTAGAATGGCCCCGGCTGTCGTATTACGAACCCAAGACCGGGAGATAATCGGACGACATCTTCGCCGACCAACTGCATGGGGACCAGATGGCCAAGTTGACCTGCTCCCCTGAATCCGCACGAAAAGGCATATGATTTCGGACGGAGAGAGGGGAGGAGCGATGTCGATACGGAAGCACAGTGAAGCACAGATCATCGAAGCACTGAAGCAGGAAGAAGCGGGGAGAACGGCGGCCGATGTGGGCCGCGAGCTGGGCGTGAGCAAGCACACGCTCTACGCCTGGAAGGCGAAGTACGGCGGTCTGGAGGTCAGTGAAGCACAGCGGCTGCGGCAGTTAGAGGACGAGAATCCGTCAGCCGACGGATTGAAGAAGCTGGTGGCGGATCTGAGCCTGGACAAAGACATGCTGCAGGCGGTGATCCGAAAAAACGGCTGGAGCTCGCAGGGATAAGGAGCGCGGTGGGGTATTTGCGGTCCACCTTCGGTCCGAGCCGGCGGCGGGCTTGCGAGCTGATGGAGATTGCCGTATCGAGTTATCGTTACCGATCGCAGCGCCAGGGAGACAGCGAATTGCGGGAGAAGCTGGTGGCGCTGGCGGGAGAGAAGCCACGCTTTGGCTACCGGCGGCTGATCCGTCGGCTGACGGACTGAGACAAGCAGGTGAGCGGGTGAATCACAAACGGGTCTGGCGGGTGTACCGGGAAGCGGGGTTGTGCGTGAAGCGGAAGAAGCGCAAGCGGCTGGTGCGCGCCGGGCGTCCGGCGAGGGTCTTGACCGCGGCGAATCAGGAGTGGGCGTTGGACTTCGTGCACGATGTTCTGGGGACAGGGCAGCGGGTGCGCGTGCTGAGCGTGCTGGATGCCTACACGCGGGAATGCCTGGCTCTGGAAGTGGACACGAGCTTTGCCCGTCAGCTGACGGGTCGAGTAACGCGAGGGTTGGAACGGCTGGTCGCGGAACGCGGGCGGCCCGAGAGTCTGCGCTGCGACAACGGGCCGGAACTGACCAGCCGGCACTTCCTGGCTTGGTGCGTGGAGCGGAAGATCCAGTTGGTGCACATCGAGCCGGGTCGCCCGATGCAGAACGGGCGGGTGGAGAGCTTTCAGGGTAAGTTTCGCGATGAGTGCTTGAACGTGAGTTGGTTTCGGAATCTGTGGGAGGCGCGGGAGAAAGTGGAAGCCTGGCGGCGGGAGTACAATGAGGCGCGTCCGCATTCGAGCTTGGGGTATCAGACGCCGGAGGCCTTCGCGGCGGAAGCGGCCGCGCCGCCAGCGTCTCCCCCCACGCTGGCGGGAATCCTCAAGACAGAGCAGAATGGAGCATTGAGTTCTACGAATTTCGTATCAGCAATCGTGTGGACTTAGGGGGCAGGTCACAACAAATACACATCCACCGGCATCATTCAGTGGATGCTCAACAACGCCTGGCCGAGCATGATCTGGCACTTGTACGACTGGTACCTCCGCCCCGGCGGTTCCTACTTCGGCGTTAAGCTCGCCTGCGAGCCGCTGCACGTCCAGTATTCGTATGACGACCGCTCAATCGTGGTCGTGAACTCATATTACAGACCTTTTCCTAGCCTCAAGGTCACGTCACAGGGTATACAACCTTGACATGACGGAGATGTTCTCGCGGGAAGCCACGCTCGACGTAGGACCCGACAGCAGCACGCGCGTCTTCACCCTGCCGGAGGTGGAGGGTCTCAACTCGACCTATTTTTTGAACCTGACGCTCGAATCCTCGGGCAGCCTGGTCAGCAGGAACTTCTATTGGCTTTCGACCCAGCCCGAAACGCTCGACTGGGAGAGATCGCGGGACGAACCCGATGACCCCCACCACTCGACCTGGACCCCCACGAAATCGTTCGCCGACTACACGGCCCTGAACACTTTGCCGCAGGTCGATCTGGAAGTTACGGCCCAGTCCCAGCGCGGGGAATCCCAAAGCTCCACCACGGTTACCCTTCGCAACCCGAGCCGGACGCTCGCCTTCGCCATCCGGCTGAAGATCGAAAGGGCATGGACCGGCTGCTGCGTCAGCCGCCACGGTCCGACTGACGACGGCGTTCTGCCGATCTTGTAACAGGACAACTATTTCCCACTGCTGCCCGGCGAGAGTCGCCAGGTCACCGCAACCTACGACACGAAAGACCTGGGCCAGTCCGCACCGGTCGTGGAGGTGGAGGGCTGGAACGTGAAGACGAAACTGGTCCAGCCCTGAGGGAGCTTTGATAGGCGGCCGTAAATTCCGTTCTGGGGCAATCATGGTTGGAATCTGAGGGGAGGTACGACCGATAGACACCCTGGAGATTCTCCCGATAGTGGTGCGGGAGATTGACCGGAGCACCGTATTTCGTAGTTGCTTGAAGGGGGTGAGACTGACTTCCGCTGGTGGATTGCCTGTGCCAAACCACATTCTTTTGGAACGGCTAGATTCAACGGGCATCCACTTTGAAGAGTCAATAACATACGGGTCAGCTTGCCCACCCCTTTGATGCAGCCGGGGGGCGTGCTCAAGGAATGCACTCCCTCATTGTGGTCGCGCCATGGGCTACAGCGGGGGAATCTTCAAGGGAAGGGCCGATCAAAACAGTCATCAAAGAATGTGGTTCTACTTTCCGAGTTGGCGACCATTCATCCAGAGCGGCCAGGCTGGGGAGCTGTTGGGGTATGAGGGACCGGACACCCGCGAGTGGCCAACCGTTTTTCCCGACGAGCAGTGGACTCTCTTCGCGGGGGTAT
>Ga0315277_10011065_pt1 | contig 11385 bp, 6 predicted proteins | sample YL17G05_15_MG_FD_203695 | JGI IMG/M metagenome (GOLD analysis project Ga0315277, IMG submission 203695) | Sediment microbial communities from Yellowstone Lake, YNP, Wyoming, USA - YL17G05_15 | ecosystem: Environmental > Aquatic > Freshwater > Lake > Sediment | place: USA: Wyoming | collected...
CTGGCTTCGCGCATCACCCGTCCGAAATCGATCTCGGCGGCGGCGACTTTTCCCTTCAGGCCGTACCGCTCGGCGGTTTTCCCCGACACGACGCCCAGATACCCCAGCCTCTCGCCGCCCAGGCTCAAGTGGACCGCTTCGGACAGGAAGTCCGTCTTCGTCTCGTCGGTCTTCACGGCGTCCGCAAGTCCGAAACGGTCAAGCACCGCCTCCACCATGCCTTTCATGGTGCGGAAATCCACGTCGGCGACGAGCGCCAGCATCCGTCGTTCGTCCGGGAGTTCGCCTTTTCCCTTCGGCAGATAGATGTGCGCCAGCTCGAAGAGCCGGACGTCCTCGTTGCGCTGCGCCTGGTTGAGACGCTTCGCGGCCAGGAGACCCGGAATCACCGACGTCCTGAGTCCCGGGCGCTCGCGGTCGATCGGGTTTCGCACCTCGATGGGCGCTGCGTCCGTCCACGGGGCGATCAACCGGGCCGACTCGGCGTCGGTGAAGCTGAACGTGACGCACTCGTAAAACCCCGCCGCGGTCAGGACCTCCGACGCGCGTTTTTCGCTCGTAAGGATGTCGTCGCGATGGGACATGCGGTACGGCACGGTCGCCGCGGCCGGAATTCCGTCGTACCCGTGACAGCGGGCCACCTCTTCGATGAGGTCGATCTCGCGTTCGAGGTCGCCCCGGAAGCTCGGGACACGCACAACGAGCCGGCGCGCGTCCGCGCTCAGGGTCTCGCATCCAAGGGCTTCGAGGATGGCGCGCGAGCGGTTCGCTTCGATCGGCACGCCGAGAATCTTGGCGATGCGGTCCATCCGGAGCGTGATTTCGCGGGGACGGAACGGCTCGGCGTCCACGTCCACCAACCCGCGTGCGACCTTGCCCCCGCAGAGTTCCGACATGAGGGCCGCCGCCCGGCGACTCCCCCATTCCACGCCGACCGGGTCCACCCCACGCGCGAAACGGTACGACGAGTCCGATTCGAGCCCGAGCTTGTGCGAGTTCCGGCGGATGTGCACCGGCTTGAACCGCGCGCTCTCCAGAAGCACCCTCGTGGTCCGGCTGCTCACCTCGGTGTCGAGTCCGCCCATGATTCCGGCGATGGCCACGCCTCGCGAAGCGTCGCAGATCATCAGCTCGCCCCCGTCCAGGAGGTGCCGGCTCCCGTCGATGGCCGTAATGCTCTCCCCCTTGGCGGCTCGACGGACCACGATGCGGTGGCCGCCGAGCTTGTCGTAGTCGAACGCGTGGAGCGGCTGACCGCACTCGAACAGCACGAAGTTGGTGATGTCCACAACGTTGTTGACCGGGCGAAGGCCCATCGCTTCGATCTTCGCCACGAGCCACGCGGGCGACGGACCGACCTTGACCCCGGTGATGACCCGCGCGGTGTACCGCGGACAGAGCTCCGCGTCCAGCACCTCGACGGAGGCGAGCTTGCCGACGGGCTCCCCCTCCTCCGTCAGGCGCACCTCGGGAACTTCGAGCCGCCCGCCGGCGGCCGCCGCGAGTTCCCGCGCCACCCCGATGTAACTCAGCCAGTCCGGACGGTTCGTCGTGACTTCCGTGGCGAGAAACCAGTCCCCCGCCGTGCTCTCGACGTTCTCCACCTCGAGTCCCACCCGGGTGAGGACCTCCGCAACGCCCCGGGCGTCCAGGTCCGTCTTCACGTACTCCTTGAGCCACTTCAGACTGCATCTCACGGCAAACGTCCTGACAAAGGGCTAGAATTGTGCAAGGAAACGGACGTCGTTCTCGAAGAAGAGACGCAGGTCGTGGATCGCGTGCTTGAGCATCGCCGGCCGCTCGATCCCGAACCCGAACGCGAAGCCCGTGTACTTCTCCGGGTCGATGCCGACGGACTGGAACACGTTGGGGTCCACCATCCCGCAGCCCATGACCTCCATCCACCCCTTCTGACCGCAGGCGGGACAGCCGGAACCGGAGCAGATGGAACACGCGATGTCGAGCTCCGCGCTCGGCTCCGTGAACGGGAAAAAGTGCGGACGCAGGCGGATCCGCGTCTCGGGCGAGAAATATTCCCGCACGAAAATCTGCAAGACCGCCTTCAGGTGGGCGAACGTGACGCCCTCGTCCACCATCAACCCCTCGAGCTGGTGGAACATGAAGGAATGCGATGCGTCCACGGTGTCGGGACGGTAGGTGCGTCCGGGGACGACGACGCGGATGGGGGGCGGCTGCTTCTCCATGACGCGCACCTGCACGGGCGAGGTCTGCGTCCGCAGGATCGTCGTGTCGTCGATGAAGAAACTGTTGTTGGGGTCGGCCGCCGGGTGGTCGGCCGGGATGTTCAGCGCCTCGAAGTTGTGCCACGAGTCCTCAACCTCGGGACCATAGGCGACGTCGAACCCCAGACGCTGGAAGATGTCCACCATCTCCTCGATGGCGCTCTGGATCACGTGCCGCCGCCCCAGGCGCGGACGGACCCCCGGAAGCGTGGGGTCGAACGTCGAGCGCGCCTCCGAGGGCGCACCCGCCAGCGCCGCCGCGCGCTCCCGCACCGCCGTCTCCAGCCACTGCTTGATCTCGTTGGCACGCTTTCCGACGCCCGGACGCTCCGCGGGCGACACGCCCGCCAGACGCTTCATGATCTCCGCGAGCTTCCCCTTGCGGCCGAGGAATTCGACGCGGAGCTGTTCCAGCGCCGCGGCCGAACCCGCCGTCCCAAGCCGCTCCCGGAACGCCTTCTCCAGGCTGTCCAGTTCCTCGAGCACCAAGACCCACCTCCGGCGCGCGTCGCACGTCGCGAAACGCACGCTCCGCGGACCGCGCACCCCTTCCCCGGAAACCGGCGACTCGCAGCGACTACCGCCCGATCGCCTTCTTCGCCATGTCCACCAGGGTGTCAAACGCCCCGGCGTCGGTGAGGGCGATGTCGGCGAGCATCTTGCGGTCGAGTGCGACCTGCGCGGCGGCCAGTCCCTGGATGAGACGACTGTATTGGAAGCCGCGCTCGCGACATGCCGCCCCGATCCGCGTGATCCACAGCTTCCGGAACTCACGCTTGCGGGTGTGTCGGTCGCGGAACGAATACCGCTGGGCCCGCAGCACCGTCTCCGAGGCCGTGCGATACAGCCTCGATCGGGCGCCGACGTACCCCTTCGCCAGTTTCAGGATGCGCTTGCGGTGCTTGTGTCTGTGGACGCTGACTCGTGCTCTGGGCATGGTTCACTGCTCCTTCGCCGGGGACTGGCCTTCGCCGTGGGTCGGCTTGCTCGCGACGGGCCGAACGAGTCCTCTGAGAACGCGTTTCTGGTCGGTCAACTTGAGAGGCCTGGCGCGTCGCATGTGTCGACGCTTCTTGCTGCTCTTACCGCTCATGACGTGACGAGCCCCGGTCGGCCACACCAGCACCTTGCCCGTCGCCGTCACTTTCACGCGCTTCTTGCTGGCTTTGTGCGTCTTCAGCTTCGGCATGATTTTCTCTCTCCCGAAAGGGAACAATTCTCCCGTCTATGCGCGCCCCGTGCCCGACGGGCATCGGGGCCGCTCTTCGCTTCTCTTGCCGTCCGTGGTCCGTGACGGCTCCGGCGCCTCGCGCACGTCTCTCCCGGCGTCCGCTCGCCTGCCGCCCGGAGGGGGAAGCTTCACTTCGGAGCCACCACCGTCCAGAGCCGTCGTCCCTCCATCCTCGGACTGACCTCCGGCTTGGCGACGTCCACGAGCTCCGCTACGAGACGGTTCATCAGCTGATACCCGGCGTCCGTGCGCATGAGCTGTCGTCCCCGGAATATCATGTTGAACATCACGCGGTCCCCGCGGGCGATGAACTCCCTCGCACGACGCAGCTTCACCTGGATGTCGTGCTCCTCGATCATCGGACTCAGCCGCAGCGCCTTGAGCTGCGTGTGGTGCTGCTTCACGTGACTCTGGTGCTGCTTCTTCTTCAGACGGTACTTGTGCTTGCCGTAGTCCATGATTCGGCAGACCGGCGGCGCCGCTTCGGGCGCCACCTCGACCAGGTCAAGGTCGGCCTCCGTCGCCATCACCAGGGCGTCCGCGATGGCGACGACGCCCACGTTTTCCCCCTTCTCGTTGATCAGTCTCACCTGCTCCGAGTGAATCCGTTCGTTCACTCGCAAGTCCACTTTGGCTATTGTCGATCACCCCCTCTCAGGTTGACGTTTTCTCTTCGGTGTGCGCGCGGCGTCCGGCGATTTCGCTCTGCGCCCGGGCGATGAAATCCGCGAGGGTCGAGCTTCCGAGGTCGCCGCCGGTGCGCGCACGCACCGATACGCTCGACGATTCCGCTTCCTTTGCCCCCACCACCAGCATGTAGGGGACCTTTTCCATGGTCGCATCCCGGATCTTGGCGCCGATGGTCTCCGCGCGCGCGTCCACTCCCGCGCGCATCCCCTCGGCCTTCAGCTTCTCCGCCACGAGCTCCGCGTACGCCTGCTGCTTGTCCGTGATGGGCAGCACGCGCACCTGCTCCGGCGCTAGCCACAGCGGAAATGCCCCGCCCACGTGCTCGATCAGTCCCCCGATGAACCGCTCCATCGACCCCAGCACCGTGCGGTGGATCATGATCGCCTCGTGCGGCTTGTTGTCCGACCCCACGTACTCCACCTGAAACCGCTTCGGCAGGTTCAGGTCGAGTTGGATCGTCGGACCCTGCCACTCGCGCCCGAGCGAGTCCGCCAGCCTCACGTCGATCTTCGGGGCGTAGAATACCCCCCCGCCCTCGTCCACCTCGTATCGAATGCCCCGTCGCTCGAGCGCCCCGCGCAGCGCCGCCGTCGCTCGGTCCCACTCCTCCGCCGTCCCCAGGTACTTCGCCGGACGCGTCGCCAGGTAGTACGAGCACGTATACTCGAACGCCCCCATCATGTACGCCACGAGGTCGAGCACCCCGACCACTTCGTCCTCGGCCTGCTCGGGCGTGCAGAAGATGTGCGAATCGTCCTGCGTGAACCCCCGCACCCGCAGCATCCCGGCCAGCGTTCCCGCCGGCTCGTACCGGTAGACCGTCCCCAGCTCGCACATCCGCACCGGCAGCTCCCGGTAGCTCCTCGGACGCACCTGGTACATCGCGATGTGCCCGGGACAGTTCATCGGCTTAACGTAGTAAGGCGTCCCGTCGATGTCCATCGGAGCATACATCATCTCGGCGTACTTTTCCAGGTGCCCGCTCTTCTTGTAGATCCGCTCGCTCGCGATGTGCGGGGTATAGACGATCTGATATCCCCGCTTCAGGTGCTCCTCTTTCCAGAACGTCTCGACCAGGTGCCGCACCATCCCGAGCTTCGGATGCCAGAGGATGAGTCCGGCGCCGATGTCCTCGTGGATGGAGTAGAGTTCAAGCTCGCGTCCGAGCCGCCGGTGGTCGCGCTTCTCCGCCTCGGCCAATCGCTCCAGGTGCTTCGCCAGGTCCTCCTTCGTGAAAAACGCGGTGCCGTAAATCCGCTGGAGCATCTTGTTCTTCGCGTCACCCCGGAAATACGACCCCGCCACCGAAAGGAGCTTGAAGACCTTGAGCCTCCCCGTGTCCGGCACGTGCGGCCCGCGGCACACGTCCACGAAGCTCCCCGTGCGGTAGAAGGAGACGGCCTCCCCGCTCGCCTGGATGTCCCGGATGCGCTCCACCTTGTAGTTCTGCCCGGCCGACTGCATCCGCCGGAGCGCCTCGGCCGCCGGCACTTCCTCGCGCACGAACGGCTGCTTCGTGCTCGCGAGTTCGTGCATCTTTTTCTCTATCGTCTCCAGGTCCGCCGGCCCCAGCCGGTGCTCCATGTCGAAGTCATAGTAGAACCCGTCGTCCGTCGCCGGGCCGATGTCGAACCGCACCCCCGGATAGAGCTCCCCCACCGCTTCCGCCATGAGGTGCGCCGTCGAATGTCTCAAGAGCTCCAGTCCCTGCTCGTCGCGGTTGGTCACGATCTTGAACGAGCAGTCGCCGAGCACGGGCACGCTCAGGTCGACGAGCTTCCCGTCCACGGACGCGGCGAGCGCCGCCCGGGCAAGACCCTCTCCGATCCGACGGGCGACTTCCAGCGCCGTCGTCCCGGCCGCCACCTCCAGCTCACTCCCGTCCGGAAGTTTGACCTTCGCCATGGTCTTCCCTGCACCCGCCAAAAAAGCATGAGGGGTCATGGAGTCAAGGGGCCGAGGACTAACCGTGCATGCCCCTTGTGTCCCTCAGCTCCATAACCCCTCGTCCTGATAGAAACGAATGAACTGCAAGAACGGCTGAACAGGTGATCAGGAGAACAGGAGACCGCAGTTTCGCAGGCCGTTCCTGTGCTTCCGTGTTCGCTGTTTTCTCACCTGCTCTCCTGATCGCCTGCTCAACTGCTCTACCATTTTCTCGCGCTTTCGCGAGAAAATGGTGGGCGTTAGTGGACTTGAACCACTGACCTCCAGCGTGTCGAGCTGGCGCTCTAGCCATCTGAGCTAAACGCCCGTCCAAAAGCACGGTTATCCTAACAATGGGGCCGAGTTATGTCAAATCAAAAAAGGCGAAATCGCCCCGCCGCCCCGCGCAAAGGCGGCCGCGCGCCCTTCCCCGAGCCCTCACCACAAAAAGCTTGCAAATCCCGACGCCGGCCGTATAATGCGCGCTCTCTCAGCGGGGACAACCCTCTCCCCCGACATTCTCAACCCGCTATCGAGAAAGGGCTTAGGAGAAAACGATGGCCAACTATTTCCGCGACAACGAGGACATCCGCTTCCTTCTCAGGTCCATCCCCTTCACCGACGTCATCCAGCACTGGGAGCAGAACTTCACCCAGGCCTCGGAGTATGACTACGCCCCCGCCGACGCCGCCGACGCCATCGACAACTACGAGCGTGTGCTCGACATGCTGGGACACCTCGCGGGCGAGTTCATCGCCCCGCGCGCCAAGGACGTCGACCTCGAAGGTCCCAAGCTCTCGGACAAGGGCGTGGACTACGCCCGCGGGATGGCCGAAGCCCTCCGCCGCCTCGGCAAGGCCGACCTCATGGGCTTCACTCTTCCCCGCCGCTTCGGCGGACTCAACTTCCCCGGACTCGTCTACAGCATGGCCATCGAGATCATCAGTCGCGCCGACTCCGCCCTCATGAACATCTTCGGCCTCCAGGGCATCGCCGAGACCATCAACGAGTTCGCCTCCGAGGAGCTGAAAAAAGAATACCTCCCGCGGTTCTGCTCAGGCGTTGTGACCGCCGCCATGGCCCTCACCGAGCCCGACGCCGGGAGCGACCTCCAGGCCGTCCAGTGCAAGGCCATCCCGGGCGAGACCGAGAACCAGTGGTACCTCAAGGGGGTCAAGCGGTTCATCACCAACGGGTGCGGCGAGGTGCTCTTGGTCTTGGCGCGCAGCGAGACCGACGCGGACGACGGCCGCGGCCTCAGCCTCTTCGTCGCGGAGCGCGGACCCACCATCCGCGTGAGACGCCTCGAGGACAAGCTCGGCATCCACGGCTCGCCCACCTGCGAGCTCCAGTTCAACATGACCCCGGCCAGGCTCATCGGCGAGCGCCGCCTCGGGCTCATCCGCTACGCCATGGCGATGATGAACGGGGCGCGCCTCGGCATCGCCGGGCAGTCCCTGGGCATCGCCGAGGCCGCCTATCGCGACGCCCTCGATTACGCCTACAGCCGCGAGCAGTTCGGACGTCCCATCAAGGACTTCCCGGCCGTCGCCGAGCTCCTGGTCAACATGCGCGTCGAAATCGAAGCCGCCCGCGCCCTCACCTACTTCGCCGCCGTCATCGTCGACCGCGCGCGGACCTTCTACAACACCATGGAGAAGGCCAAGCAAGCCGGCGACAACGACAAGCTCAAGGAGGCGCGGCCCGGCTTCCGCAAGCACGAGAAGCTCGCCAAGCTCCTCACCCCCATGTGCAAGTACTACGCCTCCGAGATGTGCAACCGCGTCACCTACGACTCCATCCAGGTGCTCGGCGGCTCCGGGTACATGCGTGATTACAAGCTCGAGCGGCTCTACCGCGACGCCCGCATCACCAGCATCTACGAGGGAACCTCGCAGCTCCAGATCGCGATGGGGGTCACCGGCGTCCTCTCGGGCACCATGGAGAGCATCCGGGAGAGTTTCCCGTCGGACGGCTACCCGCCCGAACTCGCCGAGCTTGCCGCCAAGGTCCAGGCGTCCTACGACTGCGTGACTAAAGCGGTCGAGCGCCTCAAGTCCGTCGGTGATAACCAGGTCATGGACCTCTACGCCCGGAACCTCTTCGACATGGCCATCGACGTTACCTGCGGATACCTGCTCCTCTGGCAGGCGTCGGTCAAGGACGCCAAGCTCCCCGTCGCGCGGAAGTGGATCGTCGAAAGCGACATCCGGAGCGAGATGAACCTCAAGGCCATCGAGACCGCCGACAAGACCACGCTCACCCACTTCGCCCAGATCACCGGCACCCCGCAGCCCATCGGCACGTAAGCCGGAAACCTCCCCGCAAAAAGAACCGGGCGCACCCCAAAGGTGCGCCCGGTTTCTTTCTCCCGCGCCCGCCGCCGGAACCCTGCTCCGACATGGCAAGGCATCCGGCGGGCCGATGCTACCACACCTCCCATTGGCGGAAGATCGGCGGTTGCTCCAGGGCGCGGACCTCAAACTCGTGGACACCCGGCAGCAGCGGAATGATCAGCGTGCCGCCGTTTGTCCCCGGGGCGAACGGCCGGCCGTCAATCACCAGCATGGGCAGGACCTTTAACCCCGGCGGCATCGGCGCGTAGAGAAACCCGCCGAGACCCTCGCTCTTTCCCACCAGCCGGTCGTTCTCGACCTTTAATTGACATCGGGCATGACCTTCGATTCGGCAGCCTTCGGGCAACTTGGCGTCGGCTAGGGTCGAGGGCGGCGCGGGCACATCGAGGGTCTGCGGCCTGGCCAGTTCCGCCGCGGGGATGACCTTCGTCACGGGCACGGGACTTCGGAGGGTGACGCCCTTGAAGGTGACGCTGGAGGGGCCTTCGCTGACGATGAGATGAACCTCGTTGGGAAAGACGCGCACCGCCCCGGCGACGCCGTCGAATGAAACATCCCCTTGCTTGAAAGTCAGGGGCCCAGGACCCAGGAATACGTAGTCGGTGGCCTGGCTCGTCGTAACCTTCACCACGCCCGGCGCTAGCACCTCCGCCTTGGGCGCCGCTTCGTCCTTGTCCCGCGGGTAGAGCAACGCCAGGATGTCGTTGCCCGCCGCCACCGGTCCGAAGGTGGTGACGGTCAGAGTATCGGCGATCGTCACGAGGTCGTCGTGTTCCTTCTTCACCATCGGCGACCCGGCCCGAATCCAGTTGCGTGCATTGCTGAAATAGAGCGGCTCCTCGCGCGTCGCCTGACGTGATTCGGCCGCAATCTTGCCCGGCGATAAAAGCAGCACGTCCAGCATCGCCCCGTTGGGCGCGGTGTAAGTGAGGCGGTTGTCCCCCAGCTGCACGCTTTCCTTGGCGGACGGATTACGGATCGTCCAGAACGTCTTCTCCAGCGTCTTGGGGTCGCCATTCAGGGGAGCAAAACTGTCGCGGAAGACCAGGTAGTCGGGTCCGGCTGCCGTCTTGGCCTTGAGGAACGAAACCTGCCGCGTCCAGCGCTGGGGCCCGTAGTCGCCCACCGCCCGCAGATAATCCGCGGTGTCGCTGAAGGCAAAGGCCGGCACGCCGCCATAAGCCCCGCCGCCTGGCCAGCCCCCGTTATTGCCCGCCTGGCCGAACCGCACGCGACTGTGCCACCCGAAGGTCCGGTCGAGTTGCCGGAACGCCGGGTGCTGTTGCAGCGGGTATGCTGCGAGCACCAGCGAGACCAGCGGTTCGCCCTTGGCGTAGAGCACGAAGTCGCCCTGGTTCGGATCGCAGTGGCTCACGCAGTACCCCTGCCGGAACGAGAAATAGGTCTCCTTCGCCTCCCCGGCATGTGCCCGCATGGTGACCCCGAAGCCCGGGAGCCATGTGCCGCCCAATTGCGTCGGCACGTATCCGGGCTTGAGCGTGTCCAGCAGGTCTGCATTAAGCTGGGCCCGCGGGCTGAAGTCGGCGTCGTGATGGGCTCCCATCGGCCGCCCCGTCTGGTCCCACGCCCAGACAAAGTCGGCCGCTAGTTTCGGGTCGAATTTTCGGATGGCGTTCGCCGCCACCAGGTAATGACACGGGTTGTCCACCCCCTCGTGACCCCATCCGGTCACGAGACGCGCCGCAAATCGCGGATCGACGGGCGTCAGCACGTTCATGGTGAACTGCGCCGGCATCACCGCCCGGCGCGCCGTGAGTTCGTCCAGACGCCCCGTCCCTGCTAGCACCGACGCCGTCTGCATGATGTGCGGAGCACTCGCCCCGAAGTAGGTCATCAGCTCGCTCCAGGTGCCGTTGGGGGCGGTGTTCATCGCGAGCTTGTAGCGGAGGTACTTCGCCGCCGTGTCCAGCCAGCGATTGGCCATCGGATGGTCGGGGATCAGGGCGGCCGCCCAGGGCAGCGCGCAGAACCGATTGATCGGCATGTTCGGATTGCCCAGGTGCGTCATCGACCCCCTCGGGTTCACGTCCGGCTCGGCCAGCAGGTAGCACAACGCCGCAAGTTCCCGGCGAAGTTGAGTCCGCTGCTCGGCGGTCAGTTTCTCGCTGCTCAGCAGTTCGTCGAGGTTGCCGACCCAGCCGGCCATCTGCGACAGGCGATAGTGCGTGGCCCAGGGCATGTTCGGCGGATCGCCCTCCCGGATGATGTACCGGGCCTGGCCGTACGGGCTGCCCCAACAGTTGTCCTGTCGAAACTGTCCCAAGAGCTGCTGTCGCCGGTCGTCGGCGTCGTTGAAGTAGAGCATCGACTTGAGCGTGGAAGCGCCCGGCAGGCGGTCCAGCGTCGGCTTCAGCCGCTCTACGTCGGCCTTGGAGAAGAGAAGCCGCGGATACGTGATCTTCGCTTCGGCAGGCCAGTCGAGCCGCCAGTCCTTGTAGTCGTCGAGCGTGATGAACCCGTCGTAGGCCCGGAATCGGTGAAGCTTCTCATACGGTTGAAACGACCCGGCGATGAGCGCCCACTGTCGCCGGCAGGTCGTGAACGGCAGGTCCGGATCGTATTCTCCGGTGTGCAGCACGGTCCGAGGATGGTAGCTGGCGCGCATGCGCCACTGGACGGAAACATCCCCGCCCTCGTGGGTGAGGACTTCGCCGTCGCGAACATCGCTCGAGCCGCGCCAGTTGCCCGTATGCATCGGCACCACGCCCAGGAACGACACCCGCCCCGCCGCTGCGGCCTCCGGCGTCAGGGTTTCGCCCTTGACCAGACCGAAGAAATAGGCGTTGGGATTCCACGGATAGCGCACGGCAACGTCGAAAAGCTTGGCCGAGGCCTGCCCGAACTTGAGCTTCCGGCTCGAACAGTCCCGGGTGACCGGCAGGTTGAGCCCCTTGAGCTTGGCGTTGAACTCGCCGTC
>Ga0315277_10011067_pt1 | contig 11384 bp, 9 predicted proteins | sample YL17G05_15_MG_FD_203695 | JGI IMG/M metagenome (GOLD analysis project Ga0315277, IMG submission 203695) | Sediment microbial communities from Yellowstone Lake, YNP, Wyoming, USA - YL17G05_15 | ecosystem: Environmental > Aquatic > Freshwater > Lake > Sediment | place: USA: Wyoming | collected...
GAGAACACTTCAAGTCTTCCCGGAATCTCATCTAGAGGGCAAGCCTTCTTCTCCAGATAATTGTAGAGTATTGAGGCATTGATGTCTCCTAGGCAGTACCTTATTGTTTCATCGATGACTCTCACCAGCAGTTCATCAAATGTGTCCAAGCTCTAAAGCCGTTCCAACCGAATGCTTATCGTAAGGACAAAACCTTGCCCCTAAAAAAAGTTGTGAAGTTAGAATTCTGAGTATGATTCTTGCTAGTACTTCTTCATCATCAAGAATCACCGTCAATGGGCATATCTGCTTCGCCTGTCGATTGTAGGAAACTCGCATAGCTCCTTACCTGTGTGTTCGGGATACGACGAGGTTAAGGCTTATGTTTGGTGAGCTCAGCCTTACTGATTTCTAGCTGGCCTCAGGTATACGCCACATGTGGCTCTATACATGCGGCTTCTACTCAAGTATGCTTGTCAATTCCATTGGTCTGAGACCAGTTCCTACTTTGAATAATGTTTAAATGTACGCTGAATATTGATGCTCAATTCATAATCCAGATAAGGAAAAGGGGAGAACGAGGACTCAGCCTGTACCATTCGCGGTGAAGAAGATGGGAAGGACCGAAATGGGCCTTCGTAGCAGGTGAGGGATGTAGACAATGGATGAAAACAATGTTCGTACGATAACTATTGGGAAGAAGCTCTGGGTACTCGAAGCTAAAATGGCGGAACTGAAGTTACTGAAAAGAGTTGCCCTTGATCTTAGAAGCTACAGAAAAATGATTGGGATAAAGAACTACGACTAGAATCGCTTAGGAAATCTTGTTTCTGCACGCTTTGTCGATGTTTTCACGTACCGAATCGTCTTCTAAGAATGTCCACAATCATTTCAGTGCGAGGTGACTCATTCTGGAGCAATTGCTTTGCTAGTGCGTCTCGTATCATCTCTTTTTCGCTCTCAATCGCGTGATATTGTTCTTTGATGGCGTCATTGGTCTCAGCTATTATCTTCTCAATCCAGCATAGTTTTTCAACAAATTCGTCTACAGTGGTAACAAGCCTTAGCTTGTCATTGATTAGGAAAAGCTTCCTGTCCCACAAGTCTCTGCTTGACTGCCACTTAAGCTCGAACGCATCCCGCCAATCTTGATCAGGCACGGAGTCCAGCGGGAGATCTACGATGTAGGCGTCGGGAAAACTGGGATTTTGACTGACACAAATTCTGCTTGCATCAAAAGGAGCCATGATCTTTTCGCTTTTGGCCACTTTCCTGGCTCACCTCAATCAATCATTATCTCGTTTTGTCTAAAAAATTCTACCGTCCCAAAGGCATGATCCAACTTGGGCTCAGTCTCCTCAAATTGCTGGACAAATGTCAATTATGCCTCATATTCAGCATTTTACTCTGAGTCCGATTTAGACCAATATGCTAAATCGTGCAAGCGAGGTGCAGCAAAATCAAACGAATGCATGCAACACAATGGGCGCGCAATTACAATTCATAGACCGAGCATTTTAAAAGCAAAGTACAAAGCGGCATGGACAGCCGCAGAGACTCCAAATATGACCACTATCGCCTTTGGAGAAATTGAAAAAGCCGGAGCTTCCTCACCCTTGGGTTGCATCTCATATCCCTTAATCTCATGAGTCTCAGAGTCAACACGAATAGTGGCTGCAAGCTTCTTCAACTCTATTTCGACAATGTAAAGCCCTTCCTCCAGTGAAACCCTCTTAGGTTTCAGACTCCCCTTGTTTCCAATTCTCTTCAGAAAACCAGTAGCAATGGCAGTGACTGTTTCAGCATTCAGAGCTCTCGCTTGGGCAGAAGCCGATGTAATGACGCCAATGTTTTTCTTCTCCAAGGTCACAGACAATTATACTTCCCCTGCAGGCCATTCGTAGCAGCTTGTCATTTTGTCCACTAGGGCATCCGTGCCAGCCCTTCGTTTTTGTCCTTTTTCTCTGCTATTCCGATACCATCATAAAATCGGACCAAGTTTATAGTCTTAATGAATCCAGAATAAGTATCTGAAATATCGTCGCTAAGGCGAGCTGAAGTAGCACGGGGTTTGGAAGACCATTCTGCACTGAGAACATGGGACGGTTTCGCTTGGAGCATTCAAGCCCTGGTCATCTACCTCCTTACCCTCCTCACGTAAACAACTATGGCGACTGCAGCGATGGCCCCCATTCCTCCGAATATGTAAAAAGAGTATTTTGCTAGCATGGGCTCCTGAGCTATTATCCTCAATAAGTAAGTCTCGCTCTCGTAGACTGAGGAACTTCCATTGCATCTTGCATATACGCTCCATGTTCCAAGGGCTTCAACTTTGAAACTGGCAGCAAAGGTTCCATCTTCAAGCGTGTAACACACGATTTCTTTGCTTGAGTCTAAAGATGAAACGTAAACCGTAATCGGCATGTTCGCAGTTTGGGGAATTAAAGTGCCTGAGATTGTCACGTTTTCGCCGACACGAGGTTCCATCTGGTTTGCAGAAATGTTCAGTGTCGAAGAATGTTTAACTGAGAAATTTCCATTGGCGACAAGAGCGTTTTTGAGAGTGTCATTAGCATGAACTACGTAACTGACAATTGTACCTGCCGCTTGTCCCGGAATGGCCGTTCTGCAAGTTCTGTTCGAAATCTCCATAGTTGTGACATTCACATTTCTCCAACCATCAGTCGAATACTCCAAGACTGCGCTTTCCAAGTCTGTCGAGTTCGACGTACAAACGACCGTAACATTGTTATTTGGATACACTTTCTCGGGGATGACTGTAGGTGTCAAACTGGTTTTGTTGAATTCTGTTTTGACCAAAAACTCTATGTCTCCCGAACCCACTTCGCCTATGAAAACCAAGTGATACAGGCTCTTCCCGGGAAGAGGTGAAGTGAAGTTCAAGAACATCCCTTCGCCATAGAATTCGCAGCTCGCGTAGGCTACACCTCGATATCCTCTGCTTTCTGGATTGTAGCCACCAAGGAGACCGCTGCTTTTGCTTCGGTTGCCATAGAGTCCTGGTTCCCAAGCCAAGGGAACACCGTTCAAAGTAGTCCTGTTCTCTGACACTGGATCTGACATCAAGTATAGTCTGGCTTCGTACATATCCAGCTTTTCTGGGACCTTAACGTATACTTCCAAGTATAGGTTTTCAGTCGCAAACTCGCATGCCCAGCTTGTGTTTAAGGTTGGCAAATCATGCTCATCCTTTCCTTCAATAACATGTTCGTGCCAGACGTTGCATTCAACGTCTTCTATTATCATGAAAGTTGCTTGTTGGGCTCCATTGCTTTCCTTAGCGTCATTTCGAATCACGAAAGTGTAGTTGTCAGTTTGCTCTGGAGCAAAGAAGGGTTCGTTAACAGTGGTTCCAAGGTGCTCGGGAAGCCCAGCAGACTCGGTATGATAGCCCTTTAGCTCACCTAGAGAATTATAGACATATACATCATAGTCCGTTTTTGGTTCTAGCCCTGTGTTCACCCAATCACCATAGCAGTACACGTGATAACTGTGGTTTGCTTCAAGTGGGCACATTATGCTCCATTCGTGACCTACTTGGATTTGTGATTCGTTGAAGAATACCGGGAACATTGGCTTGGGCAAGTATGATCTTGGGGATTCCCCGACAGAATAGTTTCCGCTTGCTGCAAGGACGTCTCCTATTGCATCCGTAGCTTCTGCCTTGTAGTAGACTACTGTGCCTGGAGTTTGAATAGGGATGACCTGGCTGCATTTTCTATTATTGTCTAGAATATCCATCGCGATGGTGTTGACAGTTTTCCAGCTGTCTGTCGAGTATTGGAGAGTTGCGTTTTCCAAGTCAGTGGATTTGGAAATGTAGGTGATAGTTGCATTCTGGTCTGGAAATAATCTGTCTGGATTGTGCGAGGGTTGTAAACAAGAGTCAAACGTTGTTTTGATCTGAAAGCTAACATTTCCATAGCCTCTCTCGCTCATTAAGACGAGGTGATAGAGGCATTTTCCGACTGGAGGATCTAAATTGATGGTCATATCTTGACCGAAATTCTCGCAACTTGCGTAAGCCACGCCTTCATATCCTTCGCTGTCTAGGTTATAGCCGCCTAAATCGTTGCTTTTGTTGCCGTAGAGTCCTGGTTCCCAAGCTAGGGGGATGCCGTCCAAAGTCGTGTAGTTTGGTTGCTTGGGATAGGCCATCAGGAAAAGCCTAGCCTCATACATGTCTAGAGTGTCTGGAACTCTAAGACGGACTTCAATGTGTTGGCTCTCCGTTACGAATTCGTATGCCCAGTTCGCATTGAAAAGAGGCTGGCTGTTGCCATCGTTTCCCTCGGTGTATTCTTGATACCAAGCATTGCACCTGATGTTTTCGATTATCATGAAAGTTGCTTGGGCGGAGCTGGCGCTGTCGCCGGCGTCATTCACTATTGTGAACGTGTAGTTGCCAGTATGCTTTGGAACAAAGAATGGTTCATCAACCTTGCTTCCAAGATGTTCAGGTAGCCCAGCAGAAGTGGTGTGGTATCCTTCCATCGTGCCGTTTGGGTTGTAAACATATAGATCATAATCGGTTTTGTTTCCTGGAAGATTGCTTATCCATTTGCCATAGAAATATATGTGATAGGAATGATTTGCCTCAAGCGGGCACACTATGCTCCAGTTTTGCCCTACATATACCTGGGAACTGCTCAGGATTATTGGGAACATTGGCTTTTCTATGTAGGTCCAGTTTCCTAGAATGCCCGTATTGGTGTAGTTGTGTACGTATCTTTCATACTCAGAAGAGGACTGAGCCTCTGCTTCGAGTTCGGGACAGAGAAACAATGCAATGACCACTATTGTCATGGTCAAAGCTACGAGTTTCTTCCCTGATGCTCCTGTGATTTCCAAATTTACCACTGCGATGTCTTCATATGTGTTGGACGAGAAAATATCTATTATGAACGTCCGCTATGGATCGCGAATCAAGAGTAAGCGCAGTGCCTCATGTTGCATTTTTTGGCCAAGCCTGCATCATTGGACGGAAGTTGCTCGTCTACCAATTGCCAAAAGATCATTGCAGCGAAATTGCAGAAAGAATATGCGTCTCAGGAGTCACCTGACGCACTTAAGTTTCCCAGTCTAGTAGCCTTCTTTGTCCCTCGATTTTCTTTAGATCGGTCAGGTCTTGTGTTACCTCTAGGGTTCCAAGATATGTACCATGCTTGTCTCTGACTGCAAAATACCTGATGTGGACCAGACGATTGTTTAATGAAATCCAGAATTCAGCCGAATTTTTCTGACCCAATTTGAAGGCGTCTACAATCCTGTTAACTATGTGAACGCTTTTCTGTGGATGGCACATCTGCACTTTTCTTCCTATCACGGCTTTTGTCCGAACGAAGATCCGCTTATCGGCCTTGTTAAAGTATTTGACCGCGTCATTTGCATCGACAAAGGATATATCTACCGGAATTGTGTCCAGGATGGCTTCGAGTTCCTCTTTCGACAGGCTTCCTGTGTCGAACTTCAATGTCTTTTCACCTGCTAGGGTAGCATGGCTTTCGTCGCTTATGGTTTTTATTGATCTGATCAAATGTTGGGGCGTGAAACAGCAGTAGCCGATTTCATCGAAATCCTTTCTAATATCGCTCCATTCCTCTTCTGAGATCACCTTCAGTGCTGCAGGATAGAGTACGTTGTTTTCCTTGGAAATATGGCTTGAAAGCATACTGTTCAATGATCTTGTGTTCTCAAGAAGATTCTTTTTGAACTCTTGAAAGTCTCTTGCTTTGTATTTCTCAACCATGCCGCGAATTTGCTTCTTCTTTTGTCTGATCTTGTCATGTTCCATCCACATTATCGCAGGAGGTTCTGTGATTCCATGTTTTTCCAGAATTGGGAAAAGCACATTTTCTTCTCGCAGATAATGTTTCTCGGCATCTGATAATTCTTCCACTATCTTTCTCATTTGTGTTACGTCGTCTCCGACGTATACTACGTCGCAGGCTTGCCCTATGATGTCAGCTGAGGTCGATAGTTTTTCCAAGAGTTGCAGCAGAATCTTGTGTTCCTCTAGTAAGATGCCAAGAGGATGCTCTGGTGGAACGTTCAATTCCTGTTTTGCAAGCTGCTCGCTGAAAACAGCCATGTGCACATCACATAGTCTTTGAAGTTCCTCTCTAGGCATTCCTTCTTTCACAAGTTCTTGTTCGATCTTGGCGATTTCTTCTGGGCTTACGCCTTTCAAAACCTGCTTGAACCTTTCTTTGACTTCCTGAGGCGGGATTCCAGCGTGTAACTGCGAGATTATCTCTTTGAGCGTTTTTTTCCTATTTTCATCGATCTTACTCATTGATCTACCCTCTCATGGTCTATTTGCCCGATTGTGTCAAGGCTTTTTGGTCTCTCGCTTCGTTGTGCTAACCTTCTCCCTCTAACAGTTCTTGCTCCCCTAAAGCTCTAGAGCTTCTACCCTTTACTGATTTTCTCCGCCAGAGTCTTCCCAAGTTCTACTATTTTCTTCGTGTCGCTATCAGAAGGTGGACCGTTTATCTCCATTGCTCCGACAATTTCCATCTTCGTCGGTCCTAGTATTTCTTGAACATGTTTAACGGCGCCTCCTCCCCATCCATACGAGCTTAGGACGGCTCCATATTTCAGAGGCGGGCGCAAGGCTTTCACCAAGTATGTGGCGTAAACTGCAAGTGGATGTGCGCCGCCCAGCACTGTGGGCGCTCCTAACACGATGGCTCTTGAATCGACCAAGTCTTTTGCAATATCACCGATGTCAGCCACGACTAGGTTATACAATGCAACCTCTATTCCCTCAGCCATCAGCGTCTCTGCAAGTGGTTGAATCATCTTCTCAGTGCTGTTCCACATGGTCACGTAGACTATGATGGCCTTTCGCTTAGTTTCCCCATTCACCCATTTCTTATAGGCGTCAATAATGCGTTTTGGATTCTTGTATATTGGCCCGTGGCTCGGTGCTATCATTTCAATCTTCAAACCCCTTATCTTTTCCATAGCTTTCTGAGCCATAGCGTTGAATGGCATCATTATTTCGCCAAAGTACCTCTGAGCATACGTAAGCAGATCTTCAACTTCATCGTCGTACATTCCTCGTGCTACGTGCGAGCCGAAAAAGTCGCATGGAAAAAGAGTGTTGTTCTCCTTAAGGTATGTGAACATTGTTTCGGGCCAGTGAAGCATCGGTGCCTCGATGAACTGAAGAGTCTTGCCGCCAAGATCTATACTTTCGTGATCGTGAACCATAACTATTCGTTCTTCAGGCACCCTGTAGAATACCTGAGCCATCTTAGCACCTTTTGCAGTCGCAACTATCTTGGCTTTAGCGTTGATTGACATTATATGTGGAATGGATCCTGCGTGGTCGGGCTCAGCGTGGTTCATTACTACATAGTCGATGGTGACGGGATCAACGACTTTCCTGATCTTCTCCTCCAGCTCTCTTTCAAAGCCTGGGTTTGCGGTGTCGATGAGGGCTTTCTTGTTCTTGCCCACTACGAGATAAGCGTTGTAAGTTGTTCCGTTTGGAAGAGGAATTAAAGCGTCGAAGAGTTTCCTGTTCCAATCTCTGACTCCAACCCAGTAGATGCCTTCAGAGAGTTGGGCAACATTTCGCCAGCTCATTTTTTTCACCTTGAAACTATATTACGATAGTAATAAAGTATATTTATGCCTTTCGACACAGTTAGGCTGGAAGAAGCATAAATGCTAGTGCCCTGTGAAGTCGCAGTAAGATGCGCTTTGCCCGCTATTCGAGCGATGATAGCGAACGAGCTGATGAGGAACTACAAGCTGAGGCAAAAGGATGCAGCCAAGCTTCTCGGGATAAGTCAGCCAGCAATAAGCTTGTACTACAGAAAAATCCGTGGACAAGCAATCGACCTAGGTAATGACAGTGACATCAAAAGCATGACGGCAGAACTCGCACGCAGGTTGTCCGGAGGCAAATTACCGCAGACTGAGTTCATTTCAAACCTCTGCCAAATCTGCAAAACAATGCGAGCAAAGGGACTGTTGTGCGAGATGCATAGAACCTTCGATCCATCAATTGACATTGAGCAATGTGAACTCTGCAAATCAATGAAGTTGGTGGGGTGTATCTAGGATGCCAAGATCACACCTGGCAACTTGTAGAGAGTGTTTCGAGGCTGACTCAGTAATACCGTAGTCCTAACGCTCGAATAATAATCTTGTACAAAAAGATCGCGCGTTTCTGCTGGGATTGATAACGCCTTTATAATGCCGCGCCTCTAACCAGCCTTGTCAATGGAGATTGCTGGCGTGGGATACCTAGACACATGGAAAATCTTGGAAGAGATGACTACAGATTTCCGAGAAAAAGGAAGAGCTGTTCCCGCGAAAATAATGGACGATCTGAAATCAGCAAGAACAATGATTAGGATCTTGAAGGCTGATGCGAGCTGCCGAGAGACGGCTCAGAAGATTGACGAATATCTAGGGAGCGTTGAATCCTACCTTGTTTCTGAAGGAGAGAAGATATTCGGGGCGACCTATGCCGATGAGTGGCTCAAACGGTTGGAGAAGGCGAGCAGAGAGGCCCGTGAGGAGGAGCACGACGAAACAAGGTTTGTTTCAGGCTTGCCAAGGGAAAAGAAGTGGATCCGGGTCAAGCCTTCCTCAGAACTGCCTGTTGAGAAGTTGAAGGCGCTGGCTGAAGGTTCGAAGCTTTCACACAAAAGTCAAGATGATGGTTCATTTCTCGTTTATGGTGAAGAAGAGCGCGTTAGGGACTTTGTCAAGAAAATGACTACAAAATACGGCGTGAAAGCCAAGAAATAGCCTTAACAAGTACACAACCGTTAAAGCTCTGCGATGCAGTACCTTTTTACAAAAATATATTAGAGCTGTCGAAATAAGAAGGCTGTATGCTTCGTAGAAGGTGAGGGCGCAGGCTGAATGCCCTATATCAAGAAAATTGAACTCAAAGGCTTCAAATCGTTCGGGCCGCAAAACGTTAAAGTAACACTGGATAGGGGCTTCACGGCCATAACCGGTCCAAATGGCAGTGGTAAGACAAACATTTTGGACGCATTTTTATTTGCTCTGGGCGAATTGAGTACAAGAAGGCTCCGCGCGGAGACCGCCGCTAAGCTGATTTTTCACGGATCAGAGAATGCGGGGCTAGAAAGGGCGAAAATGGCCAAAGTGATAATACAATTTGACAACGCAGACGGGCGGATGCCCGTTGACACGACTACCGTCACTGTCTCGCGCGAAGTTTACCGGAACGGTCAAAGCGTATACAGGCTCAATGGTAGAAGAATATCAAGAGCACATAGTCTTGAAATCCTTTCTATGGCTGGAATAAGCAGCACAAGCCAAAACATAATCTTGCAGGGCACGATAACACGCTTGACGGACATCTCTCCTCTGGAACGAAGAAAAATCATTGAAGACTTGGTCGGAATAAGCCAGTATGACGCTGAAAAAGCTGAAGCTGAGGAAAAGCTCCAAGCAGCAGACATATCCATACGTACAGCAATGGGAAGAATCGATGAAGTACAAAAAAGACTTGACGATCTGGAAAGGGAACGCAACGAGCTACTGAGGGCGAATTTCATCCAAGACGAAATTAAAAAATTCGAAACCATCGAAATTTCACATGATATGACAAGGATACAGAAGAAAGTAGAGGAAAACTCGTCACAAGCTGATGAAGTAAGAAGCAAGCTTGAAAAGGTAAGACAGCTACGCGATGACCGCAGGTCAAGAAGAAGAGAAATCGAAGGAGAATGGAGAAAACTAAGCTCAGAAATCGTCGAAGAAGGCGGCTCTCAAGTACTGAAAGTCCAAATACGGATCGGAGAATTGAAGTCAAAGCTCACGGAGCTCGCAACAAAGATAGGTTCTGGAAAAATAGGCCTTGAGGGCTTGAAACGTGTAAGAGAAAACAGCGTCCAGCAATATGAGTCCATCCGAAAGGAAATTCATGAGAACCGTTCAAAAATCAAGCAGTCGAGAAATGAACACCAAAAGATCTCTGATGAGATAAACTCGAAACAGGCTGAGCACGATGTTCTCGCACAAGAAACTGCTCAGCTTTGGGACAATCTTGGGGAAAACAGCAAGAGAATCCGCGAGATCGAGCTGGGTCTCGACAATGACTACAAGAGACTTGCCCTCCTCAGGTCTGAATATCTGAAAAGCCAGACAGCAATAAAGATTCGAACAAAGAGACTCAAAGATCTGAATGATCGCAGGGAAAGATACGCCACCACGGTAGCCGAACTTCAAAAATCACATATTGAATTGGAAAGTGTACAGAAGGAACAGAAGACCCAGCTGAAGAACTTGGAACGTAACCTTGAACGGCGAACGGCCCAAAGAGAAGCGGTGCAAAGAGAGATAGCTGATGCAGGAAAAATAGCTGATTCAGCACGACGGGCAGTTGTGGAGTTTGCAACCCAACGAGAACTTGCCGAGATCGTGGCCGCAGAAGAGAAAGCCCTTCGAAGCATAGAGGAACTAGGCGATTTGGGTGTTATTCCAGGCGTCTATGGCCGATTGCGTAGCCTAGTTAAGATCGACAGGACTTATCAAAGGGCAATCGAGGTGGCTGCGGCAGGATGGCTCGACGCCGTTGTTGTGAAGGATTTTGACGCTGCTTTCACCTGCACCGGAACCTTGAGAAAGATGAAACTTGGAAGAATAAAGATAATTTCGATTGAGGGGACGTCGAAACCCAAAGCCTCAAGACCCCCTGAAAAAGAGGGCGTCAGAGGCCTAGCTCCTGTATTCATCAAGTATGATAGGGACTATGAGCCCGCTGTCCACTTTGTGTTCGGCGACACCCTGATCGTTTCAGATGACAAAACAGCCTTTACCCTGTCAAGCGAAGGACGCAGAGCAGTCACAGTTGAAGGTGACCTGTATGAAGCGGGCGGCGCCTCCGAAACCGGCTATTATCGTGCTCCGATAGATTTCTCCGCAATTATTCCAAGCGATGTGGCCATCAAGAGTCTAGATGAGGCTGTCACAGCCCTTCAGCAGCATCTTTCAAGAAGGGGAACTGACATAACCTCTTACGAAGAGGAAATTGACAAGACACGAGTTGAAATTGCACGCCTCTCAGACGCTGTAGTCACGCTTGAAAGGGAATTGGTTCGAGTCAAGAGAAGCGCCAGAAGAACGAAATCCAACCTGAAACGGGTAGAGCACTACACTGCACGCCTCGGAAAGGAGGTTGAGGTCGAAAAGTCGCAGATGTGGATTCACAGGGCTGAAAGGAGCTCCACTCAAAAAGAGATCAGAAAGTTTCAAACAGAACTAGCGGCTTTAAGACGGAAGACCGATCCTGCCAGCATTCAGGAGATGGAGGTCAAAAGGGAGAAGCTTGCCGAGGGAATAATCACGCTAAGACAGAAACTCGGCACATTCCAAACTGAAATCTC
>Ga0315277_10011068_pt1 | contig 11384 bp, 7 predicted proteins | sample YL17G05_15_MG_FD_203695 | JGI IMG/M metagenome (GOLD analysis project Ga0315277, IMG submission 203695) | Sediment microbial communities from Yellowstone Lake, YNP, Wyoming, USA - YL17G05_15 | ecosystem: Environmental > Aquatic > Freshwater > Lake > Sediment | place: USA: Wyoming | collected...
ACCAAGAGAGTCATCCCCTTCTGCGATATGACCACATTCGCGCCTACCTCACAAATCTTTTTTACCATGTGCCGGAGCAGCCTTTCTTCTTCATCTAAGTAGGATTTTATTTGGAGAGGTTGGGTGATCCGAATTTCGGTATCAAATTTTGTTTTCTCAATTTCAAGGGGCATATCAAGCAGTGCTATTTTTGCATTCTCAACCTTTTTAATCATCTCAGGATGTTCCAATTCTTTTTCGAGAATGATGCCTTCAATCAAAGCTGTATCGGAGATGCTTTGGCCCTGATGTTTCACAATTTGGACAACTTCAATATCGGCAAAGGAGGAATCAGTCCGTTTTTCTTGGATACTCAAAACGGCTTGAACAGCGATATCTGCAAGGGAATCTGCCAAGTTCTGCAATAGCTTTGAATTGATAGCACTTCTTGCAATTTTTTTAAGCGTATCTAAATCATCTAAATTTACCAGGAGAGAGTAATTTTGAAGAATCTCCTGGGATTTTGCGAGAGCTTTTTTAAATCCACTGACAATAATGTTTGGATGAATTTTCAAGGCTAGTAATTTTTCTGCTTGCGTTAATAATTCACCTGCTAATAATACCGCAGTTGTTGTCCCATCACCGCATTCTAAATCCTGTGTCCGTGCAATTTCGACCATAATTTTTGCAGCAGGGTGGCGCACATCGATTTCTTCAAGAATTGTGGCGCCATCATTTGTGATCACAATGCCACCCAGCCGATCTACCAGCATTTTATCCATTCCGCGAGGTCCGAGAGTACTTTTCACGGTTTCGGCGATTATCTTGGCTGCATTTATATTTACATTTACAGCGTCCTCGCCTTCAGTCCTTTTGCTCCCTTCCTTTAAAACCAGGAAAGGCTCTTTCTTGAGTTTATTCATCGATAATGGACCTCTTATCAAAATGCTAAAAGTTATGTGTTTCTACGAATTCAGAATCTAAAATATAGAAAATACTTAAAAAAAAGAAATGAAAATATTTGATTTTACTTTCAAGTCACCAAACTCTTCAGGGGTATCGAGACGTAATCGTAACCCCCCGATATTAATATCAAATGCTTTGACCCCTTCTTTTTTAGTAATGGAATAAATAAATCCATTTAGAATTAATTTAGGCTTTTCTTCGGGTCTTTTTTCGGTATCTAATATAACTCTAACAGGATCAGATTCTTTAAAGGGATTAATTTTTTTGACAAGTTCTAACCGGAGTTTAATTTGATTATCTTCGCTCTGCATAGTGATGATATCAAGGTTGGTTATGCGAGCCTTTTCAATTTTCTCGATTTTTCCTTTAAATTCTACCATGAGTTCACCTTTGTTAGATTTAGAATGGTTCAGGCTTTTCGTTTTCTTCTAGGCGCTTCTTCTTCCTCTTCTTCTTCCTCTATGGCCTCTGCTTCCTCGCCCTCTCCTATGGACTCTACAAATTTATCGTAAACTGTACGCACGCGTTCAGCTAGGGGGCCGCTGCCCTGAACGCCTTTTTCTGTGACCTTAATTTTATTTAATACGATGATCGCGTCAGCCTCTGTATCTAATTTCACTTCCCCTTTGGGAAACAAGGTTTGGAGATCCTCCGACAATCTCTTCAAATCAAAAGCCATTTTCGTTTCGATTATCTCTGAGATAATCCGACCATAAATGACGATTTTTTTATAATTAGTACCTTCAGCGTCTGATGCATCCTTCAAGCAGATAGTCATTGTTTCTCTATCGTAACCAACGAGCACGCCTGTATATACTTTCTTCTCAGTCGATATCTTGACATTGGAGTTTAGCATCTTCGTAAATTCCGAAAAGAATCGGCCTTCTGCAATTCTGCTCATTTTTATACCTCAAAATTTTCAAAATTTTCAGAAGTTTAAGAATATTAAGAATAGATTTTAAAGGAGCTTTTTAAAAATTTTGGGTTTTTTTCCGTTAAAAATAAATTTATTTTAGGATTGGTCAAAAAATTGTTCTAAAGCAACTTTTAGCTGGTCAATTGTATTTAATATCACAAAATTCTCGTTGGTATCTTCAATAATTGCATCGATTGGATGAATAAGCAATTTCTTTTCTTGATTCTCGGTATCGTAATAGACATATGGACGAAATATGAATATTTTTTTGTAACATGATTTGTGTTTTTCAATATATTTTTGGAATATTGATTTGGCATGGTGATAAATTGATGCATCATAAGTTCGGGGATATTCGTGTTGGCTTAAAGGATATATCTCCCTGAGCTCCTCTGGAATAATTCCAAAGAGAGGGGAATAGACACATACATGAATCCTATCTTTTTGAGGTAATTGCTGAATCATTTCTGAGCATGTTTGAAATAGACTGGAGGTATTAAAAGTGTCCTCTAAATCGGGGAATAGTAACAGGATCTCCATCTCGGGAGGCGGCGTATAATCTTCAATAAGTTTTTGTTCATGGCGCTTCACTTCAGGACGGAGAAGTGATTCAGGTCCACTATAAAAGAACCCTGATTTTTTAATCAGGGGATCATATTTTAAGAAGAATTCAGAATAGTTTGCTAAAACATAAGTTAATGCTTCTATTAAAGAGGGATGTGCTCGAATTCTTTCTTGCACTAATTCCCAAAGGCAATTTTCTCGGATAGCGACATGAATTCGTTTAATTTCTTCGAGCGTGACATATAAATTATGTTTGGCAAGAAGATAGGAGCGTTGAGCCTCATCCATTTCCTTCATATCTTGAGGAGTGTATTTAACACATACGGGGCAGACGCAGGGAAATTCTTCGAGTGATTCAAATCTAAGCGTTCCATTGACAGTTAGGTAGCGGTTATCTTTTGCAAATAAAGCATACGCAGATGAATCGAAAAGATCAACGCCTATAGCAACCGCCAAGGCGAAAAAAATAGGGTGCCCGATTGAAAATCCATGCAAAGGTCGAGCTGGATTTAAATTCTTCTTTGTAACAAGGATTGTTTCCGCAACTTGTTTGAAATTATATTTTTGAAGTGCAGGAGCCAATGTGCCCAATGGATGAATTTGAAAATCGAGGAGTGAGAGTTCTTTCGCGCAATATTCCAATAAATCCAAAAATTGCCCGCCTTGCACGGGCGCGGCCCAAAGAATATTCTCTTTTTGGCGGATTTCGACGCATTCTTTGGCGGCTTTGATAGTTTTTTCAACACCGATTTGAGCGACATCGTGATCATTCGTTTCCGTAAATACATCTAAAATCGTAGCGATATCTGGCTCGAGGACCTCTTCAAATTGAATAATTTGACGATTTGTGATGGGTAATTCCATATTATACATCCATGCTTGATAGGCTCCGGAATCGGTCATAATAGTTCTATGAAAATTAATTAGATTGTGAACCCCCTGAGTTGCCTTTTCCCGTAATTCAGGAGTTCGGTAAATAATATAGGCATTGGTTATGAGCATTTGAATTTTAAACTCATTTTCTAATTCATCTGCAGGAATAAGTGGAATATTCGGATTATAGACTGGCATCAATGTGGGAGTCAGAACAGTGCCGTGTGGAGTTTTTAATTTGCCTAACCGTCCTGCCGCGTCTCTTGCGATGAGTTCAAACATCCATTTTTCCCGTTCTATTTATTTTAAAGAGACTATTTAGAAACTTGTAAAAAATCTTTTTTATTATTATACACTGAAAAAGAACATTAAATTTACTTTCGTTTTCGCCAAAAATGTATATAAACGTAGATAAAAATAAGTGGGAATAAAATACTAGGGATTAAAATAGCAGGTAAGAGAAGTTTTGTCAATGAATAAGTAAGATAAGAAATACTAGCAACCGCACTTATGGTTCCTATGATAGGGTACCATTTTTTGAGGAGCTCAGAAAATTTTTCTCCAAGAAAATTGAGGAAAGGAAATGGGGATTCATCTTGTTCTGCGATAGTGGAAGAGGGAGGTCGTTCCAATCGCGCTTCTTCAATTCTGGTAGAAGGAAAGATATATTCATCGGTAGTAGGATCTAATCGTCCGGGTAATTTTTCTGCGGCAATTAACGAGACGAATCTTTGGCGCAATTCATTCTTTTTTATTCCCAATTTCTTCGAGAGAGCAGCTATGCTCAAAGCGGAAGTAATAAAGACACTTTGCTGAATCTGCAGATATTTAATTATTAACTGATTTTCCAATTGTAGGTAGGTATCTTGCATTTCACAGCTTTTGACGGTTTTGGCAAATTTAGCGTGAAAACTTTTTATATTTGTCTTTGATTCATCGATTTCATCCTTTTGAATAGTAAGTTCAATGTTTTTTTCATAATTATTGAGGAAATTCGTAATAATAACATTACAATGATGATAGAGTTCTTCAAGCTCTTGTTTATAATTTTTTAGCAATCCGTCGTTAATTTTCTCTTTTAAGCGAGACTGGAGGTCAGATAAATCAGTTAGGAGCTTTGTTTTATCGCTATTCCATTGAATTAAAAGGTCCGCCACAACTAAATCGAACCGTTGTAATTCATTAGAAAGTTTATCAACCATTATTTTTGTTTTTTCATCAAATTTTCGCAATTCTTGCTCCAGAAATGTAAAATTCTTTGCTAAAAGGCGATTGGCTTCGAGAAACTCTCCAAAATCAATCTTCATTTCAATAGGATTGGCTATCTCACTCATTTCTGCCTTGAATTTCTGAATGAATTGGGTTATTTTATCTTTGAGTTCTTTCCGGTTCGTGATTTTTGCCTTGATTGAGGAGAGCGTCTCCTCAACATCAGATTTTTGTTTATACCATTTTTCTAAGAAGAGATTTAAATCAAGATGCGACGGTAATTGCTTTATTTGACGTTCGATACTAACTTCGGTTTCATATTTTTTAGATAAAACGCCTCTAGTTCGCTCTAAAATTTCTTGTATTACGCGATCATCCAATTGTTTTTTCTTACAACTTGTCTCGAATAATCTTTTCGTGCGGTCATATTCGGATTTTAGTAATTCCATTTCATCTTTCATTTCTTGCTCAAACTTTAATAAGGCCTTCAATTCATTCGTCAATGGAATTATTTCATTGCTCTCTTTATCAAATTGACCCTCAAACTTTCCCATAGAAAGGAGTGAGACGATCCGATCTTCAATTTCATCCTTTTTAAGGTTCAATTTTGACGAAAGATAATCTAGTTTCACCCGTCCTCCTCGGAATATGGGCGCAACAGTAATTAACATCTTTAAAATAAGATTATTCGTGACTCTATCAGAAATAAGTGAGAAAGTCCGTTTACAGGATTCTTTGAAAAGTGTCCATTTATAGAATGACACCTGTGAAGTTTCGGGAAAATTACGGAATTCTTGTGAAGTTTTTTTGATAAATAATTGGATTTGCTGATTACAGAATTTGACTACATCTTCAATACTGGCGAACCGTCGTTTCATTTCATCAACAGTCTCAGAAAGTTTCTGTGTTTCCATAAATTCGAGTAGCGATTTTTCGGTCTCTTCAAATTTATTCTTAAGTTCAAGAATATCCTTTTCTATTATAACGTTTAATTCAGCATTCTTGTCCAATTCTTTCTTGGATAAAATTTGTTTTTCCAAATCACTCTTGACATTGATAAGCTCGTTCCGCATCCCCTCCAGCACATTTTTCGCCCAATCTTGATAGACATCATCCACCGTTAATTGAAATCCTTCTAAGTAGGAGTTGTTATCTTGGATATAATTTAAAACATATTGATTTGATTCTGAAAGGTATTTTAAAATTTCCTCTGTTTTTTCATTTAAAGTGGTATTTGCCGTTAAAGGCTGATTGGATTCTATTATTTTCTTAATAATTTTGGATAGTTCTTGCTTTTTCTTATTGAAAACTGTCCTTCGGGTGTTAATATTTTCTTGTAACTCTTGTCGTTGGTTTAAATGCCCATTGATATCTTTAATAATAGTAATGGTATTTTTTCGTTTTTTCATCCACATGGATTCCAACCATTTTTCAAGGGGTTGAAGGGCTTCTTCATGTTGAGGGGTTTCCTGTGAAAGTCGTAATTCAACACTGACCATCGATAATTCACCCGCTTTCTTCCGAAGTTCTGGAGTAATTCGCTCAATGGACAGTGAAATGTCATCCAAATTCTGTTTGATCTCATCCTTATTGAATTCTAAAGTGCGTTCTTCACTCGATTGCTGGAATAGTTTCAGGGTTTCATCGAGTGCTTCATTGATTTTATTTAACTGTTCCTGGACATAATTTTGAAATGTTCCTAAATCGTTCAGTATTTTGAGCGCGCGATCCTTTTTCTGTATTTTTGCAAGAAACTCCCTTTCAACTTCGAGCAACGAATCCTTCGTCTTTTGGTAGAGGGCGACCCAGTCCTTCATTAAGTATTGCGTGTATCGCCCATCCAAATATTGAAATTTGGATAGGCTCAACTCAATATTTTGATTGGAATTATTCAGAATTTCCAAGGCGTTAGTAATATTTTTCCTTAACTGCTCCTTTGCTAACCCAATTTCATTCAAATCTAATAAATTTTCAATTTCCGATTGGATTTTTTCCGTTAAAGGTTTAATCCGATCAATTGTCTCTTGAATGCGGCGTTGTTCTATGGGAATCTGCCCTTTCTCGACCAAAACTTCGTGATAGGGTATTTGGTTTAGGCGGACTAACACATTTCCCGCAAGGACGCCCTCAAGAAACCCAGTCACTCGGAAAAAGCGTTTATTCCACTTTATTTCCCCATTGATAAATTTATCTCTAAGAAGCGTATTGGAAACTTTGACTACCCGTTCCAAGGCTTTCGAATAATCACTCGAACTGAAATTTTTAGCCAAGTCGGATAAATTCACCGAGCCCTGATTGACAATCCCTTTAACGATGCCAACCGCAATTCGCTTAGTAACTGCATCGAATTTCTCTACATATGTTTTAAAAATTTCTAAAGAATCCTGAATTTCTACATTGAACCAATCATAATTCATTAGCCTTTTCGTAATATATATAATGAGATCGTTTTGAACAAAGCATTCCTCTGCCAATTCTTGCACTAGAATTTTCTCATTAGAATACAGCTGGGCTAAAATCTTTTGTTCGATGTATTCAGTTAATTCATTCCAGAGAATCGTAAGTGAAATGGTTGCCCATGCAGTGTCCAGAATGTTGTATTGATCGGTCCCCTCAACCGGTTTTCCATCAATATAACTCTTGTCATCCTTCTGATGGCTCCGAATGTATTCGAATAATTTCCCTTGATTAATATTTCGCAACCGTTTTAATTTATTTAAACAATATAAGACCCAAAAAGAATAGTCTAGGTTCGTTGATTCCGAAGTGACCCCAAACCCACCCGAATCCTGTTGAAGGTTAATGAGGTGATTCAGTGACATGTCATCAATTTCTTCTATATGATTTAAAAGCAGCAGGGCCAGGAACCGAAAGACCCGCTGGATATCATGAGGGAAACTTTTGGAGAGATAGGTCAGTATTCGCTTCTCTTCCGTGGAATTAATATCATAAAGCTGTTTCAAGGCTGCAATCGCAAAATATGTTGATTTTAGAGAAGATTTCCCGCGGCAAGTGGGGCAAAAATCTAAATTACAATGGGCAAAACCCCCATCCTTCCTCTGAAAATTAAATAGATTTTTACACATCTCCTCAAATTCTTGCATAGGAATAATGTGCTGTTGATTAATCAATGCAAGGATTTTTATCGCATAGAAAAAGGAATGGAGATCAATATCTGAATCATGCGGACTTGCTGCAAACCCATTTACTGTTCTTTTGCAGTCTAATACATATTTTAATAAACTGTCAGTATCTATGGCATCAAGCATGTGTAAATGGGCTAACGCAGTTATTGCCCAATACGTCTCTTCTAAATTCCCGTACGATCCGTCTATCCGCTGGTGTTTGAGCAAATACTCTCCTAGCTTTAAGCTTGGCAGATATTCGACCAGTTCTGGAGTTTCAAATTTAATGGATGGGAACATTCACTACTTTAAGTCTCCCCTTTAAATTAAACTTTATTAATCTAATATTTTTTTATATATTATCAGGAGCATATATGATGAGATTAATCAAACCTTTCTCTCAATTCTGAGGATGAGGAGCATTGCCGAAGAAGAAGATTAAAAAAACCAAGAAGGCTAGCCTTAACGAAGAAGAACTTGAGAAGGCACATATTTGGTTGCGTGAAGCGTTAGGAGAAGAGGCAGCTAATATCTATTTAAAGAAATGGGAAGCGGCAGAAAGACGGTTTGAAGAGATATTTGATCAAGCGCCCTTGGAAAAAAAGAGGGAATTACTTTTAGCCAGATCCGACGACCCCAATGACATTGTAAGGAAGCTCATCGAAATAGGATTTGTGGATTGGAAGGATCCTGGCACCCTATACATATCCGAGAAAGTAAGAAAACTTTTCAAGCCAGGAACTCCGCTTACAGAATCTGAAGAACTTGAACGTAAAAAGATGCTTGATAATTTATTAGAACTTGACTTTACTTAGGGTACGACTCGCCCATTCTCATAAAAAACATGAACTTAAGCCCTGTTATTGAAAAAAAAAGGAAAAATTTTAAAAAAATTATTCCATTGCCTCTTCTAATAACTCGAGGACATCTTTATAGACAAGATTTTCCGATTTCGCTTTAATGGCGTCCATTAAGTTTCGGCGACAGAAAGGACACGCAGAAACTAGGATTTCTGCGCCTGTGGTCACTGCTTCTTCGATCCGGTCAAGAGCGGTGTCCAAAGCAAAATTCTTGAAAGCTGATTTTACACCACCACCGGCGCCGCAGCACCAAGCGTTCTCACGTATGCGGACCATCTCATTGAGGGTCAAGCCGGGAATTGCTTTGAGTAGACGTCGCGGTTCATCAAAAATACCCACTTTTCTCTTTGAAAGCACGATATGGCGCCCCATATGGCAGGGATCATGATAGGTAACCACTACATTTAAGGGTTTTTCCAGTTTTAATTTTCCCTCTTTGAGTAGATTGTCTAAAAATTGTGTGATATGCTCTACTTCGAACCCCAGATCACCGACTATTTTGGGATAGTCTTCCCTAAAGGTCCTATAGCACCCTGCACAAGAAAATATGACCTTTTTAATGCCGCGATTCCGAATGGCTTCCACGTTATGTTTCGCGATTTCGATCGCCGGCTCTCTGAATCCCGTTCTCAATAAGGGACTTCCACAACAAAATTCATCGGAGCCTAATATCTGAAACGGTATGCCCGCCTTATTCAAGATTTTCACTGCCGCCTTGGCCAATTCCTGTTCACGATACGCAGAAGTGCACCCCACGAAATAGGCAATCTCCGCCTGATTATCCACTTGGACATCCTCGGGAAGCCAGCTGAATCGGGCTTCGTGCGGTTCGCCATAGGGATTATTCACGTTAGCTATATTCTCCACGATTTTCTCGTGCTCGGGCAGAGCGCCAAACCCAAGTTCGATTATCCGCGCACGTAGCGCCTCAATGACAGCTACATTGTCCATTTCTTTGAATTCTTTGCATTGAATGGTGCAGGCACCACAAACTGGGCACGCATAGACAATTCTCTTCAATGCCTCTATATCTTGTGGTTCAATTTCTTCCTCAAGTAAAGCTCGTCCCAACTCGACACGTCCGGTGGCATAGTAGGAAAGAAACCCAAATTTCTTCCCACTCGGACAGCATGCAATCCATTTATTTAATGTCCACCAATTAAACACGCTGCATCCTGCACAATGCCCGCAATTAATCATTTGGTCTTTGTAATCTTCTAATTTATCCAATTTTTCACTCATATGCAATGCTCCTACTCTTTTTCGATTGGAAATACCTTCCCTGGATTCATGATCCCGTTCGGATCGACCAGTTTCATAATAGATTTCCAGAGTTCGCCGTAGGCTCCGAGTTGGTCCAGGACAATTTGCATCGGATGCTGGAATGGGCGGAACCAACCGTAGATCCCGATTTTAACGAGATCTTTAAGCGTTTGGAAATGAAATTTCTTGACCATCTCCACAGTTTCCGGCTTTGCACTTGAATAGGGAACTTCTGCTTCATAATAACAGGCTTGTCCATGGAATCCCGCTACTGGAGCTGCAAGGAGATCTACCTGCTCCCGAGGATACCCCGCTGCTTCCCCATTATCCCTCATCATCGCATAATATTCCGGATATTTATTCAATGGACCCCAATAGGCTAACGCATGATAACTGCCTTGCCGCAAGAATCCCAAGATATTTCTGGGATACATGAATTCCTTCACGAAATTTGAGGGAGGCGGTATTGGTTTCCCACCGCTCTTGGGAGTACAAGTTTTATTGATGATGTCCTGAGCATATCTTGCTTTGGCTTCCACAATTTCTTTGGGACCTTCGATGGTGATAGGCACGGTGAATTCGGGAAATGTGCCCCGCAACCTATCCAGCTCTTTGGTGCTTTTTGCAATCAGTTTAATCACCGTAAATTGAGGTAATACCCAACATACCGTAGGAATTTGGGCCCACATTAACGGAGGAATAACGGAAATAGCCTCTTCAATCGTATCAAAGCCGACCATAAACCAAATTTCATGTTCAGCGATTGGATAGAGTTTGACGGTCATTTTCGTGCATACGCCCATTGTCCCGGGATTTGATTGAAAGAGCCCGACAAAGTCAGGACCGGAAGTATAGCGCCAGTGAGGCGGGGAGTTGGGAAAAGAAGCAGACCCCGTTTTTAATAGTTCGCCATTAGCCAAAACAATTTCAGCTGAAAGAACATGATCAACACCATCTCCAGCGATGGAATGATAGACGCCCCGTAACATATAATTCGCCAATAAAGATCCCGTGGCCGGAGCACCTGGAATGCAAATGCGACATCCCTGCTCCCGTGCTGCAATCTGTAATTGCCCGTGAGTTACGCCCGGTTCAATAGTGGCGGTCATCATCTCTGTATTTATCTCCAGAATATGATTCATCAGGCGTAGATCCAGCATGATGCTCCCTTCCTTTTCGGGGACGCAAAGCCCTCGGACATTAACACCCCGGCTCATTGGCACCACCGGAATCTTCTTTTCATTCGCTATTCTCAAAATCTGTTGGACTTCTTCTGTTGAAGTCGGTTGAACAACGATGCCGGGCCGCATTGGAGCTACAAATGGCCAGTGCTGATCACGCTCATAGGCAATCAGGACTGGACCTTCAATCGAAACCCGATCCGGACCGACAATGGCTTCAAATTCTTTCAACATTGCTTCATCTGCCATTCACTCAATCTCCATTTATCTTAAATTCCAAATTTTTTAGGATTACCTAAAATATTATCTTTTATTGTATTTGTTATTTTTTGAAAAAATTTTTCTTAACAATCCAATTCTGATTTCGATTCTTAAATTAGAAGGATACGTAAAGAGAGGTAATTTATGTATTAAAAAAATATTTATTAAATTTACTTTTTGTGAAAGG
>Ga0315277_10011070_pt1 | contig 11382 bp, 11 predicted proteins | sample YL17G05_15_MG_FD_203695 | JGI IMG/M metagenome (GOLD analysis project Ga0315277, IMG submission 203695) | Sediment microbial communities from Yellowstone Lake, YNP, Wyoming, USA - YL17G05_15 | ecosystem: Environmental > Aquatic > Freshwater > Lake > Sediment | place: USA: Wyoming | collected...
ATCTACGATTTTTTCAGGATACGGGAAAATGGATCATGTGCAATCATGTCTTACAAAAGAGCGATGCATGGACGATTAATGAAAAAATTATTTTTTTGAATTTTTCTTTATCTTTGCTGCCGCCAGTTTCTCAATGGCTGCTGTATTAACATCCGGTCTGACCTCAAGTTTCCGGTTTCTTATGGCGCTGTCAACGAATCCTTTTCCCGTGGTTGTACGGACGATCAGCGTGGTTGAGCCGGCCGGGCTGCCGATCGCACCTGCTGAGATATCTGAACGTACTGCCGTCAGGTCAGTGCAGTAACGACAGCCTTTTCGTATACAGGTCTCCAGTTCTGCAAGAGGCACGATGATTGTGCTGCCATCCTGTTTTAAGACTTCGAGTTTTCCTTTGACATCGAGTTTCCTAATCTCGTGGGGTTCGAGATTGTAGTGGCTGCGGAGTTTTCCCTGGATAAGCATGGTATAGTCAAATGTTTCCGTGCAGAAAAGGCCGATGGTGAGCCGGATTGCCTTTGCATAGGGTTTCAGCAGGTCATTATCACTTTTCCGTATCCGGGCAACAGCCTGCATTGCACAGGGAACACCGATGATCGCAATGCGTTTGAGCTTGCGTTCGACTACTGCATTTTTCAATGCAGCCAGGAGTGGTACCCACCAGCTGTACCTGCTTCCTGCCTGCTGCACGAGCACGTCCGATTTCGTGATTACAACAGAGGACGGTTTCAGTGTCCAGCGATCCTCGTTTACGGTGACAACAGCATCGATCAACCCCTCATCCAGTGCATTGGCAAGGATCGCCGTGACTGCCCCCCCGCTTTGGCGGTGCGGGACTTCAAACGCAGATTTTGCAGTGAAGAGTTCCAGATACTCTCCGAGCATTTCTGCAGACTGATCACCAGTCCGGGGACAACTGTCATAGCATGCCCCGCAGGTCACACCATCTGTTGCCTGTTTGCAGTAACCGGTACTTTTGGGGGATACCACCATCTCCCCCTCATCAAAGGTAAGTGCATCTGCAGGACAGACCGCAACACATGCACCACACCCAGAACACCTGCCTGCATCCCAGACCTCGCTTTTTAAATCGAGATAACTTTTTTCTGCCATCATTCTCACTCCCATGTATATTTATTTGCAAACGGCCGGGTGCTGGCAGGCGCTATCCGGGTATATTCCGATGCCTCCAGGGGTGTTGCATCAATACCAAATACCTGCGCGAAATCCTCGATGACAGGGTTGATCATCAGTATCTCGTCTTTTGTTGCGGGTGTCTGTTTTGCACCGACACCGAGATAATAATTATCCACCGGGCCCCGTACAAAGATCTCACCCCCGTGGATACCACTTCCGACACCACGTTCGGTGATGGGAGGGATACCGGTCAGGCCAAGCACGATAAGAAGGCCACCTGCCATATACTCACCGAGGAAAGCCCGTGCTGCTCCACCAACAACAAGGATCGGGCGCTTCTCCATGTACTGTTTCATGTGAATACCGCCGCGGTAACCAATGTTATCCCGGACATAAACCCGTCCACCGCGCATGCTGTGCGCTACTGCATCACCGGCACTGCCATGGATAAAAATCCTGCCCTTGTCCATGGTGTTCCCGGGTGCATGATCTGCATTGCCATGGACGACAATTGTCGGTCCACTCATGAACATGGCTAGGTCCCCCCCCGGAACCCCATTGAGTGTGATAGTAACATCATCCCCCCGGATCCCGTCGCCAATAAACCGCTGCCCGAGTACATTGTCAATGATGATCTCTTTTACACCATCAGCAATTGCCGCACGAATCTTCTGGTTAAGAGGTGTGTAATGGAGGCCTTTCGCATCGATCCTGATAGAGGTCAGCATTACGCACCTACTGTTTTCACATCTAGTACATTCAGGAGTCCTTCGTCCAGCATGTAACCCCGGAGCCGGTCGCGGTTGCCCCGAAGGCTCTCGATGCTGTTGATGCCGGCAGCCCCCATCAGTTCGGCCAGTTCAAGCGTCCATCCATGGATCAGATTTTCAACATGAACAGACTCTACGTCAGGATCCAGCCTCTTTGTAAGTTCAGGATTCTGCGTGGCAATGCCCCATGCACACTGCCCCCTGTAGCAGGTACCGCAGACACGGCAACCCATGGCAACGAGGGCGGAGGTACCGATATACACAGCGTCAGCCCCAAGACAGATGATCTTTGCCACATCCGCACTTTCACGAATCCCGCCACTCGCGATAATTGAGACTTTGTTCCTGATTCCCTGCTGCCGGAGTTTGGCATCAACGCTTGCTACGGCGGCTTCTACGGGAATACCAACATGATCCCGGAATACCCGCGGGGCCGCACCCGTACCGCCACGGAAGCCGTCAATCACCACTGCATCCGCCGATGAGCGGGCGATACCCGCGGCAATTGCAGCAGAATTGTGCACTGCTGCAATCTTCACAAAGACTGGTTTCTTCCACTCAGTTGCTTCCTTTAAACTTCGTACGAGTTGCTTGAGATCTTCTATACTATAGATATCATGATGGGGAGCAGGGCTGATGGCGTCACTCCCTTCCGGGATCATACGCGTGCGGGATACATCGGCACAGATTTTCTCACCCGGCAGGTGCCCTCCTAATCCCGGTTTTGCACCCTGCCCTATTTTGATCTCGATCGCTGCACCGCGTTCGAGATAGTTAATATCAACACCAAACCGCCCGCTCGCCACCTGCACTATCATGTTGTTCTGGTAGGGGTAGAGTGATTCGTGGAGCCCGCCTTCCCCGGTTCCCATAAAGGTGCCGATCCGGCTTACCGCCTTTGCAATAGCGGTCTGGGCGTTCAGGCTGATTGCCCCATAACTCATATGCCCGACCATGATCGGTGTCTCTATCTGGAGATTTGGTGAGAGTTTTGTTATCAGCTCTACTGTTCCATCCGCTGACTCTTTAAGGGAGAGAGACGAAGGTTTTTTGCCCAGATATGTCCGCAGCTCCATTGGTTCACGGAGCGGGTCGATACTTGGGTTGGTAACCTGGCAGGCATCGAGCACGAGGCGGTCGAAAATAATAGGGTAGGGAAGTGCATTTCCCATCCCGGCCAGGATGATCTTCCCGGTCTTTGCCTGATTGAAGACAGCTTCACGAATTTCACGTGTCCAGACCGGGTGACTCCGGTAATCAGTGGGTTTCTCGTAGATGCTTATTGCGTCTCTTGGGCAGAAGGCTGAACAGCGATGACAGGCAACACAGTTCCGGGAGTTCACGCGTATTGTATCCCCCTCTTTACGGAACACATTATATGAACAGTTTTCAACGCAGCGACCGCAGAGCATGCACTGGTCAGGGTCGATCTCCACTTTAAACCTGAGCGGGATACTTCCTATGGTCATGAAATGACCCTCCCGATCACGGGTTCGCCGGCTTTTGGCATGGTAATATTATCAACATCCGGCTCCATCCTGCGGATTGCTGCCTCCTCGCTGGAGATATAGAGCCGGTCGCCATATTCACCGGTGACGAGGGGACGCAGCTTGATCCTGTCGGTGAAACCCACGAGAGTGTTTTCATTGGCAACGCAGATTGCAAACGGCCCGTTCATGAGTGCGGATCCATAAGCCAGCCGGATTGCACGATTGAGTTCCTGTTCTTTTGGCGGCATCCGGTCAATATCTTCCCAGAAGGGGGGTGCAAGCGCCCGGACAGCCATTTTTTCGGAGAGACCGTGTTTACGGACTAGCAGGTCTACGAGATAAGCTACCACCTCTGTGTCAGTGAACATGGTACATTTATACCCATAACTCTCGATATAGCGACGGTTGGTACCATACGAGGTGATCTCCCCGTTATGGACGACGCTCCAGTTCAGGAGGTTGAAGGGATGTGCGCCGCCCCACCATCCGGGAGTATTCGTCGGGTACCGGTTATGCGCAAGCCAGAGGTATCCCTGGTAATCCTGGATCCGGTAGAAATCGGCGACATCCTCAGGCCAGCCTGCAGCCTTGAATACGCCCAGATTTTTACCGGATGAAAAGATAAGAGCCCCGTTCTTTTCCGCGTTGATTTTCATGACAAGGTGTGTGACAATGTCTTCATCAGGTGTGGTACTTTTGGGCATCAGGCTCCTGTCAGGACGGAAAAAATAACGCCACGGGGTATGTACTTTCCGGATATTGGGCTGTTCGTAGGTTTTGATCTGTTCATCATGGACGATGGTACCCCATTTTTCCAGCAGCGTATCAAGTGCAGCCTTGTTTTCACGGATATTGTCAAAAAAAATATGCAGCGCAAAATAATCCTTGTATTCAGGATAGATCCCGTACGCTACGTACCCGGCTCCTTCACCACTTCCCCGCTCGTTCATCATGGAGAGTGCCTCCTTGATTTTTACACCGTCCACGCTCTCGCGGCGTTTATCGAGTACACCTATTATACCACACATATTATCACAATACAGATTGATGTTGTACTGATGAACATATGTTCATTACATTAGTGAACATTCGTTTTATCAGATTGGTTGAATAAGTATAAATACAAATGGGTGGAACATGACTTCCAATATGTCAGCAGATGTTACGAAACTCCTTAAAAAAATTGAAGCGGATGGTGTAAAATTTGTCCGGCTCCAGTTCACCGATGTAACGGGTATGCCCAAGAACGCGGCAATTCCTGTCGCACAGGCTGAGAAAGCACTGACTGATGGTACGTGGTTCGATGGCTCCTCCATCGAAGGGTTTACCCGGATAGAAGAGTCCGACATGCTGCTCAAGGCGGATCCTGCCTCATATACGGTCCTTCCTTGGAGGACTGCTGAAGGGGAGACTGTCGCCAGATTCGTCTGCGATGTATACACGTACGGGAACAAGCCCTTTGAAGGAGACCCGCGGTACATCCTGAAGAAGACGATGGCAGAAGCTGCCAAAATGGGCTATATTTTCAATACCGGCCCGGAGCTGGAGTTTTTCCTTTTCAATCTTGTCAATGGGAAACCGACAACCGAATTTCCGGACCTGGGCGGATATTTCGACCTCGCCCCAAACGATTCCGCAGAGGATGTGCGCCGTGAGATCGTCTCTTCCCTCATTTCAATGGGCTTCGAGATCGAGATGTCCCATCATGAAGTTGCCCCGAGCCAGCATGAGATCGATTTCAAGTATGATGATGCCGTCACAACTGCTGACCGCGTAGTGACTCAGAAATTTGCAACAAAAGCAATCGCACTCAAGCACGGCCTGCACGCGAGCTTTATGGCAAAACCGATATCCGGGATCAACGGCAGTGGGATGCACACGCACGGCTCGCTTGCCAAAAACGGCAAGAATGCATTTTATGATCCTGATGCACCCAAGGGACTCAGCGATGTGGCATTATACTACATAGGCGGGTTGCTCAAGCATGCAAAGGCGATCACCCGGGTTGCAAACCCGACCATCAACTCATACAAACGTCTCGTACCTGGTTATGAAGCTCCCTGTTACATCTCGTGGAGCACGGCCAACCGTTCCGCACTGGTGCGGGTACCTGCAGCCCGCGGTAACAGCACCCGGGCTGAATTCCGGAGTCCTGACCCGATGTGTAACCCGTATCTCACGTTTGCCTGTATGCTTGCAGCAGGACTGGACGGCATCAGGAACAAAATTATGCCCCCGGAGAGCACGGACACCAACATCTATCACCTCGATGAGAAAGCCCGGAAAAGACTGCATATCGATATGCTACCCGGAAGCCTCATGGAGTCCCACCACTACCTGCTGAAAGATGAGATTATCTGCAACACTCTTGGAAGCCATACCGTTGATACTCTCAACCGTATCGCAGTAGCGGAGACCGATTCCTTCCGTCTCGCAGTTCACCCATGGGAGCTGGACAGGTATCTGGCAACCTATTAAATTTAAAATTTCTTAAAAATTTTTATCGACAACGTTAGGACTTGTAATCCTGTAACAGGCTGTCGATCGTTCTCCATAGGCAACAATAGATTTCCAGGTTGGGATTACTGCCGGTCAGATTCGATAAAAGGTAATCAGCGGACTATCTCACCCGTACCAGCTCCGCCACGAAATGGATTCCCTGTAGAAAGCGGTCGCCAGCAGCAAAAAAGCTATCAAGGTGAAAGACATGGCTTTAGATACCGGGGTTACAACCTGGCTTATGGTCTCGGCAATCCTCGTGATGCTGATGACCCCTGGCGTCGGGTTTTTTTATGGCGGATTAGTAAGAAAGAAGAATTTCATTTCGATGATTGCCCTCTCGTTTGTGATTCTTGCACTTGTTAGTATCCACTGGGTCCTGATCGGGTATTCTCTCGCATTTGGTCAGGATTTCGGTGGTATTATCGGCAGCCTGGATTTTGTCGGGCTCAATGGTGTCAGTGCAGATGCTGGATCAGGAACCTACCCCCCACTTATTTATATGGTATTTCAGCTCTTTTTCGCTGCGGTGACCGTAACTATCGTTACTTCTGCGGTTGCTGAACGTATCAAGTTCTCATCATTTATCATATTTGTTCTCGTATGGCTTACCCTGGTCTACTGTCCGATTGCTCATTGGGCATGGGGTGGTGGATGGGCATCAGACCTGGGACTTATTGACTTTGCAGGAGGCACTGTTGTGGAGATAAGTTCAGGTTTCGGTGCGCTTGCACTTGCACTGGTAATCGGACAAAGGGCCGGATTTGGAGAGCATGCTCTTGAGCCCCATAACATCCCGATGGCACTTCTCGGTGCCGCTCTTTTATGGTTCGGCTGGTTCGGGTTCAATGCGGGAAGTGCGCTCGCGGTCAACAGTATCGCCGCAAACGCATTCGTCAGTACCAACACCGCTGCTGCAGCCGGTGCATTGTCCTGGATGTTTGCCGGCTGGTACCGCGGCAAACCAAGTTCACTGGGTATGGTGAGCGGTGCAATTGCGGGAATGGTGGCAATAACACCGGCAGCTGGATTCGTAACTCCGATGGTCTCGATTCTTATTGGCGCCGTTGCGGGAGTACTCTGCTATGGGATGATGCTTTTAAGAGTCAGGAAAAGATGTGACGAGAGCCTTGACGCCTGGGCCATCCATGGAATGGGAGGTCTCTGGGGTACCCTTGCAACAGGAATTTTCGCTGCTGCGGCAATCGGGGGATTCTCAGGACTGGCTGAAGGCAATGCGCATCAGTTCGTAGTAAATACTGTATGCGCAGTTGCGGTCATGGTGTTTGTTTTTGTTATGACCTATTGCATTGGGTTTGTTATCGACCGTTCACTAGGTCTTCGGGTCACTGAAGATGAAGAGTACGTCGGCCTCGATATCTGCCAGCATGGTGAGCGCGCCTGAAATTTTTCCAAGAGAGAAAATATTTTTTCCCTAATTGTAGTTGATTCACTTCAGGGCAGACCATGTGAAAAATAAACCATAATAGATAAATTTTTAAGTATAGGAATGCAACTTCCTTCCAACATAACTAAGATTCATCGTACTCGAAAAAGTTACCCGGAATTATATAAGATACCGATTTCCCGGACTTTCCATCCGGCATTGGGATCTGCCGATTCTCTGGTTACTGAATCGGATGTTATGGCGGTGACATTTTGATCCAAAAGTCAAATATATCGGATTCCCATGAAAATCTTACAAAATGAGGTGAAAAAATGGCAATAGATACTGGAGCAACAGCATGGATCCTTGCCTCAACGGCGCTTGTCATGATTATGACGCCGGGGGTCGGATTATTCTATGGTGGGCTGGTACGCAGGAAAAATTTTATTTCAATGATCACCCTTTCATTCGTTGCCTTTGCACTCGTAAGCATCCAGTGGGTGCTGATAGGGTACTCGCTGGCTTTCGGTCCTGATGTTGGGGGATTCATCGGTAATCTGCAGAATCTGGGCCTGAATGGCGTGGGTATGGACCCTGGCCCGTACAGCACTGCAATACCTGGATTACTTTACATGGTATTCCAGCTCGTTTTCGCGACAGTGACGATGGCAATCGTTACATCGGGTTTTGCGGAACGGATAAAATTCAGTGCATATCTCGTGTTCGCACTTATCTGGACAACTATCGTTTACGACCCGCTTGCCCACTGGGTATGGGGTGGTGGCTGGGCAGCCCAGTTCGGAGCCCTTGACTTTGCCGGAGGAACGGTCGTCCATATCAGTTCAGGGTTTGCGGCCCTTGCAATAGCACTGGTTATTGGCAAGCGTGTCGGCTTTGGTAAATATGGATTGGAGCCGGCAAATATTCCATGGTCGATACTGGGTGCAGCACTTCTCTGGTTTGGCTGGTTTGGATTCAACTCAGGCAGCGCGATTGCCGCAAACGGACTTGCTGCAAGTGCGTTTGTCACAACAAATACGGCCGCAGCTGCAGGAGCGCTGGCATGGATGCTCGTGAGCTGGGCCCATGGTGGCAAACCAAGCTCGCTCGGGTTTGTCAGCGGGGGAGTCGTTGGTCTTGTCGCGATCACTCCTGGAGCCGGGTATGTAACTCCGATGGCATCCATCGTCATAGGTGCTGTCGCGGGAGTGATCTGTTACAGTGCAATGTTATTCAGGCAAAAGAAAGGGTTCGATGAAAGTCTGGATGCATGGGCGTGCCACGGGGTTGGAGGTCTCTGGGGGGCGCTTGCAACGGGTATATTTGCTGCTGCTACGGTCAACGGGGCATCAGGACTTCTTGAAGGTAATGTCCACCAGTTTGTTGCAAACGCAACCGGTGCATTCGCGGCATTAATCTATGCGTTTGTAGTAACATACGTCCTTGCAGTAATTATTGACAGAACTATCGGACTGCGTGTCACCGAAGAAGAAGAGTATGTCGGCCTTGACATATCCCAGCACGGGGAGCGGGCTTGATCCAGGTGAATAATATGAAAATGATAAAAGCTATCATCAAACCGGAAAGATTTGAATTCGTGAAAAAAGCGCTTGAAGACAAAGGATTCATCAGTATGACAATATCAGAGGTCAAAGGACGAGGGGAACAAAAGGGAATTACTCTCCAGTACCGTGGTGGACTGATGACTGTAGATCTCCTGCCTAAAATACAGATTGAAATTGTTGTCAAGGAAAAAGACGTCGATATACTGCTGGCTATAATCACAGAATCGGCTCGCACCGGAAAAATTGGGGATGGCAAGATCTTTGTCATACCAGTAGAGAAATCCGTAAGGATACGAACCGGGGAGATGGAAGGGTAAAAAGCATAATTATAAAAATTTCAAAATATTTTATTTCCAGGATCGGCAGGAAGCTTTCCGTCACTTCAATCTTTTTTACTTCCTGTGCAACAGATTCGGATTGAAATCTCTTACAAAAAGATACTATTTTTATTATTTGTTTTTGTCAGAGAAGAAGGGGGATATTAATTTCTGATTTTGATATGAGATGACTCGTATACGCCGGATTCTTTAAAAAAATTTATTTATAACTAATCAGTGTATGAAGTTTCATCTCAATATGGGGAGAGATGAAGTAATGGTCGGGTAGTTTGGTCAGAGCGGTACCATGCATTATAGCATGATCGATGTCATCTTCTGATATCCCATGCTTGTCGTGATCAACCACTTCGTGAAAGAATACCTTACCGCCGCCATACACAATTCTGCACAAGGAGCACCAGTCATCACCTTTTTTGATATAAAAGTATGATGATCCGACCTGCGAATTTCCCTGATTATGAAGTTCTTCTATAATGAGCTCATAATTTGGTGCGGACTGATCTGACATTATATATCGTGGCACTGGATCCACACCACAGACCTGTTTTGCTTTTACCATTTTTTTCCACCCCCTTTTGCCCTTGCTCAAACCTTTCGGCGCTGAGCTTAGGTACGAAAGCAATATCTTTCCTAGTTATTTATATTTTTCTATTACTCGAAGGTCTCCATGGAGGAAATACCAGATTATTATTTACAATGACCGGAGAAGATCAATACTGCAATCATGATTCCGTGGCTCTCTATCAATTTTAAAAATTTTAAACCAAATGCAGCCATCGCGCTCAATGCCACACGTCACATGAACAAGATCGAGCGAAAAAAGCTATTCTCTCCTGATATTGAACCAATGCGGACTGCTGAAGGGCGGTGGTTCGAAGCAATCGTATACGAGATGTTTCTGGATATTTCAAGAAAATCGGACCGGATAAAATATCTTGCACGCAAGGGTGCGGATGCCCCAAGAAAACGGGAGGATGTAAAACCCGGCCAGAACGGCCTTTTCTATTCAAAATACGGGGATATTACGATCCGCGGCAACGGACAGGATCTGGCGGAATTTGATATGCTCCTGGTTGATTCGGATAACCATATTGCCTTTGCCGAGGTGGTGACATCCCCTTCCGATTTAAAAGAGTTTGAACAGGAGATCGCGTTCAAGAAGCGGCTGCTCGGGTATCTTTACGGCCAGAATATCACTCCCTTCCTCCTCATTTCATCGTTTGACCTGTCCAACTATTCGGTTGTAAAGCGACTTGCCAGGGATAAAACCAATGCGATTATCCATACCAGTTCCTGTGAGGAGATCAAATCAGTTCTGAAGCATTATCGTCCGCGGATTCTGTACAACACGCCGGAGAATCATCCTAAACTTGTCCCGGCTACAGAATTCCGGGTAAAACACCCCTTTGACTACAAGCGATATCATGACGAGGTGCGCACCCAAATCTTCGCCGAGATAACAAAAGGAGGAGGAAGAAAACATCCCGAAATCACAACCCGGACCGGCCAGCTCGTCAAAAAAATACTCTATGGCGGATTGTTTCCGCAGTCCATTAAATTACTGTGTGACGCATACGGATTGTCGGTAAAAAGCAAAAAAATTGAATTTGAGGATTTTTCGAAGTACTATTCAAAGGCGGTTATAGCAACCGATCTTCCCGGGTATGAACTGATTATCTATCTTCGTTCACGGCAGAAGAAAGAGTATCACAAGATGATCCAGGCAAAGGATGGTCATTTCAAATTTGAACGCCCGACCCCGTCAAAGGTAGGTTTTTTTCTCTGGCTTGAAGTCATCCAGCCAACTCTCGGGACGCAGATCACCCACCAGCTGCTGGATTCGTTTACGATTGTCGGGCAGAAAGGAAAATAGAAGGTATCAGGGCATGTTCTGAAATGCTATTCTTTTAACCGTGTGTGTCACTGGCGCTCATTCGATTTATATACCGAGATTTGACAGGCTGTGCTCTGTGCCCTCCCTTATGCAAAATCTCCCGGACAGGCTATCCTCTCGATAAGCGGAACATGAGAGGGGGGCCTGGCATTATCCCATTTTTATCAGCCTTGTATGCAAGTAAAGGAGTTCTGCCGGGCAAATTTTCAAAAAAATGACGGGGTATGATACCCTTTGCAGATGGACTTGTCCTGCCGGGTATATTCAGTCCAGCAGAGCGCCCATGGCCTCATCATACCGGGCAC
>Ga0315277_10011071_pt1 | contig 11380 bp, 12 predicted proteins | sample YL17G05_15_MG_FD_203695 | JGI IMG/M metagenome (GOLD analysis project Ga0315277, IMG submission 203695) | Sediment microbial communities from Yellowstone Lake, YNP, Wyoming, USA - YL17G05_15 | ecosystem: Environmental > Aquatic > Freshwater > Lake > Sediment | place: USA: Wyoming | collected...
CGGCGGCGCTGATGATGATGGCGGTCCGGACCGCGGTGCGTTTGCTCGCGCCGGGCCTCCGGAATCCGACCGACATCTTGGCCGCTTTGGACAACTATCTCACTGCGCATCACAGCGGCGGTCCCTTCGTCACCGCTGTCTGCGCCGTGCTGGACACTCAGCGGCACACGCTGTCAGTTGCCTCGGCCGGGCACACGCCGCTTCTTCATCGCGCCTCGGCAGGGCAGGGAGTGGCACGCCTTAATCCTCGCGGGCGACCGGTGGGGCTGGGCTTGACAGATGCCCATTCCGTCGAGGGGCACGAATGCCGCGCAATTGACCTTGGCGTCGGCGACGCGGTCGTGCTGTATACTGACGGCCTTTCGGAAAGCCACAGCCGGAGCGGGTACGCCTACGGCCTCGACCGCCTCGTGAGGATTCTGGGAGAATGTCCGGGAGCCGCGCGTGAGACCGTCGATCGGATTCTGGCCGATCTGAACGAGTTCACCGAAGGTGCCGCCGTAGAAGACGACATCACGCTCTTCGTCCTCCGTCGGACCGCGCCGGAGATCGTGGGGTTGACTCAGCCGACTCCGGCCCGGGCAGGAACTGACCCGACGGCTGTCCCCGACCTTCGCGGGATCGCGACCTCGCCCAAGTGTCCAGTCGAGATCGACTGACCTCGGCCGATCAATGGATATGGCAACATATTGTTCGACAAGAGATTATGCGGATATCCGTGGCAGCCAACGAAAAAGCCCGTTCGGTCGGCAAACTGAACAGACAAAGAGGCGTAGAAGAATTAGCACTCTGGGTCGATGAGTGCTAACGGCGAGCCGAAAGTGGTCTTCGGGCATGGTATTGTGAGACGACGCAAAGTGATGAAGGGCAGGATTCCAGCGGCATTCCAACCACAGGGTAGCGGATATGGCATTCGAGCAGCTCAGCAGCCGTGAGCGCGAGATCCTGCGCGTGCTGATCGAGCATTATGTTGCCACTGCCGAGCCGGTGGGGTCACGGGTGCTGGCTACTCGCTACCGCATGGGGCTGTCGTCGGCGACGATCCGCAACACGATGCAGGATCTGGAGGAGCTGGGACTGATTCGCCAGCCTCACACCTCAGCGGGGCGAGTCCCGACCGACGAGGGGTATCGTGCCTTCGTGGATAACCTTCTGGAGCCGCAACCGGTCCCCGATGATCTGGCCCGGAGGCTGCGGGAGGAAATCGCCGCCGCCAGCAAGCGCGCGGTCGATGAGATCCTGGAGCAGACTGCACATGTTCTGGCCGGGGTCACATCGCAGATCGGGGTTACGTTGGCCCCGAGCTTTCAGAAAGGGACGATCTCCCACATCGAGCTGATCCCCGTGGCCGAACACCGGATGCTCGTCGTGCTGGGCATTCAGTCCGGTCTGGTCAGGACTATTCTCCTGGAAGTCGCCTCCGACGTTGACCGCAAAATGATTGAGGCTACCCAGGCTGCGCTCAACGAACGCTTGACCGGGCAGCCGCTCGGATCGATCAAGATGGTGGCGGCGGAGCGTCTCCGAGATGACACCCGAGCCGATGCCCGTCTGGTACGCCTATTCGTCGATGCAGCCGATGATCTGGTGGAGCGCCCCCCGGGGGAGGCCTTGCATGTCAATGGCACCGCGAATCTCTTCGCCCAGCCGGAGTTCGCCGACCATGAAGTCTTAGGCGGCGTCCTCCGCGTGATTGAAGAGCGTACCCCGATCGTCGAGCTTCTGCGCAGCCGTGGCATGGGCGAAGGAATCGTCGTCACAATCGGCCGCGAAGTGAGACTCCGTGGGGCGGAAGGGTGCTCGCTCGTCTCGGCGACCTACCAAGCAGGACGGATTGAAGGGACAATCGGTGTGATCGGTCCCACGCGCATGGAGTACGCCAAACTGGTGTCAGTGGTCGACTACGTGGCCAAGTTGTTGTCGGAGCAGATGGAACCGTGACCGAGGTGCAGAACCCATCCCCGCCGGACGAGAGCGTGCGAACGGCCGAGTCAGAGGTCACCGGACCGCCTGTGGAGGCGGTCGGGGCCGGGGCGACATCTACTGACGAAGCCGCGGTTGAACCGGCCCCGGAGGGCCCGCCGGAGGCTGCGCTGCCGGCAGAAGATTGGCACGATCGGTATTTGCGTCTGGCGGCCGAGTTCGACAACTTCCGCAAACGCTCGGCGCGCGAATTCGGCGAGTTGGTCCGCACCGCCGAGCGCGATCTGATCACCGAGCTGACCGAGGCCCTGGACAACCTCGGCCGGGCAGTGGACAATGACCACAAAGGGGAATCGGTCGAGCAGTTCGCCAGGGGCGTCGCGTTGATACGTGATCAACTGTGGCAGGTTCTCGAACGGCGCGGCTTGGAACGGATGCAGACGGTCGGCTTTCCATTCGATCCGGAGCAGCACGATGCGATGATGCGTTTACCCTCAGATGAGCACGCCGAGGGGACGGTGGCGCAGGAGATTTCGCCGGGCTATCGTCTCGGCGGCAGAGTAATCCGCCACGCGAAGGTGATTGTGTCGCAGGGGAAGGCGGGGGAGAATCAGGAACCGTAGGGGCACGGCGTGCCGTGCCCACGGTGTGCCACGGACCTCGGTCCGTGTGAATTGCGTGATGGCATGCGAGAGACACTGACCAAGGTCAGTGGCACGTGTGACGCGGCGAATATCGACGAAGCGGAGAATCGTAGGGGCACGGCGTGCCGTGCCCGCGGTGTGCCACGGACCTTGGTCCGTGTGAATTGCGTGGTGACATGCGAGAGACACTGACCAAGGGGCCTGTTGAAGAACCTGATCCGAGGCGAGTTCTAGACGGAAGGGGATTGCTTCGTCGTTCACCCCGCTCTGCGAGCGGGGCTTCACTCCTCGCAATGACATCATGTCGGCAAAGGACTTACGATGTCATTGCGAGGAGGTCGTCCGCCCAAAGCGGACGATCGACGAAGCAATCCCCCCCCGCGCGTGCGCGGAGACTGGTTTTTTCGACACTCCCCAAGGTCAGTGGCACGTGTGACGCGGCGAATATGAACGAAATGGAGGATTGATCATAATGGGTAAAGTCATCGGCATTGATCTGGGCACGACCAACTCGTGCGTCGCCGTCATGGAGGGAGGGCAGCCGACCGTCATCCCCAATGCGGAAGGGGGACGCACCACGCCGTCGGTCGTGGCGTTCACCAAGGAAGGGGAACGCCTGGTCGGGCAGATTGCCAAACGGCAGGCGATCACCAATCCCGAAAACACCGTCTTCTCGATCAAGCGGTTCATGGGACGGCGGCATTCCGAGGTTGCCTCCGAGGAGAAGCTCGTTCCCTACAAGGTGACCGAGAACGCTTCGGGGGACGTGCGCGTGGTCGCCGGGGGGAAGGAGTCCTCGCCGCCGGAGATTTCGGCTCTGATTCTGCAGGCGATGAAGAAGGCGGCGGAGGATTATCTCGGCGGTCCCGTGACCCAGGCGGTAGTTACCGTCCCCGCCTATTTCAACGATTCGCAGCGGCAGGCGACCAAGGACGCCGGACGGATTGCCGGACTCGAGGTGCTGCGCATCATCAATGAGCCGACCGCGGCGTCGCTGTCATATGGCCTCGATAAGAAGAAGGATGAGAAGATCGCCGTGTATGATCTCGGCGGCGGCACGTTCGACGTCTCGATTCTCGAACTGGGCGACGGTGTCTTCGAGGTGCGTTCCACCAACGGCGACACGCATCTCGGCGGCGATGACTTCGACCAGCGCATCATCGATTGGATGGCCGATGAATTCCGGAAGTCGCAGGGGATCGATCTGCGCAAAGACCGGATGGCCTTGCAGCGTCTGAAAGAAGCAGCGGAAAAGGCGAAGTGTGAACTCTCGACGACGATGCAGACCTCGATCAACCTGCCTTTTGTCACCGCTGACCAATCGGGTCCCAAGCATCTCGATTTGACTTTGTCGCGCGCCAAGCTGGAGTCGCTGGTCGAGGACCTACTGCAGCGCACGGTCGGGCCGTGCCGTCAGGCGCTGAAAGACGCCGCCTGCTCGCCGTCCGACATTGATGAAGTGGTTCTGGTCGGTGGCATGACGCGGATGCCGAAAGTGCAGGAGATCGTCAAGGAGATCTTCGGCAAGGATCCGCACAAGGGCGTCAACCCCGATGAAGTGGTTGCCATCGGCGCGGCGATTCAGGGCGGCGTGCTGGCCGGTGACGTCAAGGATGTTCTCCTTCTGGATGTCACGCCACTATCGTTGGGTATTGAGACTCTGGGTGGCGTGATGACCCGGTTGATCGAACGCAACACGACCATTCCCACGCGGAAGTCGCAGATCTTCTCCACCGCCTCCGATAGTCAGACGGCGGTGTCGATTCACGTCCTTCAGGGTGAACGCGAGATGGCACTCGACAACCGTACGCTGGGGCGGTTCGATCTGGTGGGGATTCCGCTCGCACCGCGCGGCGTGCCGCAGATTGAGGTCACCTTCGACATCGACGCCAATGGGATTGTGCATGTCTCGGCCAAGGACATGGCCACCGGCAAGGAGCAGAAGATCCGGATCGAATCCTCGAGCGGCCTCTCCGAGGAAGAAATCAAGAAGATGGTGAAAGACGCCGATGCGCACTCCGAGGAGGATAAAAAGAAGAAGGCGCTGATCGAAGCGCGCAACAAGGCCGATCAGATGGTCTACACCACCGAGAAAACGCTGAAGGATTTCGGCGACAAAGTGGGCGCCGATGACAAGAAGCGCATCGAAACGGCGATCGAGAAGGTCAAGTCGGTCCAAACGGCGAGCGATGCGAAAGCGATCGATGACGCCGTCGAGGAACTGATGCGTGCGTCGCACAAACTCGCTGAAGAGATGTATCGCCAGAAGACGGCCGAGACTGCCTCAGCGGGAGCAGGCGCTTCGTCCGGTGGCGAGGCGGAAACCTCGACTTCGGGCGACTCCGCCGATGGCGGCGCGGTCGATGCCGATTTTGAGGTTGTCGACGAGAAGGACAAGAAGTAGGGTGAGCGCTCTGCTCGTAGCGAGCGAGTTGTCCTAAGAACGTAGGGTGGGTGCTTTGCACCCACCTCCAGATGACGACGAAAATGGCGACGCGGGCGGACAAACGGGATTACTATGACATACTCGGTGTTGAGCGCAACGCCGACACTGAAGAGATCAAGAAGGCGTATCGCAAACTGGCGGTACGCCATCACCCCGATAAGAACCCCGGCGACAAATCCGCCGAAGAGAAATTCAAGGAAGCCACCGAGGCGTACGAGGTCCTGAAAGACCCGGATAAGCGGCGCACCTATGACCAATTCGGCCACGCCGGGTTGGCGGGTGCAGCGGCCGGTCCGGGTGGATTTGGCGGCGCTGCCGGATTCGATCTGTCGGATGCACTGCGTGCCTTCATGCGCGATTTCGGCGGCGGCGGGTTCGAGGACCTCTTTGGCTTCGGCGGCGGACGGGGTCGTGCGCAAGCGGGCCCGATCGGCGGCGCCGATCTGCGTGTCCGCTTGAAGTTGACTCTTGAAGAAATCACGCGCGGGGTCGAGAAGAAGATCCGTCTGAAACGTCTTGTCTCGTGTTCCGACTGCCATGGCACTGGTGCGGCAGTAGGTCACAAGCCGGTGACCTGCCCGCAGTGTCACGGCGCCGGTGAAGTGCGTCAGGTCTCGCGCTCCATCTTCGGCCAGTTTGTGAACATCTCGACCTGTCCGCGCTGCCACGGCGCGGGGGAAGTGGTCGAGAAGCCCTGCCCCACCTGCCGCGGTGAAGGGCGGGTTGAGGGATCCTCGATGGTCTCGGTCAATGTCCCGCCCGGCGTTTCCTCGGGGAACTACATCACGGTGCGCGGCGCCGGACATGCCGGTCCGCGTGGCGGGCCGTCGGGCGACGCGGTTGTGTTGATCGAGGAACAAGCGCATGAACAGTTCGAGCGGCACGGCGATGATGTGCTCTACCGTCTCCCGATCAGCTTCCCGCAGGCGGCGCTCGGCGATGCGGTGGTCGTGCCGACCCTCGATGGTTCGGTCAAACTGAAGATCCCCCCGGGCACACAGTCCGGGCGCTTGTTCCGTCTGCGCGGGAAGGGGATTCCCCACCTGCGCGGCAGCGGCGCCGGTGACCATCTGGTGCAGGTCTTTGTCTGGACACCGAGCGACTTGTCGGGAGAAGAACGCGCGCTCCTGGAGAAGTTCGCCGGTTCGCGCGGTGGCCAGCCCCCGAAGGCCGATCGCTCGTTCCTAGACAAACTCCGCTCCAGCCTCGGCGGATGACTCCACCCTGTCATGGAATGACAGAGATGGTCAACATTGCCTACCGCACTCGCCAGCGCTCCATGCAGGCTCCCGGGTTCTTCTGGACACCGCCCGACTATGTGGCGGGCGATACAGTCAAGGTTGTCGGTCCCGAGGCGCGCCATGCGGTGACAGTCTGTCGCTTGCGCAAAGGCGAGATGATGACGGTCGCCGACGGCGAAGGGAACGCTTACGATTGCGAGGTGACCCGTGCCACACCGCGCGAAGTGGCCGGCAAGATCATTCGCGCGCATCGCCACCTGGGTGAGCCGGTGGCGCAGGTGGCCCTCGCGGCAGGAATCGGTAAGCCGCAGTCGTTCGATTGGATTGTCGAGAAGGCCGTCGAACTGGGTGCGGTAAGGGTCATCCCCATTCGCGCCGAGCAATCGCCACCGGGAATTGGTGGGCCGGACACGGCACGGCGCAAGGTCGAACGCTGGCGCCGTCTGTCCCTGGGCGCGATGAAGCAATCGCTTCGTTCGGTCTGGCCGGAAGTGGCGGTCGTGATATCACCGAATGAGCTGGCATCGTCGGTCGGAGGGTATGACTTCGCCTGGCTGGCTGACGCCGAAGGGATACGTCTTGAAGGACCATCGGGCCCTGCGGCGAAACGGTGCACGGCGCTCGTGATTGTCGGACCGGAGGCGGGATTCACCAATGACGAACGGCGGGAGTTTATCGAAGCCGGGGCACAACCTGTCCAGCTGGGGAATCGGCGCCTCCGTGCCGAGACCGCGGCAATCGCCGCGCTGACGTTGGTCATGCATCATCTGGGAGAGCTATGAACGCTGATCATGCTCCTGCCGGGGACACATGGCCTTACGATCCGAAATGCGTGTTCTGTCGGATTATCGCCCGCCAGGTGCCTGCGAGCATCCGTTATGAGTCCGATGATGTGATCGCCTTCGACGACCACTATCCCAAGGCGCCGACTCATGTCCTGATCTGCCCCAAGGGGCACTACCCGACGTTTCTCGAGACACCCCCTGATGTCCTCGTGCAGATGAACGCGCACACCAAGGCGGTCGCCGACGCTCTGGGATTCCTCGAACGCGGTTTCCGCTTGTTGATCAATAACGGCCCCGAGTCCGGTCAGCTTGTCGATCATCTGCACTATCACTTCCTCGCCGGACGGCAGATGAGGGGATTTTGAGGATGTCCGCCGAACCCGTAGGTCAGGAGCCCCGCGCTCCTGACATCTCGTTTGGCAAGAGCCCGCCACAGCGGGCAAGCACAGGGCTCTTGCCCTGCGACTCTGCCCTCACTCCGCAACGAAGGTCAGGCCACGGGCTCACGTGTAGAAGGAACCATGGCGGACAAGGGGCTTTCAGCCCCTTGATGGTGGGTGCACAGCACCCACCCTACGGAACAGCACATGAGCGACTACTACAGCGAGCGCCTCTCCGCCGAGCGTCTGCAGCGCGTCTATGACATCGCCCCGCCCCGAGTCAGGCAGTACCTCGAGGCGGAGATCGATCACGTCGTGCAGAGAATCGGTCTGGGCGGCGCCGTCCTCGAATTGGGCTGCGGGTATGGCCGCGTGCTTCCGCGCTTGGCCGCGAAGGCGGCATTTGTGTTCGGGATCGACACTTCCATGGCCAGTCTGGAACTTGGTCGGGAGTTTCTGCGTGGTGTTGCCAACTGCCGGTTGGCGTGCATGAACGCCATGTCCCTCGGCTTCCCTGACTGCGTCTTCGATCGGGTCATCTGTATCCAAAATGGGATTTCGGCATTCCATGTCGATCAACGCGGTCTTATCCGCGAGAGCGTGCGCGTGACCAAGCCCGGTGGCACGGTCCTGTTTTCGAGCTACTCTGAGAAGTTCTGGAGTGATCGCTTGGACTGGTTTGAACGGCAGGCGGCCGCCGGTCTTCTCGGCGAGATCGACCATGTGAAGACCCGCGACGGTGTGATTATCTGCAAGGACGGTTTCACCGCGACCACCGTCCAGCCGGAGCAATTCTTGTCCCTGACGGCTGGCCTCAACGCGGATGTCCGCATTGTTGAGGTGGACGACTCCAGCGTCTTCTGCGAAGTCAAGATCCCCGGTATGTAGGGTGCGTGCTTGGCGCGCATCATCAGGGGGCTGAACGCCCGCCGTCCGCGATGGAATCTGGTGCGTGCGAAGCACACACCCTACCTGTTGTGATCGAGGAGCGCGTTCCTGAGCACCGCGGCGTCTTCCGCCACAAGATCCGCGACGCCAAAATCCATCCCCGCCGTCGTCTTCGTTGGAAACGCGATCGCATACATTCCTGCCGACTTGGCGGCGCGGACACCGACATCGGTGTCTTCGACTGCGACGCAACGCGGCGGGGCAATCTTGAGGCGGCGAGCGGCCTCGAGGTAGATGTCGGGCGCGGGTTTGGGTGCGGGGATATCGTCAGCCGAGACCACGACGTCGAAGTGCCGGCGGATGGCGCCGACTTCGAGAACGTGCTCGATGATACGGCGCAATCCCGATGAGGCCACTGCGAGCCGATACCCCATTTGGGACAGATCAGCGATCAGGGGACGGATGCCATCGCGCCAGGGCGCGCCATCGCGCACCAGACCCAGATAGATCTCCTTGCGACGGCGGATCAGCTCATCGATTGAGACCGGGAGGCGGTGACGGACATGCAGAACCTCGAACATGTGCCGGTCGGTTGAGCCGAGGAACTCACGATTATCCTCCTCGGTGAAGCCGACCCCGAACTGACCCTTCAGCAGCCGGACCGTTGACTCGAAATGCACCGGCTCCGAATCAACCAGGACACCGTCCATGTCGAAGATGACCGCCTCAAAGCGTCTGGTCATGGACTCCTCTCGCAGACCCTCCGTCTGTTTCCGATAATCTCATGCTTATCATGGCGTTGGCTGACAGATGGTGACTCCCGCCCGTCTTCGGACATGATAGCCATTTCGAAACGCGAAGGCTGTCCAATTCCTAGCTGAGGGCCACCTCCCGGCGAGGTTCCGGCACACGGTGTGGTTGTAATGCCCTATATGACAATAAGTTGCACGTGAAGCACCGGCCGGTGTCGTGTGGAAATCACCGGCGGCTTGAAGTCTCTCGGCAGAGTCTGCTGCCATCACGTCTTCATTATTGCCGTCCGAAGCCGAGTTCTTATTGACATTTTCGATTCCTGCGGCGTAAATTTCGGCGGCAGGGGATGTATAGGTACGCCCTGTCGAAGGCGGCATAACAAATTAACAGGAGTTGAGTTCGGCGAACACTTCTAACATGCAGGCACCGGTACTTGAAAGGAGTTGAACGCTTGGATGACCGGCGTTCGCGTACGCGACGATGAGAGTTTCGAGAAGGCCCTGAAACGTTTCAACAAGACTTGTGAGAAAGCAGGGATATTGTCGGACGTTAAGAAGCACCAGCACTTCGAGAAGCCATCGGATCGCAAGAAACGGAAACTGAATCAAGCCAGACGGCGCAGTCGCAAACGGAGCTACAACGAGTAGTCAGCAGGGAAGTGCTCGTTGCCTGTTCCAATAGTCAGCCGAAGCTGGCGGGCATTACAAGAGAAACAGCGAGTCTTACGGGGGGCAGCGACAGGCCAAGGGGGGCATCCAGTCGGACGCTCACGAGCGCGTCAGTTGACGGGCCGCGCTTCGGTTACGGGCGTCAGTTCTGCCGCAATCGATCTTGAGGGAGTTGACCGGCTATCGCAGCCGGTCAACTCGCCGACATATTCCAGTGGGTGGCCGGGGAACGATGCCCGGTTGCCGGGACTTCGCTCCGGGGGATCAGGGAGATCCAGTTCACGGGAAACACGGCGGCGTCAACGGTTCGGCACGGGGTGAAGCATCCCACCTCCCGGCGGGATGCGAATCGGACGGCCTGATGAATCGCAAGCATCCGATGATGTCCTCGGCCCTCCGTGATGAGGCCGCAGGAGGCGGGGCATGAATCTGATCGATCTGGTGCTCTTGATCGGCGTGGTGGCGTGCGCCGGTTGGGGAGCGAAACGTGGCTTCGTGCGGATGATCATCATCACGCTCGGCCTGTCGTTGTCGATCGTCGTCGCCGTTCACTACAACGACAGTTTCACGCGTGAACTGGCGGCGTACTTCCACGCCTCGCCGATCTGGGTGTCGATGTGGGCGTTCATCCTCTCGTCGATGCTGTTGTTTGCGCTCTTCCGCCTGCTGGCGCGGCTGTTCGCGCGCGCGGTCAACGTGCAGAAGGTGGGGAAGTACGACCACTTCGGCGGGGCCCTGGTGGGACTGGCGTTTGGCTGGGTGATGATGGGGTATCTGCTGTTTCTGGTGATGTTCCTCCCTTTGCCCTATGCTCTGGAGCAGAAGTTCGACACCACGGTGCTGGCCAACAAGATGGGGGCCTCGATTCCGTTCCTCTATGAAGTCACCGGCAAGCTCCACCCCTCGCAGGGAGATTTCATGGCGAAAATGGAGCAATCGTTGTCGGGTGCGATGCAGTACGCCAGGCCCACGCGGAGCGCCAAGCGCCGGGCGGGCGGCGGCGCCACTGATCAGGCGCGGGTCAACGACTTCCTCGATCGGATCGAGCGTTACTTCGCGTCGACAGACTACTGAGGTTCTCTCACATCTCGGCTGAGAGGGCGCGGTCTTTGCGCCCTCTCTGTTTTTAGGGAGGCGACTGTCTCCGTGCCCCTGCCTGGGCTACGCCGCGCTATCGCTGCCGGGGAACAGCAAGGGCGGAGTCGATCTTGGCGATCAGCCGCTGCGCCGTGGCATTCTGTGGATCGATTGCCAGAACCTCCTGGAACTGGCGCCTCGCGGCATCGGCCGAATCCGCGCGCAGGTAGGCCACCGCCAGATTGATTCTGATCCCTTCCATGCGGGGCTGCAGGGCGGCGGCCTTCTGCAGCACATCGATGGCGGACAGCACCTGGCCGCTTTCCAGAAGCACGGCGCCCAGATTCGCCCAACTGGTCGCGTTGTTAGGTGCGTGCCGGGTCGCCAGCCGCAGGAGCTCGAGGGCTTGCGGGAAGTTCTTCGCGGAGGCGTAGAGAAGCGCCAGGGCGTTGTACGCCGGCGCGAACGCGGAGTCAGACGCGATGGCATCATGGTAGTGCTGCAGGGCGGTGGGGATGTCGCCTCGCGTACGGGCGATGTCGCCCAGGTTCAGATACGGCTGTCCCAATGCCGTA
>Ga0315277_10011072_pt1 | contig 11380 bp, 10 predicted proteins | sample YL17G05_15_MG_FD_203695 | JGI IMG/M metagenome (GOLD analysis project Ga0315277, IMG submission 203695) | Sediment microbial communities from Yellowstone Lake, YNP, Wyoming, USA - YL17G05_15 | ecosystem: Environmental > Aquatic > Freshwater > Lake > Sediment | place: USA: Wyoming | collected...
GAACGGTTTTATGATGTGTGGAGTACGCTTTATGAAAAACTCAACGGTTGGTTTCCGAAATTTAATACCGCTTTTCTCTGGCTCAAAAAAGAAGGGGCTTGGAAAAAAGTAGATGCGTCAAAGATAGAAGAAACACTTACGGATTGGGAAGAACCGTATGAAGCATGGAAGGATATGCCAAAAGAAGCAATAGACTATCTTGTGAGCATTCCTGAATTTGATGTAAAGATATTCAAAAGAGTAACCGGCATCGATGTACAAGAACCAAAGGTATCCAAAAATCCCGAAACTATCGAAATAGATGGGGCAACGTACAAACTGGTATCAAATAAACGCGGAACCAACGCACGGGGACGCGATGGAAGGTTTACATAAGGTTTCCAATAGGAACAGGAAGGTTTACAAAGGGGATATATGAAAAGTAAATGTTGCGAAAAGCCCGTCAGGGTCATTGAAACCGACAAAGGCGGATATTATATCTGCAGCGAGTGTTTCGAGCCTACAGAGGTCTGGCTGGACGGGGAAGATACAATGGTCGGGCTGATACAGGCAATCAATGACAAGTTGGATAGTATAGAATTAGCAGTCAAACTAAGGGGGTAATATGAAATACGGCATACTGACAGGCATTATCGTATGGACACTGGTGTTTTTGTCCATCCCTACGATTGTGACCAAATATTGCGCTCCGCAATACATCCGGCTGTACCGGACGCTGTTTGTAGACTTTGCCTAGTCTCTCAAGAAAACTCATAATCCCTCCATGAATGTTTTTGCATCTTCGATATTCTTAAACGCTACAATCTTGTGTTCTTTGGGATAGAGTAAAACCGTGATACCTGGATGTCCCGCGCGTCCTCCGATTCCGTTTTGTCTCGCCCATGAATCTTCTAATTTATACGTCCCACCAATTACTCCTATCCGTTCTTTTCCAGCCCGTTCAAACCGTAATAATTCCGACTGATGCGTATGACCAAGAAAAACAATATCCGCATTAGGGTGTTCATGTTCTAAAAACCTTTTACAACTGTTAGTCGGATTCAATTTACTATTTCCCCAATACTTGTGGGTCATGGCAAGGTCATAATCCTGATTTCCATAATGGATATGGAGTAATCCACCGGATGTAAAGATGGATGCCTTCATGTCTTGCGCAAATGTTTCCAGCCAATCGTATCCTGAAGAAAAGAGAAAATTATTATGGTTTCCGAATGACATGGCTCCTAATTTATCCTTTTTGTCTATCCGTTGTAACCGCTCTATCATAGCTTTGGTCTGTAATTGCGGAGGAAGGGGATTCTCATACGTTCCCGTAGCCCATTTTCCCGTTACAGTGAAATTGTCCACATCATCCCCGTTTGTCACCATCGAGAAATTTGGTGTATCTTCTACGATATCAAGATGCTTTCCTAAGAGGTCGTAATCGGTATGTATTCCTCCGAAGTGGATATCCGTAGCAAGAAGGATGGCAAGGGGTTTGTCAGGATCGGAAACAACAGGTGTCCAATCTGCCTCCGTTACGCCTATAGAAGATTCCCTGCTTAATGCCTGTGCGCTTTTCAGAACGTCTACCGCGTGTTCATACAAGGTTGAGGCAGGTTCCACAGGGACTCCTTTTTGAAGAAAACGGAAACTATCTTCGGTTGGTCCGTAGAATAGCCCGTTCTCTTTAGGCATAAAAGAGTCCTCTGGTCTTTTAAGGAGACCAGAGGATTATAAATAATAATTGTTACGCGATATACTTTGCTTCCCCTATGTACTTTCGTACAAGGTTTACGATAAAGGTTACAAATACCATGACAATCGGACCATATGATCCGAAATCCTGGCTGGTAAACCATTCAAGAACATAGGTAAGAATTGCGCCTGTTGCCGTAATTCCTACACCTATCGCCAATGATTTCCAATCATATTTCGATAACGAAAATTGATCTGTCTGTACTATTTTTGATACCATATACTTCACCTCCTACGGTAATGCGTTTATAATATCCAATAGAAACTTCTTGATTCCGGTATAGGGAGGCTTTGAAACTTGTGTTTTAAGGGTCTGTAGTTCCCCTAGAACGTCTTTTAGCTGGTTATCCTGTATATCCAACCTCTTTACATACGCGGTATTATCATCGGTGAGTTGTTTCTGCTTATTCTGTAGCTCTGTAATCGTATTTTCAAGGGTCACTATCTGTTCTTTTGCCTTTTTGTTGTCCTCATCCTTTGTCCGTATCTCATCCTCGTACTTGAGAAAACTGTCAATATTGGTCAGGACTACGGTTTCGGAATCGGTACAATGGAGTTTTTCGATGATCTTATCGTAAATCGTTGACTTCCGTACCAGATTTTCAAAGATTGCAGGATCAACCGCAACGGTAGGTTTGCCGGTATCGATGGGAAGCGACCTGTCATACGCCCTGAACTGTATGATTGCCCGTTTTGCCCCGCCATAGACATCAAGGGAAATCTGCGTCCCCGTCCATGGATCAATGACAAAGACATTCTCCCCCTCATAGCCGTATGCCAGGACAAAGTGCATATCCACGTTTGCCGTTTCAGGATAGAAGTCTATCTCACATAAAACGGGATATCCCGCATCCAAAAGACTGGTCAGTTTCGTCATACCCTGCGATGTGACGGGAATCCCCGTGTAGTCGGGGGAAAGATACGTCTGGTTCAGTCCAAGAACGGTAGACTTGCTCCATACGAATAGTCCCGACCCCGCAACATAGCCGTTATTCTGTACAAGTAAGTCATTGACTACATTCGGGGGATTGTTGATATAACAAGCTAAACAGGTGATAAGGCAGCCATAATTCCCTATTGTTTCACCAGCACCAGTATTGTACCCAAGAAGTTTTGATCCCCACTTCGGGTCACGCTGCGAATATACCTGTGGTATTTTCAATTTCATAGTTATCTGGCAGATGCCGTTGCCTCAAGCACCTCAAATTCCTCGGTATTCTCAAGGATGGTTATTGTCCGTATAGGATTGACTCTAAAATCATATCTCATTTTGATCTGGTATGATCCTATCGGAAGTTCATGAGGAACAGAAACACCAATAGTAATGACATTACATCCCATCGGACGGTTCGTGACGGTTGACGGGGTGACATAGAGGATATCGTTGGCAAATGTACGGGTGACAAGCGCGGGAAGATTCATGTACTTGCAGTAATTGGACCGGTAATAAATCATATCCCCCTGATGGATGACCTTGTTGATTATGGGAAACTCAAAGTCATTGAACACCAGAGGATTATATGGATAGGTCAGCCAATAAATAACCACCACCACCACGGCAAACATAAGTCCAATCATAAACATCATTGATACGTAGACAAATTTACTCATGGTTTTTTGATAAAAAAACTAATAACTGCTCCAAGAAATCCAGTAACAATCAGGGTAATCATCCCGAAAAAGCCGTTACGTATCGGAATAAAGGCTTCCTGAAACTCCCGTCTGGTCAGAAATTCTTCCTTGATATACTTGATATCCTCTTTGACCTCAACCACATCCTGCTTGATGTAGTCAATCTTCACGTCTATAGCCTGATTGTTCGATGGTTTGGTCATACGAAATTAAGTAAAAATGAACCACCCATATTTCTGTAAATACTTTTAATTTGTGCAGCACTTAACGATGCTCCGAATATTGCAATATCATCTATATAAGCACTTGAAAAATTAGCGTCTTGATCCCTGTTACATGCGATTGTAGTTACATCTATACCACCGGAAGTACCATCTCCACTCGCTGCAACACTATCTACATACGCTCCGTTAAAATATCCTTTTACGTTTGCATTGTCATATGTAACTGCAAGATGATACCAATTTGCTGTCCCTGCTGTTATAGGATAATAAATATATTCCGTAGCTACACCAAGCCTTGCTCTACCAAAAGAAAAACGGGGACTTCCTGAATTATATTCATATCCAATAATATAACTGACATGGGATGCCCCTTGGGATTTCTCTATATATCGATATGAACCTGATCCTACTTCAGCACGATTTTTTACCCATAATGAAATCGTACATGCACCATTTCCTATTCCTAATGAACTATCTATATGTAGATTCTTATTTGTATTTGTTGCACTGAAATCAGCACAATTCCCGTATTTACCGGCACTGAACGCAACGGTATTTATATTTGTTAATGTATATCCGTTTGGACCGGAATCTGTCGTATTGGATAATCTCCAATATGCTTTCAATGCAGCATTACTAAAAAGTGAATTTGAAATAAATTCCATAGTTATAAATTTTGTCCTACGAAAAATCCGTCATACGTATCGGTTCCAGTAACGATAAACCCGAATGTATCCCGTTTTCCGTTGGTTCCGGTAAGCGTAGGTGCAGTTCCCCCAGCCCATTTGATTGTCGTAAACCATGTCAATGCTCCCTGACTGGTGACGTTATTGATGGATACGATAAACTTCTGTCCTACAGTCCCGTTGGAAATTGCCAATGTCTGTGTATTTGCTGGCATTGTGACAACGTGTTCATTCCCAAGAGCCAAGTTCAATGTACTCGTCCCTGCCCCTGCGGGTGCATATGCCTGTGCCGCCTGATACCATCCCGTACTCATATTGATTGATTTTGTACCCTTAGTAGCTAATTTAAGTCCGATATTATCATCCCCACCCGTTGCGGAAATCTGAGGATCATTACCTGTTGCAGCGTTTGTCACCGTTATCTCATTGACTGCTGATCCCGTTGCAGGAGTTTTTATGACCTCGTTCCCTCCTGAATCGTTAATGGATGTCGTTATTTTGGGAGTCGTAAGTACTGCACTTGTTGCTGTAATTGCAGGTGTCGTTAAAGTTGCACTCACTAATGTAACACCTGTGGTTACTCCGGTAAGTGCATCCATGATCGCATTGATGTGGGACTTTGAAAAGACAAACCCGATAGTACATCCATTCTCATGGGTTTTTGCATCCCAACCTTCTGCACCACGGGTCACACCCTGTAGGACATTGGTTCCGTCAATAGAGGTATACGTAATCCATTCGATAGTGGTCGTGACAATAGGATTGGAATACGTCAATGCACATATTCCCGCTTTTGTTATATCAAGATCGGCAGGAATGGAAGCAAGTTTTATCCCTGCTGTTTCTGCTGCGGTTAATCCTGCGACCTTATTGAGGGTCGTTGTCCTGTACTGCGGAATGTAATATGCTGCAAATGCTGTCAAATTTGTATCCTCACTTTCTTATCATACTCACTATGACATGCCGTGCATAATGAAATATAATCATTCAAGTCTCTCTTTGCACGGTGAGAGATGCTTGCCCATCCAATTCTTGTTTCTAATTTATTTTTACCACAATAAACACATTCCCATGCTTTACCTAACCATCTTCGTACCCAAGAATGAAGCGGGGAGTAAGAAATTTTATCCCCTTTCCATTGACGATTTTTATTTCCTGCTATTGCCATAGTATGATAACCACTAAGTTTATGATTTAATGAACATGACCTACAATAATCTGCCTTATAATAACAAGTTTTTCCACAATCTTTACATACTGTATTAGGTTTTCCACCTTTCCATCGTGGATGTAATTCCGGTTTACCAATAAACCAACAAAACCGTTTTCCTGTTTTATAAGCAAGTTTCAAACCTTCACTATCTTTCTGTTTATGTTCTTCGGTTAATCTTTTTCCTTTATTCCATGGTATGTAATTTTTTTGAAATGGCATTTTTTCTCCTTCATATAATAATCATACCTTATTTTATACGCTGTTATAGTTTCACCGGTGCAAATTTAGGCTTCTTCGGCATGACAACGCTTAATGCCTTTCGTTTCTTCGGAGCCTTAATTTTAGCAAGAATGGACTTTAATGACTTTGGTTTTGCAAATTTCGGTTTCTTGAACTTAGGAACGGTAATCTTTTTAACGGCATACGTTTTTGGTTTCTTCAAATATTTTGAGAATGATGAACCGTACGGAGGAATCTCTGACAGCCCTAATGCCGTCCGTTTCTGATTATTATATGCAGTCAGACTATCCAAATACTCCTGAACCTGCGGGTCTTTCAAATTCTTCACATCCATCTGACCCTGTACGTATGAAGTTGGTTTCGGTTGTTCCGATGGTGTCGTAGTTCCCAGTTTTTCTCCCAGTCTATTATAATAGGCTGCTTTCATCTTATTAAATTGGTCATACCACGATTCCTTTGAAAGTTCCGCTTTTACGGTATTTTTCTCCCCTGGAAGGGATGTACGTGCCGCAAATATCTGATTCCTTTTATCTGCGGGTAGATCCCACACGGGATCGTATTCCTGTCCGAGTTTATCCTTGAGTGCCTGTGCAAGAAGCATTTCCCGAAGCTGTATTTTCGGATTGTTCAGATATAGCATTGCCTTCTGCTGGCTATTGAGTAACCCGTTCTCGACTTTCTCCGATGGATGCAGTTTCTCCCATGTTGCCCTGTCGTTGACGCTTAACCCTTTTAATATCTCATCCCGTGTCTGGTAATAATATCCCGCTTCCAACGGATCATTATTTCCTGTTTTGTTATAAAACCTGAACGGTAATTCAAGTGCCTGTGAAATCGCCTGATATGCAGGAATCGGTTTCTTTTTCAATCCTAATTTTTGTCTTATATCATCAGGTAAATTCCCCATACCCGCATTGACCAATTCGCGGATATACGGGTGATTGACCTGTCCTACCGCATACAACGCCTGATCGAGTAATGGATTCGTTGAATCCTCCTGTACGATCTTATTCCCGAAATAATCCTCATTCGTAGCAATATCAGCAATTGGTCTAATCATTTGAGAAGCTGCGCCTTTCGTTTCCCGTAGTGCCTGTTGAAAATCTCCCGATAGTATATTTTTCCCAATCTTAAATGCCATTCTCGGCATTGTTGCAATAGATGACAAAAACGGGATACCTATATATCCGTCTTTTACTTTAATAAGTGCCTTATCCTCTTTTCCTGGGGGATTTTCCCACATATTTTTACCGGTATTTGCCTTATTCATTGCGTTCATTGCCGTAAGAGTAAGAACTGATCCGACAAGGAACCGTACGTTTGCCTGATTTTCCAGTGCTTTCGGGTTTGTCAATGCCTTCAGGTTATTTCCCCAGAATGTCCACATTGACTCACGATATTTCGGAGCAAAAAAGAACGTCTTTATAGCGTTTTCCATGTCCTTATCCGCAAACGCTGTGATGTCTGTTCCCTTTAAACCATGCCAATGTTTGATTCCTTCTGCTGCCGTTTTTATCGCCTCTATCTCCGACATTCCTGCCTTTATCGCTTTTTCCCGTATATTCTTATAATTTTCAGTTTGTAGAATTGGAAAAAACCGTTTGAACGTTGCCTCATTTACCGCTTTATTCCATGCGTCTGCTACTTTTTTACCCAATGTTCTTTGAACTGCTCCCTTATCTTCCAAAACACTTGAATCAAAAGTCGTGTGAATAGGAACGTTGTGTTCTTGTTGTTCAATAATATACTGTGAATTTTCCAAAAAATACTTCTTTGTTTTTTCTGGACTTAAAGAAATAACAATAGCTTTTACAGGTTCTTTTATGTGACCAGCCAATACTTCTTTTGTCGTTTGCGCTGCCGTCCATGCGTTTGCAGGAGTATACGGAACCCCGCCTGACATGGATACATCCTGAATCGCTCCTGATAATTTTGCCGCTTTTCCCAATAACTTATACCGCGCCTCATTCGGACTGGCAATCTGATTGATCTTATCCGCAAGTTCTTTTGGAGCGTACCAATCGGATATAATTGTTGTTTCCCCATTGATCTGTATTTCACGTCTTGGAAATCCTACCGCATCTATCCGTTTATAATTCGGATCATTGGATGCTTTCTTTCCGCTTACGATAAATCCTCCGTCTTTTAATGTCTTGAACATTTCCACGTTTGCCTTTACCTTTTCAATTCTTGTTATATATTCATTGACGATCTGAGCAGGATTGGTATATTTAGGGGTTAATCCCATCTGTATTCCCTCATCATATGTCGGTACTTTCCGGTTTATTGCATATTTTGTCTTTGTCTTGAATGACCTATATGCTGTCTGCACTTCCTGCGGTGACTCCTTCCAGATGTGGGTGACATAATTTTCTATATAGTCTATCGGTAGACCAGAATCTTTTGCTATTGCATGGGCTTCATCAAATATTTGTTTTAGTACTCCTGCTTTCTCATTCACTACAGGATCGCTCGTTTTGAGCGTTCCCTCCCGTACACGTATGACATCCAATTGTTTCTCCTTCGGAATATCGCTTATCCTCATTGCCTGTTGCATCCCCCGTGTTTTTGCCGCTTCCTGTTTCCCGATATTTCTTGCAATAATAGCGTCATAATTTGAAGGGTTTTCCACTTTCACGTCAGCTATATTTTTCTTCGTAACCAATTCCTTCATCGTCATTTGTTCCGCTTTCGGATTAAGAGGTATTAGTTGTTTTTTCTTATTCAAAGTCATTCCTTCGGGAATGGAATCAGGTGTTCTTCCTTTCGGCAGTACATACCCCGCTTCTTCCCACGGTAACGGACCAGGACCTGATTTTTTCTGTTTTATACCGGCTTTGGATAGTTTTTCCCGTACCGATACCAAAGATTCCAGATTTGCGTTTGTTTCATTCGTTAAGGCATCATTTATAATGGCTTTTTCTACAGAAGGCTTTGTACTGCCCTGTAATGGCTCTTTTATAGGAATGACTGGTGTTCGTGCCTTTGATTTTGAGGCTAACATTTGTTTTACCGTTTTTCCGGTAGGAGTTTTTATTTCAGATAATCCTGCTTTTGACCGTTGTACCTTTATAAGGTCGGATTCCAATGCCCGTGCGGTAGCGAGCGCATCAATAGCTCCCTGTTCTCCCTGCCCTGCATAATATTCCAATAACTTAAACGCGGTTTCACGGGCTGGTAATTTACTGTCCCATTTCCCGTTCATAAATTCCTTCGTTCCGAGAACCGCATCTAATTGTTTTTCGATAGCTGCTATATCTCCCCGTTTATACGGTTCCTTGAACTGTTTCCCGACAGGAGCAGTAAGATCGACAAACCCCGCATTACGTTTTTGCGTGGAAAGAATATCCTTTGTTGTCCCGTATGCTTTCCCTGCAAGTTTTAATCCGGTACCGATAACAGGACCCATGACCGCACCAGCCAATGCCCCCTCACCCGTCCGTTGCATGGCATTTTTGAGCATATCAGCAGTCGATGCACCGCCTGTCTCCTGCAACCCTCCTACCGCCCCATATGCACCACCGATTCCTGCCCCTTCCAATGCCATCTTTCCGACTGATTTCGCACCGGATTTCAATAACTGGCTCATGGTCTGTTTTATCATCGGTTCCGATACGCTTTTTACCGCCCCTTTGAGAAGTGAACCCCCGTATGTTCCTGTACCAATATTGAGAAGTCCTTCCGCAAACGGAGCAGCACCTGCTACATATTGCGATAACGGAACACGTTCCTTCCAATTGAGTTGATTGGAAACATTCTGTCCGGTGTTGACCACGCCTTTGGTCAATAGTGCAGGAGTATTAAATGCCTGTTCCGCAATCGTTTGGGGCATATTCAACCCGATATTCCCAAAATACTGAACCGTAGACGGAAGATATTTAGGAAGTTCATAACGGGGTAATTGAAGCATCGGAACCTGACCTGGTTCCGTACCCTTACTCATAAATGGAATATTATACTTATTTACCGCGTACTGAATGGGGGATTGTGATATTGCTCGGTATACAGGCTCAGGTGCGTACTGACCTACTGCTTGAAGTGCTTTTTGTGCGCTTGTAATTCCCAAACCCTGTTTGATTATGTCTCCAAAATTCATACATATGTGACGTTATTTACGAATACATCTGTCGTGACTGACTTACCGGAATCCATGTTCCATACGTAGAATCCCATACTTCCAATTCTCCTTTAATATTTTTCCTTACTTTATTAGCCACATTCCGAGAATCTTGTGTCGCATTTGGATTCGTACCTGCATTAAGTAGTGCAGGAGATGAAATACGATTATACAACGAATCATCTATAGTTGCCCTTTTTATCAGATCATTACTGTTTAACGCCAATTGCTGTTTCATTCCTAAAAATGCGTTATTTTGATCTATACGGCTTTGTCTTACTGCCTGTAGATCCTTTGCGAGTTGTGAATTAAGTTCAAGAGTGGCTGCCGTTTTTTGAGTCCTACTCATATTTATATTATCATTGATCGTTTTGAGTTGACGTTGTTTTTCAAGTACCAATTGGTTTACTTTATCTTTTACCTGCAATTCAAACGCATTTTGCTGTCTGTCTATTTCCGAATTTTTTGATGCAAGATCACGTTCACTTGCAGCAACATTATTTCCAGTATCCCGTTCTGTTCCTGACATTGCCTGTAAATAATCACTTCCTCCTGCTGTTCCTGCTGCCGTATAAACATTGTTTATGTTTTTTTGTGCAATATCCCTATTTCCGACCATTTTCCTAATCGCTTCCCCATAAACATTCGTATTCTGGGATTTTGTTGATTTTCCTTCCTGCTTTGCCTGTTCCGTTGAAGCAGTAAGACTTTTATTTGCAACATCAAACTCATTATTCAATAAAGGAACTTCTGCTTCCTGTTGCCGGATCATTTCATCATAAATTTTATCCTGTGCCGCCTGTTGAGCTTCGTTAGCAAGACGTATTCCTTCTTCTTCAGGAATTTCCCCATTCATCATTTGTGCATTGATGGAATCCAAAATTGCATTTGTTTCTGCATCTATCGCTGTCAATTGACTGGAAAGATCACCCGCTACTGATTTATTATATGCACCACTACCCGTTACTCCCGTGTTAAACGATCCTATATTCTTATTTGCCGTATCTGTTAGCCTATTTATAAGTGCCGGATCTGTCCCACGAATAGATGTATTAGGGGTAACTGCTGATGTCGGAGTTGCATATCCTGCTAATTTTGAAAGGTAGTCTGTTCCCCGTTCCGTATATCCATAATCGGGAAGGCTGAACCAAGAACCTTCTGTTGCTTTTCCTTCCAAGGCATCCTGATATATTTTATTTGAAATTGTATTAATACCTTTTGTAATATTCGCAAACGGATTCAATGCACTTGTCAGATTCTGCCATGTCGTATTCGATGATGGATTTATAGAAGTTCCCATTGACGATATAACATCCTGACCGCTTGTCGCATATGCTTTTGGAATAAGTGATGTGAATGAATTTCTAAAAACTGATCCACTCGGACTACTACCTGAACCACTACTACCCCCACCTCCGGTATTATAATTTGTTGTCGGTTGATATGAAGGAGTAAGTCCTCCTGATTTTATTGCCCGTTCAATACTTACGCCACTTCCAATTTGACATTTTCCAATCCACTTGTAATTTGT
>Ga0315277_10011075_pt1 | contig 11379 bp, 13 predicted proteins | sample YL17G05_15_MG_FD_203695 | JGI IMG/M metagenome (GOLD analysis project Ga0315277, IMG submission 203695) | Sediment microbial communities from Yellowstone Lake, YNP, Wyoming, USA - YL17G05_15 | ecosystem: Environmental > Aquatic > Freshwater > Lake > Sediment | place: USA: Wyoming | collected...
GCTCGATGATCTTCTTATAGCACTCGATTTCGTTTGAGAAATCGTTGAGTTCCCGGTAACTCCTCGCGAGCTCGAACCACAAGCTCGAGTTTTCGGGCACTGCATCGATCGCCTCTTTCAAGTACCGGACGGCATCCTCGTATTCTCCGACCTCGTATGCCTCTCCCGCTTTCATCATCAAGACGTTCGCCTTGACTTGCTTTTGCAAGTCATCATCCAAAGGAGCCTTCTTCTCGGCCATTGATGTCATCCATCACGAGGTGTTTAGTTATTTTCTTATTCGCTGCCTATAAAATTCCACGATCCTGGCGGGAATATCAGCATCGCATACCTTCGCGAGCCCGGTCCAACCGGGCGCGCAGTTCACCTCGAGCACAACCCAATCCTGGGTCTTCGCCGAGAACAAGAGATCCACGCCGGCGATATCTAGGTGGATTGCCCGTGCTGCCCTGCGGGCGAGCTCGCGCACCTCCTCGGGGGGGTCGTATGCTCGTGGCACTGCCCCTTGGTGCACGTTCGTCTTCCACGCGGTTTCCAGCGGGCTCTCGCGGATCATCGCCCCCGCGATCCCGCCTCCGATGACCACAACGCGCACGTCGAACGGGTGGCTTGCCGTGATGCCTGGCGGGCAAGCCCACGGGTGGAACTCTTGCACGTAGAACACGTGGCCATTGCGAAACATCTCGAGAAACACATTCTCCGCATATCCCTTGTCCTGGACGCGAAAAATGCCGATACCTTGGCTACCATACACTGGCTTGATCAAGACATCGCCACCGAGTTTTTCGAACGAGGCCAATGCGTGCTTCAAGTTCTCGGCCACGATAGTTGCCGGGGTCGAGATTCCCGCGGCATCGAGGGCAACCGAAGTCAAGCATTTGTTCATGGCCGTTTCCGTCGCCCGTGCGCCGTTCACCAGCACCTTCCCGCGCGCTTCGAGGGCATAGAGCGTGTCCATGCGGTAAAACGAGCGGGTCATGGTGGTAAACCCGATGCCCCGGACAACGAACCCGGGAATTGAGTCGATGCTGATACGATCGTGGTAAAATGTCGAATTTAGATTGATGCCAATAGCGATGTCTTCGGGCATCATCATGGCTGCTTTGATGTTGGCACGCTCGAACGCTCGCTGGAGCTGGATATTTTCCGAATTGTCGAGAGAACCGACAATGATCCCCGCTTCCAGGCCGGTACCATTCGCCATAAGGGATGAATAGATTTCAAGGAAAAAAAGGATTGGTAAAAAAGGATCACATGTTCAAGCCACCAGCCACTTCCAGGCTGATGCCCGTGATGTAATCCGAATCCTCAGACGCCAGGAATTTTACCGCGCGAGCAATATCTTCGGGCAGTCCCATCCGTGCAAGAGGAATTTCCGCGATGAACCGCTGGATTTGCTTTTCCGGCATCTTGTCCGTCATGGGCGTCTTGATGAATCCCGGCTGGATGCAGTTGGCGTTGATGTTGTACCGGCTCATTTCCTTGGCGATGGACTTGGTCATGGCGATCACGCCGGCCTTGGAAGCCGTGTAGTTTGTTTGGCCGACATTTCCAACCTTCGCCACGATCGAGGAAATGTTGATGATGCGCTTCTTCGGGTAGAATGAAGGCTCGAACTTGGCCTCTTCTGGCTTCGCACCCGGCGCGGGAGGCGTCGCAGGTTTCGGCGCCGCGGCTTCCGCCTTTGCCTTGGCCGTCGCTACCCAGCGCGCGCACACGGCCTTGCAAATAAACCAGATTGCTTTCAGGTTGATGTTGATGACGAGATCAAAATCCTTTTCCTCCATCTTCAGCATCATGGCATCCCTCGTGATGCCCGCGTTGTTCACGACAACGTCCACATCCCCGAATTCGAATGCCTTTTTGACCATATTTTCGACATCAGTTCCGTTAGAAACATCACATTTCACGGCGATGGCATCCTTTCCCAGCGCCTTGATTTGTTTCACCGCATCCGCCATCGTGGCATCATCGATATCGACGACCACGATGTTCAGATCCAGATCTTTCGCAATTTTCAGGGCGATGCCTAATCCTATGCCTCGACCTGAACCCGTGACAATCGCAACTTTTTTTGCCATGAGAGATCTCCGTTTTTGATCAATCAATCGAGTAAAAACGATAATATGATGATTGATTCTTATCTTTTTTTGGATTTAAAGTTTCAATGCGCTGCATCCACGCGGTGCGCTTCGGATTTTTTTGGGCGGACGAGCTCACATCCATTTTGAATCGGGAAGAAAAAGATGCGTGGCACGTTTACCGGAAAATATATGCGTATGCAAGAAAACTCAAGGCGATCTCGATCATTCCGTGCTGCAAATGAGCGTTTTCGTCCGCTTCATCTCGGGATGCTTTCGCAGGGCAATGATGAGCTTCGTGATCTCGGTGAAATTCGGGGCTTCGACCTTCGCAATGACATCTTGGTCGCCGTACACGATCCAGGCCTCCTTCACTATCTTTTGTTTCTTCACGAAGCTAACGATGTCGTCCGGCCCTCGCGTAGACGTCTGCATCAAGATATACGCGACGATGCTTTGTTGGACCATGGGTTCATGCACTTCGAGGATATGTATCATCTAGCATTTTATGATTTAAAAAACAGATCAGCCTACCGTTCGCGAGCGCTCCTAGATATCGCGGGCCAATACGGGATTATGCTAAAAAAATTCGGTTATTGAAAGATAGATTGCAAGTCGCGCGTGATCTTGCGCACCTTCGATGCTGGAAGGTTCCTAAAGTCCGTGCCGAAATTGTCAATTGGATCATTCTTGTGCAGCAAGCCAAGAATCAACAACAAGGCATTCTTCACGATGTCTTTTGGATCGACATTTTCCCCTTGAGCCTCGGCCTCGATCGCGGAACAAACCTCGACGATGAGCTTTCCCACCTTCTCGTAGTCGACGCCTTCCTTGTCGGCATAGAGGCCCATGATGGTGCTATAGATCTGCTCTTCGATGACTTTTTTAGCTATCATATGAGAATCGTCGTCCATGTATGTGATGCAAATTTTTTCTTATAAACTTGCATATTCCTATAAACTTTATTCGCATTTCGTGTGTAAGAAAATCAATGCAAGTCTTTAAAGCCATAGTTTGTTGTCAAAAATTTAATTTGCCATATCATCTCGATGATATGCCACAGAATCGTTGGCGATGCATTAATCCATAGGGAATTCAAAAATGGAGGTCAACCAGGTTTTTTTACCGACTCAAATCAAGATGTAAAACCGCGATGTTCCTGGCAAAAGGTTTTCTCGAAACCCCCGAGTTCGCCTCAACTACGCAATGTTTTTGGAAATCCATCGAGAAGCAATTTCACGGCACTGTACCGTGACACATTTCCCGAGAACCGTTCTTTAAACAAGCCCGTTTGCGAGAACAACGGTGATACGGACATTTGAAATGTTCGTGCGAGATCTGGGTCCCCCTCGTTCATAATGATGAAGGAAAAGTCATCTTGTTGCAGGATCTTGCGGCCAGTGTCGTTCACCGGGAAAAAATTGACGGTTAGCTGGCGCTCCGTGAAGGAGAGAAGATCGGTGAATTTCAGGCACATGTGCGTGCAGCTCGTTCCTTGAACCACGGATTCATAACACAAGGTTGACAGTTGAGCCGAGATCAAGTTCTCCAGCACGGAGTTCGCCTCTTCCTTGTCCGAGACGGACAACCGGAAGTGAGAAGCCATGTCCTCGTAAAACTTGGCACTGATGGGTACGCCTTGAACCGAGACCGCGGCAAAAAGCAAATTCATCTTCTTTTCCTTGGTATCTTGCGTGTCGAGCTGCAGTCCTGTTTCGACCTCGGCCATGAGCTGGTTGGTCGTCATGACTTCTTGGAACGTGTCATCGCACGTGCTCGTGAACTCGTCGTTCTTATCCTCCAATTTTTCCAGGAACTTAGCCTTGATCTTGACCTTGTCGAGAAATTTTTCGATGAATAACTCGAGCAGCTGGATCGCAAGGTCTTTGCGCAATTCACTCTCGGTATAATCCAAGCAGAAATGGAGGATAATCTCGTCTTTCTTGGCCAAGAAGGACTTCGTTTTCACGAGCATCACGTGATTTTCCAAGGCATCAGTTTTTTGCTCGTGCTGCAAGAATGGAACATGCCCGATCTCGTCCAATCGCCCGTCCCTGATATTTTGGGCAAAGCTGATCGCGTATTTCACCAGCGTCATGTACCGGCTGATCTCGATGGACGAATACCAGAGAATGTTGTCAGCTCGTTCTATTATTCCCATGGTAGGCATAGAATGGCACGATCGGATGTTTGTTCGGATTCAAGGCTCACACGTTCCAATCTTGAGCCCATCTTCAAGCGGAGCGGAGCATTGGGGCCATCCTTACAAGAACGTGCTGTAAGCCGGTATTCATTTAACGCGTTAAGAATACTCTAGAAAAGAGTTTTTGAGCAATTAAAAGTTGTTTTTGGGCACACGAAAGGCTCGATTTCGCGTCCGGGTGCTATTCATCCGGCGATTCCTCGTCATCATCATCATCCGGCGATTCCTCGTCATCATCATCATCCGGCGATTCCTCATCATCCGGCGATTCCTCATCTTCATCCGAGTCGTCGTCCGGCGTGTCCGAGAAGTTCAGTGTTATGGTATCCATGTCGAACGCGGGCTTGGAAGATGGTTTTTGCGGTTCTTTTGCAGTTTCATCCGGTTTTTGTTCCGGCGATCCTTCCGGAGCATACATTTGATCGATATCTGGGATTTGCTCGAATAAATCAAAGTTTTCAGGAAGGGCGCCCAACACATCTGCGAGCAACTCGAAATCCTTGAGATTTCCCCGGAACGGAATGTGCAAGTATTTTCCGAGCAAGGGTTCACACGCGATGCAGAATCCATCGATATCGTCACGTTTTCCCTGGTAACAGATCTCCAGCGTGTATTGAGTCTGGAATCCGGTCGGGAAAAAGGCGATCTTGAGCTGCGTGGGTTCCATCGATTCGATATGCGTGTACAGTATGGTAATTTCCGTGATGCGCGTGTTCGCCTTGATGAGCGATGAATTGATGATCGCGGAAAACTGGGCGGAAATCAACGAACGCACGATCTCGTCAGGTGATACCCCTTCTTGTCTAGGTACCTTGAAGAGCGAAACGAGTTCCTTGCCATACAACCTGTTCCGAACCGGAATCCCGGCGGTAGAAATTCCGATGTAATGGATGCGGGTGAGTGCGTAATCGGCTTCCTTTACCAGGAAATCCTCGTCAGATTCTTGCATATCATGAATGAGGCTGATGCCTTGGTCCACCTTGTCGGTTGCTCGATGCATTTTACGGGTGAAGTCGTCGAGTTTATCCAAGTATATTTTCTCTATGCGCTTGATTGGGAAGTTTTCCTCAATTTCCTTGGTGAAATTATCGATGATCTCCTGCTGGAATTGCGGGATGAGTTTCTCGTCCGAACCAGAGACCACGTACATCAAGTTCTTTTCGTTGATGACCCGCGTCTGCACCAGCGTCGTGTACTTCTTGCCACTAAATTCGTGTTTTATCTTGTGAAGCCGCCCGTCTTGAATATTCATGGCGAAGCTATTTGCATAATTCACCACTTGCAACATTTCTTCGAATCCTGGATTGCTGGTGAAAATTATGTCTTGATCAAGAATCACGCCATAGTTGACCAGGTGCATATCAACCGTCGTTGGCGTGTTGCTTTCACCAAACTCGGGGGGCGCGGGTGGCTTCTCTTCCATGCGATTATCCCTTGTTCCTTGCGTTAGATCTTGCCCGCGATGATACAAATATGCTTCGCTTTGCTCACAAAAAACGATTGCCGCGTTGTTTCTGGGTTGATAAGAAGTGAAAAAAACATGGCTGGGAAGAAAAATTGGTAAAAATCGTTAAAATCAACAGACCTTGATCATCCAGCCATAAGGATCTTTGGTTTGCCCATATTGAATCCCGACGAGTGCATCGTACAGCTTTTGCGTGACCTTGCCAACTTTCCCGCCGTTGATGACCATACACCTGTCCTTGTAACAAAGCTCGCCGACTGGTGTCACGACGGCAGCAGTGCCCGAGCCGAACGCCTCGTTCAAGGTTCCATTTTCGGATGCCGTGATGACTTCGTCGATCTTGATGAGTCGTTCCTCGACTTTCATGCCCCAATCTCTTGCCATGGAAAGCACCGAATCGCGGGTGACACCTGGCAAAATGCTTCCCGTGAGAGGTGGGGTGACAATCTTCCCGTCGATGACGAAGAACATATTCATCGTCCCCACTTCCTCGATGTATTTCTTTTCAGCAGCGTCCAGCCAAAGCACTTGGGTGTATCCTTTATCATGAGCTTTCTTTCCAGCGAGTAACGATGCGGCATAATTACCCCCTGCCTTGGTGAAGCCAACGCCACCTGGCGCGGCACGCACGTACTGTTCTTCCACGAGAATCTTGACCGGACTAAAGCCGGACGCGTAATACGCCCCGACGGGGGACAAGATGATGTACAACAGGTAATCCGACGAGGGTTGGACCCCGAGCTTTGCTTGCGTTCCGATGTACGTGGGCCGGATATATAGAGATGTCATGGGCGCATGAGGGACCCATTCCTTCTCGATTTTCACGAGCTCCTTCAAGGAATTCAAGACGAACTCCTTGTCGAACGGTGGCATGACCAAGCGCTCGCCCGAGGTCGTCATGCGTTCCAAGTTCTTCATTGGCCGGAACAAGTAAATCTCCCCGTTTTTCCACCGGTACGCTTTCAGGCCCTCGAACACCTCTTGGCTGTAATGGAAGACGATGGCGGCGGGGTCGAGCGTGAGTGGCCCATAGGGCTGGATCTTCGGCTCGTACCACCCCTTGTCCTTCTCTTTTGCCTTGGATTCCGAATATTTCATGATGAACATGTGATCCGTGAAGAGTTTCCCGAATTCCAGGGTCGATTCATCCTTTGGAAGCTTTCCAAGCTTGTCTTTTGGCTTCAATTCCGTGATTAGCTTCATGAGTATCAACGCACATTGCTTATTTCGTTAAAGATATTGGCAAAAATTTTCGGTCTAACTTAAAACTACTAGGTACCGCAGTAACTTACCAACGAAAAACCTCAAATAATGTTCCCGCCGTTAATACGGTATGAAACAGCTGTCCACGAAACTATCGGGAGTGCCAAAATCGGGGATTCGGAAGTTATTCGACTTAGTCGGCCAACGGAAGGACATCATCAGCCTTGGCATTGGCCAACCCGATTTCAAGTCCCCGCAGCCGGTGGTCGATGCTACGATCGCCGCGATCAAGGAGGGCAAAGGATCCATCTATGCCCCAACCATGGGGGTACCGGGATTGAAAAAAATTATCGCGGAGAAGCTGAAAAAAGAGAATAACATCGAAGCGGATCCTGAAAAGAATGTCATGGTAACGAATGGCGGGAGCGGCTCCATCGCCCTTGCTTTCGCGGCGTTGTTCAATCCCGGGGACGAGCTCTTGCTGTTTTCGCCGAATTTCTTATCATACTATTACGTAGCGCGGTACTTCGACGCGAAGGTCGTCGAAGCGCCGAGGAGGCCGGATTTCGGCCCGAACATCGACACGCTCAAGAAACTCGTGACCCCGAAAACCAAGGCCATTCTCATCAATTCCCCCAACAATCCAACGGGATACACGTACACGCGGCAAGAGATAGAAGCCGTTGCCGCGCTTTGCATCGAGAAGGATTTATACTTGATTAGTGATGAGGTGTACGAGAAGATTCTCTATGATGGAAACAAACACGTGAGCCCCGCGTCGTTGAATGGCATGGCCGACCGTGTAATCACGCTGAACGCTGCGTCAAAAACCCTCTCGTTAACGGGCTTCCGGATCGGGTACTTATCAGCGCCCGAAGCCATGCTCCCGCTCATGGAAAATTATATACAGTACACCGCAGCAGGTGCCAATCATCCTTGTCAATATGGCGTCATGGCCGGGCTGGAGCACGTGCTCAAGAATCCGGATTATTTAGATCTAGTTATAAAAGCTTACCAGAAAAAGCGTGATACGTGTTTCAAGCGCTTGAACGGTATGGGCTTGTCATGCCCGAAGCCCGGCGGCGCGTTCTACATCATGCCCAGCGTGGCATCGAGCGGCATGGATGGTGCAATTTTTTCACAGAAACTCGTCGAAAAGAAAGGTATTGCAGTCGTCCCTGGTGGTTCGTTTGGGCAATTTTCGGGCAACAATGTTCGGATCTCGTACGCCATCGACGATGGACTGCTGGACGAGGCGTTGAATCGTATGGAAGAATTTATTAGAAGTGTGAAGAAATAACACCTTGGTCTACCATGCAAAATATGGGGGAGCCCGAGAGAGATCGACTCAAGCAAGATACCATCGAAACATTGCTGCGGTTCGATGAGGTATCCCGGGCGATATCTGGCGCTGCGATCGGGATCGTCGGGAATCTCAACATCGAGGAAGAAAAACTCGCCAAGGAGTTTTTAGACAAACAAACACTCCATAACAAGTTACTCCAAGAATTTTCTGACACGGAGCAATCGCTCAACCGGCTCCTTCTCGATGAAAAGGCAAAGCCACGGAAGAGAGAAGAGCTTTACAAGAAGCTGAAGGAGTTACGGAGCAAGCGTATTTCCGTGATCGAAGAAATCGGGGAGATGCAAACAAAGCTGGAATCCATCCGCGTCTTCAAGGAAGGTGGCGGCCAGATCCACGATTTATTGCACACGAACTTCGATGCCCTGCTCGGCAAGCTCAAGCGCATCAAGATGCTCTTCCCCGAGATATATGACGATGCAGAGCGCGATATCGAGCTGGTCCTCGGTTTTAAAAAAGAAATACCCAAATAATTACAAGACTTGCCATCAGAACGACCAGCGCTTCAACGAGCCGCTAGACGCGAGGGAAAAGAAGTCGCCCCCCGAAGGATCGAGCACGAGTTGCTCGACCGTGCGATCATGCGCGGTAAGGGTTGCAACAAGGCAGTATTCACGGAGTGATCTCTCTAGCTTCCAGATCTTTATGGTGCCATCACCACCGGCGGTTCCAAAGATCACGGCTTCGTTGTTTCCTGAATGTTTCATTTGCCGAGCCGCGGGTTCGAGGACAAGCACGTCGAGCACTTTACCTTGCCCGGATTGTATTTTCCAGGCAAGATCTTGGATTCCTCCTTTCCAGACCTTGATCACGCCATCGTTTCCCGCGGACACGATCGAATCCGGTATCGGCAGCCTCTTCAGCGTGAAGACGGGACCATCATGGGCTTGAACCGAGTATAGCCGTTTCTGGCTCGATATATCAAAGACATTTATGGATCCATTCGCGTTTCCCGAATACAAGTAGCTCTGGTCTGAATCATTCACGGGTAGCAATGCTAGCACGCCATGTTTTGGCGAATTCACCTCGAACCGCTTGGAAAAGCGATCCATGTCCCACCCGCAAATCCACCCGTCAAGGCCGCCGGTCACGAGCAATTGCTGCCGATCGTCGATGCAGGCTGAATAGATGCCTTTCCCGTGCGCGTTTGCCACGCGGTTCACTACCTGGAACCGGGTCGTGTCCCACGCGGCGAACGATCCGTCGCCAGCAAATGCAAGGAGTCGCTCCCCGCTGCTGAAAAAAAGGAGCTTCTCGACGCTCGCACCTTCTGCCACCAGGGTTGCCGGGGCAGCGCGTTGACCAGGCGACCAGAGGAAAATTCGTCCATCTTCTCCGGCCGCTGCTAGCTGCCGCCCATCGCTGGAAATAGCCATGCAAAACATGCGATTTAACGGGGCAGCTTTTCTCGGAGGCATGAGCTCCTCGACACGGGGTTTAAAATATGCCCGATCTGCCTCGGGGCACGTTTTTTTCGCGCCATGCACGATGTTGTCAATGCCAGGTGCGAAATAACTCTACTTCTTCTTCAAGGCGATCTCGATCCAAGACATGGCCCTTTTAACCCGTGGCTGTCCCCCGGGTTCATTCTTGCCGGCCGCTCCTTCATCATTTTCCTTGTCATCCGGGAACCTTGTCTTTGGAATTTCGACGTCTGGTTCCGTGCCGATTCTGACGAGGTCGATCTTGAAATCAAGTGCCTCCTTCTCGACCACTTGGAGAGCAAGCCGCACCGCCAGGCTGATGGCTTTTCCCCAGGCCTTGATCTTGATCTCGTTCATAGTTTCCAGTTTTTTCTCTATCTCGTCGATGAACTTCACATCCTTGCTGATGTTGATCGCGACGTACTCGCTCGACAAGCCATCCCCGAGATTTTCAACAAGCACCATCACGGATTACCCTGGACCCATAAACAGACATATAAATCTCTTATATAAATCTGTTATATCATTCCGTTTTAATTATATAAATCTGTCTGCGGTTTCCCATTGTGCATATATAGTGAATTTTTATTGTATGGAATGAAGATATTTCCTTGATTGAATATCATTTAATTTTTACATGAAGTCGCCAAGGAAGGTGCCTTGCGATAAAAAAATTAATATCACAAAAACTGACATGTTATCAAGAGCTATGTATCGTAAAAAGAATGTGAAGTTTTCATGAGCAAAAGTCAAAATGTCTTTTTCGGCATCGGCTATTGCGCCGCCATCGCTTTGATGGCACTCGGGGCAATCTTTCTCATGGCGGCTCCTGCTGGAACCAATCCTGGCTTTTATATTACAGGACCAATCATGCTCGGTGCGGGGGTCGTCATTATCGTTGGAATTCGATTGCGGCAACGTGTCGTCGTCGAACAAAAGGTGACGCTGAAGCCAACCCAGATTCGGGAACTCAAATGTAAAAATTGTCATGCGTCCTTATCCGAGAAGGATTTCACCATCAAGAACGATATCGTCATCGTTAAATGCACGTATTGCGGTGCCTTGTATGAAATGACCGATAACCCGGTTTGGTGAAAATTCTTTCGACTAAATGGTGTCGTGGTATGAAACACAACAATCTAAAGGTTGCGGTCGTCGCGATCATCGCTGTAAGTTGTATCCTGCCAGCAATCGCGAACTGTGCAGTGGCTCAAGTAACGAGGGATGATTCTAATGGCGATGCCACCTCGATCCACCTCAGGGCTGACTATTACTCTTTCTCGGTCTTGAACGAGACGGTCGAGGTGTTCGTGGAAAACGACGGGTCGATAACGATCAAGTACTGGATTAAATTCCGCAACGATTATAGCGCTGAGTTGCTCGACGTGGCGGACATCGGCTTTCCGAACCAGTACTATCGACTGGATTCCGTGAACGCGAGCATCACTGACGGGGGTACGGCGTATTATCCACTCACGCGCATCGGGAGATCTTCGGTCATACCCATCGGCGTGGAAGTCTGGTTTGACGGTCACGAGCTCAGTTATAATCAGGTCGAAACCTTGTACGTGGAGTGCAACAACCCGCAGATGATCTACGAGGACACCGAGAATGCGAGTATGGCAAGCCTGGAGTTCGTG
>Ga0315277_10011076_pt1 | contig 11378 bp, 12 predicted proteins | sample YL17G05_15_MG_FD_203695 | JGI IMG/M metagenome (GOLD analysis project Ga0315277, IMG submission 203695) | Sediment microbial communities from Yellowstone Lake, YNP, Wyoming, USA - YL17G05_15 | ecosystem: Environmental > Aquatic > Freshwater > Lake > Sediment | place: USA: Wyoming | collected...
CGTTTAGGGATCGAGGTATGGGTATCAATGGTAAGCCAGATGAAGACGGCGGTGCAAATGACTGTTCCCCAGATAAAGAAATTCCTGGCCCCCTTTTTCTCCATGAGAGACCTCCTTGATAAAGTGTACAGAACTCGAGTTTTGAATTCAGAATGCCTTGAACGAGGATAGAAATCTTTGACTTAAGTCAAACCGGGCTACTTCATTTCAGAACCACCCTTCAAGGTTTCCCTATAACCCGATAAACCCGGTAAACCCTGAAACTCAACAAACTCAACGAACCCAAGTGACCCAAGTAACTTTTATTTTAGTCTTCCATCTGCTGCCTTCCAGTCGATATTCTTGAAGAAGGCTTCAATATAATCTGCTCTCTTCAAACCATAGTCGATCATAAAAGCATGCTCAAAAACGTCCAGTATCAGGATAGGATTGCAGCCAGCCGGATGGCCAACGTCATGCTCATTGATCCAGAAGTTGATGAGACTTCCTGTGAGAAAATCCTGATAAAGGATGGGCCAACCAATCCCCCGCATTGTCCCAACACCCTTAAACTCCTTCTCCCAGTTCTCATAACTTCCAAAATCTTCGGAGATCTTCTTAGACAACTTACCCGTCTTTTCTAATCCCCCTTTTCCTCCGAGATTTTCAAAATAATATTCATGGAGCCTCATGCCGTTGAATTCCCATCCGAATCGTCTCTTCAATTCGGCAAACTCGGGAGTTCCCACCTTGCCATCCTTGAACATCTGACCGAGGGTATCCATCAATTTATTCGTGTTGGTGACATACCCTTGGTAGAGAGTGAAGTGGTTCTTCAGAAGGGTATCACTAAATCCCTCCATCCCTAAAAGTTTACTGTAATCTTTCGCCGTATAAGCCATCTTTTCCTCCTTTCGAGACTGAGCGAGAGAAATTTTGCATTGACTGGATAGAAGAGAGAACAGTCCAATGCCCGACAGACTTAAAAACTGACGCCGATTGAAAGACATGTTTTTCATTTGATCAGGACATTGATAATCCCCCGTCTATACACCCTTTAATAAAGTGGGAGATGGGGGGTTATTTGACCCAGGTGACGAAATTTTGAGATCCAAAAGGGTTGGAGGATTTTTCTACTCCAGGAAGACTTTCCACCCAAACATTGTCCGCAAAGAACTTGTATTCGTGGCGGCCTGGAGGCAATTTGATCTTTGTCTTCCAAATTCCACCCTTGCGTTTTTTCATAGGAAGTGATTGATTATCCCAGCCGTTAAATTCACCTGCTAAGTATACCTCCTTTGCCTCTGGAACACTATAGTTGAATTCAACCGTTTTCTCGATAGGCTTTTCTTTTTTCTTGGGGACCGACTTCCCTTTGCTTCTTATCCTCTTGTTTTCTTGCTCAACCATTTTGTTGTACTCCTTATTGTCCCCTTGGGGATTATGTAGACCCCTCACCCCGCCTTCTCCCCCGGGGGGTTGTGTAGAAGGGGTGAGGGAGAGGGTGAGAGGTCAATTCACCAATTCAAAGGAGGTTAATCGTTTCTTAATTGGACAATTCTGGCATATGGGAAACTTCTTCTTCAGAACCCGGTTAAAGATGCTTCCTGTCCCAAGGTCTTCAAGGCGGGCTTCCATATGGCCCTTAACGCATGCCTTCTTTGAAGTCGTCCACTGACTTAATTGATAGGAACAATGCATCATTGCTTATACCCTCCTGTTATTTTTTCTTCGCTGCCTCAATTTGAAGATCCTTATCTGCCATTTCAGAAACTGAATTTTCATTAACGTAAGCATCTCAAGATTCTCCTTATTATCTTTCATATTGGAAACGGCGCAGAAAGTAAATAAGGGAAACCCTGTATTTGGCATAAAAAAATCATGTATTTTTGATGATTTCGTAAAAAGTCTAAAAACTGTCACTCCTGCCCCGTATCAAGTACGGGGTAAACTCCAACAGGAGTCCAGAACTATTTGGGTTTACTGGAATCCCGCTCCCCGCTTTCGCGAGGGCAAGCTTCGCGGGAATGAGAAAATTGGAGAAATTACGACTTTTTACCCTCCTACGCAGAAAGCCACAGTCTTTGAGAGACCGTGGATGAATGCGTGGAGGGTACCCTACGAAGGTCATACGAGCGCAGTGGGGTATGCTTCGGAGGGTTCCGCCCTACGAGGCATGTGGAGGAGTCACGGGCTTCAGCCCGTGGGGGCTCCATGAAGCCATCAAATTTCGAATTACAGTAACCTCATCCTTGACCCATTCGGCGGCGCCAAGCCCCGCCTTTGAGGGCGGGGTAAAGAAGCACCGCTCAGAGCTTGTCCTGGGTAGATCGGACGGGTCAACCCCTGCCTACCGGCAGGCAGGCTGAGCAAGCCCAGGCCGCTTGTCCTGAGCGCAGTCGAAGGATCAGGCCGGGAAGTCGAAGAGTTGACTTTCTCAGGTAAAATTTGTACAATATGCTCACATTGTATCAATTGGAGGAGTCTTAAATGAAAAATATTGTATCGATTAGCAATGCAAGGAAGGACCTTCCCAAATTGATTAGAGAAATCGAGAAAAATCCCGAACTTGTTTTTAAAATTACGGTTCATAATGAGACGGTTGCTGAGATCCGGTCTGCCAAAACAATGGTGCAACGAGGGGAGGCCGTCCAAAAGTTGCTTCGTCTCAGGAAGAAACTGTCTTCCGGCATCAGGGGCCGATTAAAAGAGCCCATTTCCCAAAGAGTCAAAGACTATCTTTACCTCCAAGGAAGTTGATGATAGAATTTCCTGCGAGCCAGGCCTTCTGCGATACCTCCTTTTTCTTTGCGTCCCTCTATCCAAAGGACATTAATTATGAGCGGGCAGGTCAAATTCTTTCAGAAGCTTTAATCAAAAAGATCTTGCTTTGCACAACGTGGGACATTATTAGTGAGACGGTTACCCTTCTTCTTTATCGATTTAACTCAAGAGCAGCGATCCGCTTTCTGGATGAGATCAAGCCCGCACTCAGTATCATTTACTACAATGATTCTGTCCGAGAGGAGGCTGAAAGGATCTTTCGCCTTTTCAGCAAGGACAAGAAACTTTCCTTTTGCGACGCCATCTCGTACGTCATAGTAAAGACAATTCTTAAGGATATTTTCTGCCTCAGTTTTGATGAGGATTTCTCCCGCCTCGGTCTCAATGTCATTACTTAACAAAGATTCTGTGTCCCTGTTTTCAATGGGTTTGCGTGAATGGAGAGCAGAATTTTAGCTCCCCCCGGTCTCTGACGTTGAAGTGCTTGGAGGCATGTAGACGGGTCTTCTCCCCCTTCGCTGGGAAGGAGGTGGGAAATAAGGCCTTGGCGTAGGTGTGGGGGAACGAGGAACAACCTGTTGCTGGGGCGGCTCTTTAGGCTTTTCTGCTGATACTGGGGGCGCAGGAGGTTTTGATGCTTCTGCTCCTGGAGGGGGTGCAGGGGCTGGTTGAGTGCTAATAACCGTAGGGGGCTTCGTTTCTGTTCTCAGCTCCATTCTTTTCTTTGGGTTCCTTGAATCATATAGGAGGATTTCAAAGGCATCCCCGTTGTTTTCCAGGGCAATACGATCGGGCAATACCTTCGCCAGCTTATACTCTCCGATTTTTTCCCCTATTTTAAGGGTCATGGTCTCCCTCTCCCCTTTTCTAAGGGGTCTGCCTGGATTGACGACGGAGGCGGCTTGATAGTCTTCCGCAATCGTCACGCCGTAGAGAACAACCTGTGGCCGGACATTGGTTTTAAATTGTTCAACGGCCGTGACGGGAAAATCTTTCCTTTCAGGGCTGAAAATATTCTTTTCGGAAATCAAGATATAGGACTGAATCGATGGAGATCCTTTTGTTATGGGCATCGCAAGAGAGGTTTCAGTCTTTATCGCTGGTTTCTTAACCGCTGTATGATTGGATACCAATTCAACGGGACGGGTCCATGTATCACAATTCTCAATGGCGACCGTGAGGACGACGAATAAGAGCAGGAGATTTAGGATAAGATATTTAAGAGACATGATTCGCGTTAAGTAATAGCAAGTTCATGCATTATGGAGGTTAATAAAAATTTTTTCTACCTGTTTGAGAGGCTTGGTCTGTAGCATTTTCTGGAACTTCAGCGATGTGTCCCCATTTCTCCAAATATCAATTTTCTGAGTGCATGATGAATGAATGGAAAAAAAGAAGGGGAGGGATTTCTCCCTCCCCGAAAGACATCATTATCTGCCGATTTACGGTGTGCGTATGGGGAATTGGGTAGCATTCACATACGCCGATGGGTCCGCGCTATTGAACGCCTGGACCCTGAAATAGTAGTTCACGTTGTGCGCTAGGTTTCCGGTTTGGAACGTGGTGATGTTAGCACCGACAGTGCTGGTCACCACCCCGGACGTAAAACCTGTGTCGAGGGCGCGCTGGATCCTGTAGCCGCTCTCGTTGACGACATTCGTCCAGGTCAGCGTTACTCTGGCATTGTTGCCCTGCGGCGTGTTCAAAGCCGTCACGGGAGAGGGCGCCGGCGGTGGGGTGAGAGGAGCAGTTGCAGGATATGGTTTCGTGTTGGAGAATCCGGAGGTGAGGGTCTCCTTGGGGAAGCCGAGCGGCGAGCCTGCGTACACTGCAGTGTCTCCGACCGTGTTGGAAGCAAACACCCTGTAGTAGAATGTCTGGTTCGGGCTGCCGATGGGATTGGTGTACGTGGTCACCTTTCCAAGCGGCACGGTCAGCAGTCCATTTGTGAAGCTGACATTGGTTGCCCTCTGGACCGTGAAGTTGGTGGCATTCACGACGTCTGTCCAGGTCAAAACTACACTCCGGTTATTACCGTTACCAATAAGTGTGGCAGACAGGATGGAAGGCGTCGTCGCTGGCGGAACTGCAAACGCAAGCGAGTGCATCATATCCATCTCTTCATGGGCGAGAATGTGGCAGTGCCACACGTACTCCCAGCCAAAATTGACGTAGTGGTTGAGGATCTCCGCGATCTTGTTTCCAGCCGGGTCGAACCATCCTGCTGGTGGTGGTGGGATTAGCGGGGCCCCCACAGGCATCGTCGGGTCGATCAAGCGGATGCTGTTGGGTACCGTGAATGGGACCTGTGCTTGAGTGGGAATGATCGGTCTCATCGCAATGATCGTATGCTCCAGTGGGTTCACCCTGAAGGTGTCTTTCCAGCCCAGCTCGTTGGCGTCGGGCACCAGCATGATCCCGTCCATGGCAACGCGGTTGATGAGCTGAGCGTTAAACAGGTGGGTGTGTATGGTGTGTGTATCCACGCCGTTGTGGGTGATCTTCCAGATCTGTGTGCCATCGGGAAGCGACCCTATTTGGGTCCCGGATATTGAGCCTTTGATTATATCGGTGGGCGGGCTTGCATAGCCGTAGGCTAAGAAATTGGCGGCGGTGGATGTAGGTTTCGGGTTATCGAGTCCGAGCATCCCGCTCATCCGTCCAAACTGGGTGTCGTACACACCACCCATCTCGTCATGCATTGCCTTCGGCTCCAGCGGGAGCGTGACAGGCGGTTGAAGAACCCCGTTTGCGTCGATCGGCCTGAAGGTCTTTCCGACCTCAAAGAACTGTACATATTGGCTTGCAGCAGTGGACGGGAAATTCGTCACGTTGTAGGCGGAGTTGTAAGCGGCCTGCGGCATGATGATCGGGTCCTGGGATGTCTCGAAGACGCCCCTCTTCGTGGCTGTCTTGGCAAACACCGCGTTGAGATTCGCAAGAGTAACGTCAGTTGTCGGTGTCGTTAAAGGTAAGTTTACCCGGATCTGCATGATGGTGCGGGTGTTGGGACCGTAGCCCGGCTGCGTGGTAGGCGTGCCGCCGGTATCCATCTGGTCCGGGGTGCCCGTGTAGTAGTCGTAGCTCGGGACGCCCGCAGGGAAAGCCGCAGGGGCATCGTTGTAGAGAATGAGTGTTTTACCGGCGTAGGCGGTGAAGTCAACGACTACATCGGCCCGCTCTGCTGTTCCCAGGAGAAGTGAGTGCTGATTGACGTTCCCGTAATTGAAGGTTGTCGGGTTAAGGTTCCAGCCGATTGGCTGGCTGGGTATCACAACAGGTGCCGGCAGGAAGCCGCCTTCGGTGCCGATCTGAATCCAGTCCGGTCCTTTCGTTGCCGGATCGGGCAGGCCACTCGGCCAGTCCGCCAGTTGGTTCGGAAACCCACCAACCGGGACCATCTTGACCTCCGTGCAGTTTGCAACCAGTGCGCCGGATAGCCCATCGCACAACACGGTGCCAAGGGCGCCGGCCGTGGTCGGAGTAGTCTTGTCGGCGGCTACATATAGCTGCAGGTTTAAGAAACGGTCATCGCCGGCATTCAGGATGCGGAACCGGTAAGCCTTTGGCTCCACCTCCAGGTATGGGTAGGCGGTGCCGTTGACAATGGGTGTATCCATGAAGGCCTCGCCCGGCATAGAGGGGTTAGGCGTCCCTGGCATCAATGGCGGCTCCCAGGGAGCATTAATCGGGTCATAGTAGGGGTTATTAACGGGCCCTAACTCGATGCACCCCGCTGGGCCCGGGCACGTGGGGGTCGGCGGCCAGAACCAGGGACCATAGTGCCACCGACCGAAGGCATTTGTCCCGGAAACGTCATACGGATTCTGGGCTGACATGTAGACATGGGGGTACCAGAGGTCGCCCGTGTTTGCTGCCGTTATCTTTCCATTAACGTCTCTTGCTCCTGTTCCCCAATTCCAGGTAGGGTCCTGAGCGAAGATTGTGGTCGCGTCCACGAAGGTCCTGTCCAGGATGACCAGAGGAATCCCGATATCGGGGAGAACTTTCGCAAACGGGGTGGAGCTGCCGGCAATGTTGACACCGGATATGTTGGTGCCGTTGATCAGGTCCTGGTCGACCTGGTCAGTTATCACGTAGCCCGCGGCCTCGCCGGCATAGACATTGAGACGCGTGATTCCCATCGCATGGTCGTGGTAGAACATCAACCTGGCGCTCTGCGCGTTGGTGTAGTAGAAGGTCATCTCTCCCGCACCGAGATCATTACCATTCAACGGTCCAATGGGTTTGCCGGGATTCGGCATGTCGGGGACGTTGAACACGCTGACGCCCTTGGGATAGGGGGTGGTGGTTTCTCCGGCCGGAGTAATCCACTGGTGGGTCGTCCCGTCGCTGATCCAGACGGTGTTGTTGCCATGGAGATGTACGGTGGCTCGGTTCTGTGTGTACATTTCACCCATCACAAAGCCATCCCCGGACCCCATAACGGTGGTGTCCACCGGCAGGAAGAGGTTTCCACCGGCGCCGGTGGGAAGCAGGTTGTAGAACTTGAGGCGAACCGGCACGCCCGGCTGGCCCGGCACGCTCCCATTTGCAACGATGACAGGTCCCAGGAAGTGAGGATTATCGACGGCAAAAAGTCCACTGCCCACGTCAACGTGCTTGCTGATAAGTGGCGGATTCTGAGCGGCCATTGCCGCCAGTACCGCCGGCGTCTCCAGTTGCACGTAGCCCCGAAGTCTGGTCGGCGGCAGGTCCGAGTGCATCTTCTCATTATACTCGACCAGGGCTATTTCGTAGTAGTCGGAGTCCGGGAAAGCAGGGAGTGCGTAGGTCGTAGTATCGGCAACAGCAACCGGGATGTACTGTCCGTCACCGTGAGCCTGTAAGAGGGTGTTTGCGCCGGCAAGTGTCAGACCCGGCAGTCTGTCGACGAATTTTTTGATGCCGCCGCTGAGAGTGCCACCTATGGTTGCTGTAGCTGTGGCATCTATGCCTGGAGTAGCATCCGTGATGGTGACCACAGGAGCGCTATACCCATCGCCTCCAGCCCCAAGCGTGATAGCGGTAATGACACCACCTACTACCGTTGCTGTGGCAGTGGCGCCTGTGCCTGTGCCGTAAACATCGTCGATGGTGACAATAGGAGCGGTATACCCAGTGCCTCCGCTAGTCAGGGTGATGATTGCGACGGGACCCCTGGGGAGCGGGCTGTAAGCCCAGTTACCGTAGGGACCGAAATAGTGTGGTATGCCGGCAGGGTCGGGTATGGCGACACCGGTTGCGGCTACCCCCGGTTGAAGACCGAGGGCTGCGGCACGAGCTGCGGCCGCTTTCCTCTCAGAAGGGGTTACTTTTCCCTTAAACTTCAGTTCCTTGTTGCTTTTCGGCGATTGCGCCCAGCCCTGGCCAACTCCCCAGGAAAGGACGACCAGTACCATTAACAAACTTATAAAGATTAAGAATTTTCGCTTACACATATTTTGTTCCTCCTTTTGAATTCTTGAGTACTCCCTAACCCCTCCCCCTCAAAGGGGGAAGGGTTAGGGTGGGGGTGATGTCATAATTCATGCGAGCTACACCTCAGCCTCAGTCAATAGTACTCTTAAACTCTATTCCCCACCTCCTTCCCCTTAGTGGTTTTCTTCCCACATCTTTTCCGCCTCGCCGGACAGCTTGCCACTTCCATTCGCCCGGGCATAGTACAACTGCAGGTTGTATTGTCTGTTATAGGAGCCGTTCAGGATATCGAACCGGTATCTCTTAGGCTCCACTTTGAGGTATGAGTAGGCGGCACCGTTGATTACGGGCGTGTCGCTGAAAAATTCGGGGAATAGAAAAACCAGAATGACCAAGTACCACTTTAAATCTTTGTGGAGGTGACATTTAATAATGTGGCTCATAAAATTACCATCCTTGTTGAAATTATCTCCTTCAAATTCTTTTCCATTTTTTGCGGCAGTTAAAATTTTATTTTCTTTCACAATACAAAATTCGGTTTCCGAAATAAATAAGGTGAACCCCCCATTTCTTTGAAGGGAATACGGTATTTTTGAGTAGGGTTTCTATGTAGGAAAAATTTTTCTTCGAAATAAAAGAATAGGGACACTGAGGCTGTCCAAAAATGATGGAATGAAAACCGCAATGAGCTTGATCTTCTGGGGCTTTGTGATCGGTATTCAGATTTAGGGAGTTCGGCTTATCATCCTAAGATGATGGCGAAGGTGTTGTTTTATGGGTATGCGTGGGGTGAGCGGAGCTCTCGGAAGATGGTTCATCGTTTGAGGAGTGATGTGGCTTATGTGTATTTATCGGCGTTACAGCAGCCGGATTTTAGAACAGTAAATCGGTTTCGTAAGGACAATATGGAACTTCTTAAAAATCGGGACACTTCCTATCTAAGGTAAAAATTAACGGGATATGCCCCTTTCTCTGTTTCTCTTCTAATGAGCAATCGCTCAGTTACGAGTGGTAAACGCCCCTTGGAAACATGTAACTCAGGGCTTTAGCCCTGATTCATCAGCCCTAAAGGGCTGAGTTACAGGTTAAGCTATCCTTCCTCGCCCATGACTGAGGGTTTACTCTAATGAGGAGATTCCTTTATCTTTTCATATGAAAATATGATATCTTTCAATTTCATCAAGACCTGATTCGATTCGTTTTCCCTTTCTAAAAGTATCCATTCATTCTTGATCAACTTCACTCTATAAACCTTGCCGTTTGAACTCCTTTTAATCTTTTCCCCTACCTTAATAACCATCCGTTTATTTCCTCCTCCTGATCTCATACCTCTTCGAACATGGTGGTAAAGAGGTCGTGATGGGCTTCTTCGTCTTCAAGGATCTTCTTGAATAAAAAGGCGGTCGTTACATCGTTCTCCTTTTGTGCTTGTTTGATGATCTTCTTGTACAAGTGAATAGCCTCCACCTCTGCCTTCACATCCAGTTTCAGAAACTCTTTCAAACTTTCTCCCACTTGAATGAGCGCAGGTTTGGTGGTAGGAGTTCCATCGAGATACCAGAGCCTCTCCGCAATAGATTCCGCATGTTTCATCTCCGTGATAGCGGTCTGTTTGAATTGATCCTGTACAGCAATGCCTTTGACCCCGATCACCTGAACATGCTGCCACATGTACTGGATGCTCACCTCTATCTCTCTGGCAATGGCATCGTTTAACATCTCCTTCAACTTTTTACTTACCTTCGTTGCAGGTTCTAAATGAACAGCCATGTTTTTTTACCTCCTCATTATATGGGTAAAATTGAATTCTCGGGTGAAAAGGGGAGGGGAACGATGCCCGTTCCGTTATAGGGTTACGCAGCTTGTCTTTAACCCTAACCCATTCATTCTAAACCAAACGGGCTTCGTAACCTTAACCCAGAGACGTCATTATCCCATTCTTTTTTCTACCGTCTTCCAGTTGATGTTTTTAAAAAAGGCTTCAATGTAGTCGATCCTTTTTAAACCGTAGTCGATCATGAAGGCATGTTCAAATATATCCAAAATCAAGATGGGTGCACACCCGGCAGGGTGTCCGACGTCGTGTTCATTGATCCAGAAATCGAAGAGTTTTCTTGTAAGGTTATCCTGGTAGAGAATGGCCCAGCCAATTCCTCGCATCGTTCCTGTTCCCTTAAATTCCTTTTCCCAGGCTTCATAACTTCCGAAATCTTCGGAGATCTTTTTAAATAATTTGCCCTCCTTTTCGAGGTCCCCTTTGCCACCGAGATTTTCGAAATAATACTCATGGAGTCTCATCCCGTTAAATTCCCATCCGAACCTTCTCTTCAGTTCGGCAAATTCGGGAGAAGCAGTCTTTCCTTCTCTGGTGATTTGGCCAAGGGTTTCGATAAGTTTATTCGTATTGGTCACATAACCCTGATAGAGGGTGAAATGATTTTTGAGGAGGGTGTCACTAAACCCCTCCATTCCTAAAAGTCGATTGTAATCTTTGGCAGTATAAGCCATGATGAACTCCTTTCTCGTCTGATTGAGAGATAATGAGCGTATGGAGATAAACCCTTAATAGATTTCTTCGGGACTCATATCACAAGATGATTACGGTCTCCTTAAACTCGACCGATTCTCCAGGATCACCTGATCAATAATCTCCCCACAATAGATGCATCTCCATCCCCAGAAAGCCTCTTGGGCACCATAAAATTTTTCATAGGCCATATTCCTAAAACAACGGTTGCATTTCATATAAACCTCCCCTCTTCAAGTGAGTCCGTGAATAATTTATTCAATAATTAGGAGATTCCCATAGAACAGACTTACCCCTTTTGGTCCAACATTGAGGGTCTGCGAGAAGGTTTTCCTTTTGAAAGGAGTTAAAGAAATCCAATCTTATACGATCTTCCTCATGGGGCGTTCTTATACAAAGCTTCATATTGGGTTTTTTAAATATTCCACGATAAAATGGACAGGGACAGCACATAATTGTTTTTACCTCCAGTCTTTTAATCTGCTCTTTAGGAACCTGCCTTGAAAGGTTTCCCAAGCGGGTTGAAGGTTAAGGGTAAAGGGATCTATCCACTCCCGTTTTGCTTTCAAGATCTGCAACTGCCATTTCAATAAATGAATTCTTATTCACTCAGCTAAACACCCTATAGTAATCGATAGGGATAGGCCCTTTTGGTCCATTCGCTCGA
>Ga0315277_10011077_pt1 | contig 11377 bp, 17 predicted proteins | sample YL17G05_15_MG_FD_203695 | JGI IMG/M metagenome (GOLD analysis project Ga0315277, IMG submission 203695) | Sediment microbial communities from Yellowstone Lake, YNP, Wyoming, USA - YL17G05_15 | ecosystem: Environmental > Aquatic > Freshwater > Lake > Sediment | place: USA: Wyoming | collected...
TTTGTTGCTCGCTCCTCACATACCACCTCGGGTATAGCTCGTCGCTCGCGTCTCGCCAGCGGGCCTGGGGGCCAGCAGCAAAATGCCAAGTAATTCTTGCGCGAGCCCTTAACTCCGGAACAGCAGGAAGCGAGGCGCAAGGCGGCTGAAGCCATGACCGGATCGCCAGCTTGCACCTCCGACGGCGGCCGTGCTGGGAGCAAGATCAGCCTCAGGCATTCCGAGATGCTGTATCCCGATCTGAGCGCGTCGGGCAAGAATGTCGGTATGATTATGACCGAAAACTACCGTGCCGCGCTAAGCCAGGACGTTTACACAATGAAGTCGGGGAATCAGGTTTTCCAGCCCCGCTTTACCTCCCATGGCTATCAGTATGTTGAGATCACAGGTATCGACAAAGCGCTCCCGCTGCAAGCCGTGCAGGGTGTAGCCATCAGTTCCGTCAGGGAACTGACGGCGGATTATAAAACATCCAATGAAAAGGTCAACCGGCTCTGGTCGAATCTGGTGTGGTCCAATGTTGACAACTTTCTCACGCTGCCAACCGATTGCCCGCAGCGCAACGAGCGCATGGGTTGGTCGGGCGATATTAACGTTTTCTCACGCACAGCAACCTATATGTCCAATGCAGACCAGTTCCCTACCCGTCATATGTACGCCATGCGCGATGTGCAGACCGCGGCTGGAAGGTTCACGGACGTTGCGCCGGTCGGGGGAGGCTTTGGCGGCGTCCTCTGGGGAAGCGCTGGAATCATAGTGCCCTGGGAGGTCTATCTTCAATGCAACACCACGGCTACACCATATCTGCCGGCTGCTTCTGAAAAAACGGTGAAAGAAGGCGGCAAGGACGCAAGCAAGGCGAGAGGCGTTACTTTTACTAAGTATGAAAATGGCAAGGCCGTTTTTGAGCTTAAGTCAGGTAACTACGAATTTACCGCCCGGCGCTGAATTCGCCGCCACTTTGGTCTCCGCAATAATTCGTACCGGTCCGAGCAAGCTGGAAGAGAAGAACCTCTCGACAGTTGAAGCCGTGAATGTCTACAAGGAACTCAGCGAGGTCATTTTGTGGTGGCAAGATAGCCGACCGGGTGCTCCAAAAATGGATACTGGGTGTCTTTCAGTTTCAAAAGCTTCCTCAAATTGTCCTTGCTGATTGACGCCCGGGGCCTGGTTCCGATGCCTTTTGCAGCACAAAACAGCGAAATGTTTTGTGACACAATACCGGTATCTATAGCGCCCCACTCATATTTTAGTTCCGGTGTGCCACCGCCAAATCGGGAAGTGTCCGATATTAGCACCAGGTTTATCGGAGCCGGAGCGCCCTGTCCTCCAGGACCTCCTGTAGGTGCTCCTGCCGGTCTGCCAGGGGGTGCCCCTGCTGGTGGCCCACCAGGGGGTCTTGCTCCTCCCGGCGACATCCCGATCTCCGCGCGGTGGTCACCGCTTGCGACAGGATTCAGTGCGTGATTTGTAGCGTCATAGACATACACCCCATCCTTCATGAACACATAGATATCGACATCCTGCGCATTCATGGCCGATGAAGCGGTACGCTTTTTGATATCCGGCCGGTTGATACCATTGGCAGCCCATAACAGATCGGAAAGATCCTGCGAATTTAGTTCCTTGTCAGACCAGCCCCTGACAGATGCCCTTGTGGACAAGGCCTCCATTACCGGGAGACCGCCCTTTTTATTCGGTTCAGGAAGTTTGATAGTCGGTGCATCCTGGGCCTGTGCCCAGGCGAAACCAGAAAAAACAAGTAAGGCAGCCCAAACAAACCCTCTTATGAATGGCCTTCGCATAAGGAACTCCTTTCTTGTCAGGTTTACATAGTCTGTGCATCGGTGTGCTTCTTCTTAGCCTCGGCGATGATGCCGCGCAGGTATTCGAGCGCCAATTGTGAGTTCCTGTCCACAAAGTCGATGCCCACCGTTTGGCCGTTTTCCGTCGATCTCCACACCCTGATATCCGAACTTTTTGGCGCGCTGAATGACTTGTTCTGTAGTCAGCGCCTCTCCGCGATACCAGACGCCCCCATAGGTAATGCTGTAGAGGCCGATTCGGATATCGGCCGCAGGTGCTGCGGCGCGGATTGCGCCTGTGCTGCCGAGCAAACCGGCAGCCAGGCTGGTCGTTTGAATGAATTCGCGCCGAGTCACTGGTTTGCGATTATTAGTCATACCGCCGGTATCCTTTTTGAGCGCGCACCCGATACTCGGGGTGGTCCTTCACCGAGACATTGATGCTGCGATACTTCTTGGGGTCCTTACCCGGGGGTGGGAAGTATGCCAGCCGATAGTAAACGCGGTTATCACCCAGCATTTTCTGCAACTGACCGCTCAGATCATCCAAATTATAGAATGCTTCTCCGCCTGTCTCGCTCGCTAAGAGGGCCATGCCATGTTGATAATCCCGCACCGAGTTCTGTATTTCGCTCGACAGACTGTAGCTTTCAATGTTGACCTGCTTCGAGGCCATCGCAACTCCGGCATCGAACGAATAAATCATGACTCCGGCGCGAGCGGCGCTGCTGACGACCGGATAAAGGTCGGGAATCGCAGTCTCGCCCCCGGGACCAACCATCGAAAATCCCTCCGAAAACAGGGCGATTAAGTGCTGGCCCGGCACGGCTGATATTCTCCCGATAGCCGTTCCGATAGAGGCCATAACGGCCCTGCGGCGGGATGCAGTTTCCAGAAGCAGCATCATGCATTTGCTCGCCGCTTCCGCCTCCGGATTTCCCCCATCGGGTATCACCATGCTTCCCGAAGTCCTATCCTCAGAGTTAATAATCACGGTTGCCAGCGAAACAGATTGTGGGTCTCTTCGGACAACCTTTCCACAGAGCGCCGGCGTCAAAAAGGATTCGAATTGGGCTCGGCCAGGGCGGATTTTCTTGATCTCCTCCTTCAGTTTGTTGCGGTCAGCCGTGAACTCACCCTTCCCGCCGGGTTTGCCTGAGGTGGTCATGATGACAACCGGGTTCTGATCGGCCTTCTGTTCATCGAGGAAGCGGGTCAGCGCCATTCGCACCCTCTCCAGCCCATTCGATGAAATATGCACAGTATCTACCAGCAGGACCATGACCCTGGAGGTAGGCGGACCTGCGGGCCCGGGAGCATCTCCTGGCATTCCAGGTAATGCATCTTTCCGCTCGGCGAGCGGGACATCCGATTGGCCTACGATTTTCTCCATCGAGAAGAAAGCCGGAGTTTGTTGAGCGCCATCTTCCATTACCCGGAAATCTTCTTTGGATAGGCCTTCAATAAGCTGTCCCGTGCGGCCGGTTACTACCGCGTGCACTTGAATCGGCTCGTTTCTTGCGGTGATTGCCCTCGGGTTTTGCTGGTCCTTCGCGACCTTTGGGTTTAGTTGGGAGTATCCAGTGGCAGACGTTACCAAGGTGATTAAAAACACGATTCTCGGGATAAGCATCCTTCGACCTCCTGGTTGAGTTAACGCCCTCTTGTCCAGGTACTGCTCCATGAAGTGCCTTGGCCAGATGCGCCATCCTCATCTTATATTGGAACCCACAGCTGAAAGTTAAAATTAAGCTGTACCCGGGGAATAAGAGCTGATCATAATCAGATTAGCGAAACAGCCGCGGCGAGAGAGCGTACGGATGCGCCTCTCCTCCTCAGGAATGTTCGGCAACGGCAAGGAGTCCGGCGGCGTCATCCTCGGAGCCATTCCCAGGATCCAGAAGCTCACCATCATCTTCAGTTCACCCAGCTCCCCCGCCTCCACTAGCTCGCGGGCCTCGAGGTATTCCGGGCTGAAGCGCTGCTGGAAGCCGAACTGGACGATTTTACCTATAGGGATTTTTATCTTGGGCATGAGGGGAAGGAGACAGGAAACAGCCTGTGACGGGGTGGAAAATGAGGTGGTTTCAGACGATCAAGGGGGAGAGGCGGAGAATCGCCTGGGTGCGATCACCGTTAAGGGGGCCGAGTGCATTGCGATTCTCCACCTCTCCCCCTTGATCAGGCCAGGGAATGAAATATCGTGCCGTCGGGTAAAATCCGGAACTGCAAGGACGCACACTTCAAGCGGGCGGGATGCGAGGCAACCGCTGCATCTCGCATGGGCGAGGTCGGGCTATTAATGCGAAAGTGCGGCGGGCCGGGGCGGCGCGCGGGGTTCGAAGGGATCTCGGGCCTTGCAGCGCTCGCTCTCGAGATGCCGCAGGATTCGAGCAACCACGCGTGCATCAGTAATAACGGAGACAATCTTCATCTCAGCGCCGCAGGAACACAGCATCGGATCCACTTCAAAAATCTTGCGCAACAGGCGCGCCCATGTGCGGCGAGCATCCTTGGTGAACTCAGAGTCCGCCTCAGCCCTGGGGGGTTGTGCTGTGGAGCCGGCGAAATCTTGCGTCACTCTGGCGGTTACTCTCGACCGGTTGCTATAGGCCCCATACGAACGTCGAGTATGTTGTCCCCGATCGGGGATAAGCGCGGTAATCCGGTGAATCCACTCCAAGGGATCCAGAGTGATCGAGGTTTGGCCTGTGCGGGGATCGGGCGGGGTCTGCAGCACGAGGGTGCCATCCGGTTGTATCTTCAGGGAGTCCATGGCAATGGCGGGGCGGGTGTCTGTTCGGCCTGTTTTTGCAGGAAAGATTCGGGCAATCGCTTGCGTGCCTGACAGTAGGCCGAATTGTCCGGGGAAGCCTGCTTGGCCTCCGTCAGCCACAAAGCGGCTAACGCCTTGGCGACCATTTCCTGACAGGAAGAGCCGTCAGATAGGACCTGCGACAGAAACATCCAAAACGTCACAACCGGCGAGAAGACCCTTTCGCGGAACTGGAAGTCCAGGTGGGCGAGTGCTTTTCGCAGCGTGGGGAAAGAGGCTGACAGCTCACTCAAGGACCATTGCGGCAATCGCTGCGCGTAGGTAGACAGCTGGCGAGGACGAGAGGCCATAGAGCTCCTTTCTGAACATTTGGGAGTGTGACTGTTACAAGTATATATACTTGTAACACAAACTGAGTTATGATGAAAGGAACTTATGGGAACCTCAAAGGGAGTGCGCAGCCTGCAGGAGCAGTACCGGCGGCTAAAAGAAGGAGTCGTTCAGATAGGACTGATTGCCTTGGGAACGATTACTCCTCGAACTATCACCAGACGCAATCCCGAAGACAAAAGGAGGAAGAAAACTTACGGGCCCTATTATCAATGGACCTACAAGCTGCAGGGGAAAACGGTAACGGTCAATTTGACAAAGGACCAGGCCGTCGAGTTTCGAAAGGCGATCGACAATCAGCGAAGGCTGGAGGGTATCCTGAGCAAGATGCTGGAATTGTCGCGGACGATTTTGCAGAATACAACCGCCGGCGTACGCAGACGACTGCGGGCGCCTGATAGAAGGCTAAATCCTTAACTTCGTGCCATTCGTGACTGTCCCCCTTTCCCTTACTTCTCGACCCGGACCCAGAGACGGGCGGTAGCCGACTCTCCGCGCTCGTTGGCTCGTTCGACTTTCACCAGGTAATCGCCCGGTTTCCGGTAGGCGTGACGTACCCTGGCGTACCCCTGCTCGGCCTTCTCCTCGGCGCAGCCGTCGGACCTAACGGCCACCGGGTCGCTGCCGTCTCCGAAGTCCCAGCGCTCCTGGCCGGAAGTTGTCCGGCATGTCCTCACGAAGAAGGTCAGGGGTTGGCCGGCACGTACATCCTGGGTGGGCCAGTACGAGGCATGGGTCGTCGGCGGCACACGTTCTGCGCCTCCTGTTCCGGGCTGCGGGCTCTCGACGACCTGCACGACGGCGAAATCGTAGGCGATCCGCCCAACGCGATCCGTCACCTTGAGAATCTCGCTGTAGGTGCCCGGTTGCAGATAGGACCTGGTGACGGCCGGCCCACTTGCGGCGGAACCGTCGCTAAGGGTCCAGTCGTGGCGGGCGACACCCGCCTCGGCCCAAGAGCGGCTCCCGTCCAGCCTGGCAGGCTCCCCGACCCGGACAAAAGCGTGCGGCGGCGCGCTCCGCGTCCTGCGCTTGCCGGCCGGCCGCACTCGAATGGGCCGCGATCATGGCCGGACGATGGACCGGCATTCATACGACGAACTCACCGACGACGCCTGCGGATCCGTCTAGTCAGTACCGGATCGGCCGACTATAATCGCGACCGTCACAGGTTGCAATGCACGAAGCGCCGGTGGAAGGCGGGGTGTGGCAACAAGTGTCGAGGCGGGCTTTCCCACGCCGTTGCTCCAGGTGAGGAAGATCGAGAGTTCGACCCGATTCTTCGAGCGTCTGGGATTCGCCGCGGTGGGGGCGGATGCCCTGTCAGGGCGCGCCCCGATGTTGCTCCGGGCGGTGGAACCCGTGGATCCGGCCGCACAGGCAGTGCTGTCTGAAGGGAGTGCAAACTCATGAAGCTCAATCGTCGCAGATTTGTCTCAACCTGCGTGGGCGGAGGCCTCGCCCCCCTGCCGGTCTCCGCACACGGCGCCCACCCGCTAATGTCGGGGTTTTCCCCAGCCGGTCCGGCATCCTCGGAGCTGAACTCCCGGTATTCCCGGCTCGACGAAATATTGAAACGACCCGTCCTGAAGAAGGATCTGTTTGCCGCACCGGTCATCATCGAGAAACTCGAGCTGCTCCGTCTGAACAACAGCTTTCTGTGCAGGGTGTGTTCCCGTGGCGGCGCGGAAGGCATCTCCGTCGGCCATAGCGGCTTGCGCACGCTCTTTCCTATTTTCCTCGAGAACCTGCAGCCTTTCTTTCTCGGAAAGGACGCCCGCGAGCTGGACCTGATACTGGAGAAGATCTACATCTTCGGCTTCAATTTCCGATACAACGGCATCGCGCTCGGCCTGCCCCTGGCCACCATCGAGTTTGCCGTTCTCGATATGCTCGGGCGGATCGCGAACAAGCCTGTCGGCCAGTTGATCGGAGATATCCACAATCCTGAAGTAGGGGTGTACGTGGCCACTGAATGGCGCGAAAAGCCGGTGGAGGAGTCCATCGAGCTCATAAGGAAGGCTGTCGCCGAGTACGATGTGCACGCGCTCAAGATCAAGGTGGGTGGGCTCATGTTCATGACGGCGGACATGTACGCCGAAGGGCCGCCTGGAAGGACCGAGAAGATGATCCCGCTGGTGCGCAAGACCTTCGGCGACGAGATGGCGCTGTACGCCGACTCAAACAGCTTCTATTCAGTCCCTGAGGCCATCCGCGTCGGCAAGCTGTTGGAAGAGTATCGGTACGGGTACTTCGAAGAACCCGTCATGTTCGACCATATCGAGGAGATCAAGCAGGTTGCCGACGCGCTCAAGATACCGGTTGCCAACGGCGAGCAGGACAACAGCTTCTACGGATTTCGCTGGCTCATCGCCCACGACGGCATCGACATTGTGCAGCCGGACAATTACTACTGCGGAGGTCTGATCCGCTCGATGAAGGTGGCACGCATGGCGGCGGCCTTCGGAAAGCGCACCGTCCCGCACATGTCCGGCGGCGGATTGGGATACCTCTACAACATTCAGTTCGTCTCCGCCGTTCCGAACGCCGGCCCTCATCACGAATTCAAGGGGCTGAGAACAAACGTTCAGTTTGAATGCAGGACGTCCCGCTTGCAGGTCGTTAATGGGAAGATCAAGGTGCCCACCGGCCCGGGATTCGGCGTCGACATTGATCCGGAGTGGGTCCAGAAGCACCAACCGGTAAAGATGTGACTCCGTGATCGCGAGCGGACGCCAATAAAATCGGTGACAGGCTTCGTCGTAAGCCGCTGACTCGTGCCAGGCCGTTGCCCGCAGCGCGACTCAAGGCTCGGGAAGATCCAGGCGCAGGCCGCGACCGAATGGCAGGACGCGGATTTCCGCCGGGATCCGTGTCCTTCATCTCCCTGCCTATTTGGGGGTTTCGGTGACTGTTCCCGAATTTCTGCCAACGCGCCTGCGCAAACGCTCGTGCAGCCTTTTCCGGGCTTCGAACAGGCGGGATTTTGCTGCCGGGACGGACAGCTCCAGGACTTCCGCCAGCTCTTCAACGGAGAAGCCCCCCATCTCGCGCAACATGAAAATGACGTGCAGCTTTTCGTCCAGCTCATCGATTGTCCGGGCGATGATCTCCCGGAACTCCGCGTTTATCGCGCCGTCTTCGGGGCTGTCCCCCGGATCCACAACCACAGGAATCGACTCGCGCTTATCTTCGGTCTGCGCGCCCTTGTCCAGTGAAACCTCGTTCCTGGAACACCGCTGGCGCAACGTCGTGATGGCCTGGTTCGTCACGATCGATCCGAGCCACGTCGACAGGCTCGACTCGCCGCGGAACCGGGGGAGGTTTTGATATGCCTTCAGGAGAGATTCCTGCAGAACATCCTCGGCGTCCGCAGGATTCTTGGTGATGCGGAGGGCGATGCGGTATGCCTGGCGTCGAAGTTCGTCCAGCAGCGCGGCAAGCTCCTGCTCCTGAACTTCGGCCGGCTGCATTTCTTCACCCTGCTCATGGGGACAATCAGGCATCGGCCACCTCTCAGCTCCCGGTAGAAATTGTACTATCTTGCGAGACTCTTTCCCAGGGGAGATGGGCATGCGTCGCCCATTGTGCGCCCGCACCCTCCCTCAGCTCCTATCGTTGTGCCTTGACAAGGAATGCATCCTTGCTAAAGTAAGGACCATGGCAAGGGTCACTTCCAAACTGCAGGTGAAGATTCCCAAAGCTGTCGCGAGCCGTTACGGGATCTGTCCCGGCGACGAGATCGCCTGGATGGAAGCCGGCGACTCGATCCGTGTGATTCCAGCGGGGCTGGCCGAGTCCGGAGAATCGCCTGCGGAGCGGCTGCGCGTGTTCGACCAGGCGACGCTTCGGCAACGGGCGCGGCAAGGCGGGCGCACCCGCCGGCAAAGAGCGAAAGAGCGGGGCTGGAAGCGGGAGGAGCTCTACGATCGTGGCCGGCCTGATTGACACGATCGTTATCGTCTATCGATTCGATCCCAGGTTTCCCCGCAAACAGCGGATTGCCACCGAATTGCTCCGTCAGGGGATCATTGCCGACAGCGTCCGCATTCCACACCAGGCCATTGTCGAGTTCGTCTCGGCCGTGACGCGGCCTCTCGGCAAATCCGGCCCCCTGCTTTCCCTCCCGGACGGATTGCGCGAGGCCGAGGAATTACTCGTCCAGTTCCGCGTCCTCTATCCCAACGAGCAGATCCTCCGTCTTGCGGTCAGGGGTGCGGCCGCATACCAGCTTCCATGGTACGACGCGCACATGTGGGCCTATGCCGAGTATTACAGGGGAAAATCGGGGACGTCCGAGCTGTTTACCAGGTTATGGCATCCTAAAACCCGGTCAACAGCTCGGACGTCCCTGCATTTCGGCTTCTACAACCGCTCCAGAGCCAGGGTCGAGCCGACCGACGGTGACCGCGAGCGGATTTCAGGCCGGCTGCGCATGCAGACGCACACCGAGCGCGCGGGCCACTTTCAGCACAGTGGCGAAGCTCGGGTTGCCGTTCTCGCCAAGCGCCTTATATAGGCTTTCGCGGCTCAGTCCGGCGTCGCGCGCAACTTGAGTCATGCCCTTCGCTCGGGCAATATCTCCAAGGGCGCGCGCAATGCCGACGGCATCGTCAGGTGCTTCGGCGAACCAGGCATCTAGATAGGCGGCCATTTCCTCTGGGGTTCGCAGTTGTTCCGACACGTCGTATGGAACGGTCTTGGTTTTCGGTGAAGACTTGGTCATAGTTTTTGGCATGGCTAGATACTCCTACAGGTTTTTGGCCAGCGAAATGGCTGCCTTGATGTCTTGCTGTTGCGTGGATTTGTCACCTCCGGCCAGTAGCACGATGACCACCCCGCCACGCTCAGTGTAGTAGACCCTGTACCCAGGGCCGAAGTCGATCTTGAGTTCATACACACCGTCGGTGAGCGTGCGATGTTGGCCGGGGTTGCCATTGACAAGACGATCAACGCGGACCTGGATTCGTGCGCGCCCAGAGCGATCCTTGAGCGAGTTGATCCAGTTCCGATAGACCTCAGTCATCTTTACGCGCATCAACATAGTGTAGCCTATGGGATACTAATGTCAAGAGTCATACTGTGGCGACTTGAATGGGGCGGACTTGCGGCTTGACGAGCCCCGTAAGGTAAAAATATTCAGCCGAGCCGCAAGCAGCTGTAGCAACATGATTTGATGCGGACGCGGGTACTACCGTGTTCGACGCTTGACAGAGGGCCATCGATCTCGGATGCTGCGGATCTTAACCGCGCATCCGGAGGAACATGAAATCGCAGTTTCAGCCATGGCAGTTCTTGCTCCTGATCCTCGCCGGCTGGATCAATCGCAGACAACAGGACGCCGTCGAGTACCTCATAACGGAGAATCGGGTCCTCAGAGAGAAACTCGGGAAGAAACGAATCCTGTCCCTGCCAAAAATTCCATCCGTGTGGAATTGAGTACTTTCAAGCAAGGCTCTGCCAACCAATGAGATGTCAAGATTAGCTTCATCCTGCCCAATAGGATCTCGCATAGGGGATCCGTGTTTGAGCGACAAGGGATGCCTTGGCACATCCATCCTCGGAGTAAGATTGTTTCAGGGAGAAAAAAACAGGCGATCAAGCCGCACGTCGCTCGTAACGATGATGGAGTCCACCCACTTTTGGAATCTCGACGATTCCACCCTTATCGGGAGGCTGTACTTCTCTGGCCTCTGGTGAATCCTTGTTCAGCGCGAGGTGACAGCGGGAATCGTGATAGTACTCGATGTAGGATCGAAGGGTGCGACGGAGCGATTCCTCACCCAGCACGACAATGTGATCCAGACACTCGCGTCGAATTGACCCGATAAGGCGCTCGGCATAAGGACTCTGCCAAGGTGATCGAGCGGCCGTTAGGACTTCTGTCATTCCCATGCTTCTGACCTGCCTGCGAAACATATCGCCATAGATGGAGTCACGATCGCGAAGCAAGTAGCAAGGAGCCGTATTTCAGGGGAATGCCTGAAGGATCTGACCTGCTGCCCATTCAGCGGTCGGATGCGCTGTTACATTGAAATGCAGCACGCGTCTGCGATCGTGAGCCAGGACGAGGAATGCGTACAGAATTCGGAAATTCACAGTCGGCACCACGAAAAAATCTATCGGAACCAGCTGCTTGACATGGTTTTCCAGAAACGTCCGCCAGGTTTGGGACGGTGGTTTGCGGCGACGAACCATATACTTCGAGACCGTTGTTTGCGATACATCGATGCCCAGCTTGAGCAATTCGCCGTGAATCCGCGGCGCTCCCCATGTTGGATTAGAAACACACATTTTCCTGATGAGATCTCTGATTTCTCGTCCGGCATCAGGTCGACCTGGGTGACGACTCTTCAACCGCCAATAAAGACGGAAGCCCTGACGATGCCAACGAATCACTGTTTCT
>Ga0315277_10011079_pt1 | contig 11374 bp, 9 predicted proteins | sample YL17G05_15_MG_FD_203695 | JGI IMG/M metagenome (GOLD analysis project Ga0315277, IMG submission 203695) | Sediment microbial communities from Yellowstone Lake, YNP, Wyoming, USA - YL17G05_15 | ecosystem: Environmental > Aquatic > Freshwater > Lake > Sediment | place: USA: Wyoming | collected...
CTCGCTCCTTACATACCACCCCGGGTATGCTCGTCGCTCGCGCCTCGCCAGCGGGCCTGGGGGCCTGCAGCAAAATGCCAAGTTATTCTTGCGCGAGCCCTAAGTCCGACGGAAACTTCTTAAGGCAGGAAGTAGCATCCTCGTAAGCATAGGCAGCGCGCAGGACAGTGGCTTCCTGCAGAGGATGTCCCATCAGCTGCAGCCCCACTGGCAGGCCTTCGGCGGAGAACCCGCACGGTACAGAGATTGCAGGCAGGCCGGACAAGTTTCCGGGGCGCGTCAGGCGCAAGAGCGCAAGCCGGACATTCTCGCGCGCTCTACCAATGAGGACTTCCTCCTCCTCGATGCGTGGGGCGACAATAGGCAGAGTGGGCATGGCCATTACGTCCACCGATTCCATGGCCTCGATGAGCCTGTCGCGGTAAGCCCTCATTCCCGCCTGCGCCCGCAGGTAAACCACAGACGGCTGGTTCCGGCTGCCTTCGAGCCGTTCACGCAGGTCCGGCCCGTAATCCCCAGGTCTCCTCTGAAGCCAATTCCAATGGTACGCCAGAGCCTCCCCAACGGTAATTTCCGCGGCAAGCTCCGCGGTTTCGTTCATTCCTTTCAGGCTTACCGCCAATACATGGGCTCCAAGCTGCTCCAGGCATGAGATCGCATCTAGGACCTTCCGGCACACGTCAACCTGCAGCCGCTCGAAAAAGTATTGCTTAGGCAAGCCGATCCGCATCCCCTTCACACCCAGACGAAGTTGTCGCAAGAAAGGATTTGTAACCTTATTCGATCGCGGCCGCTGATCGGCCAGAATGCCCAGCATTATCGCGGCGTCTTCAACGCATCGGCATAGAGGACCCACGTGATCGAGGCTGGCCGCCAGAGGAATGACTCCTTCTTGAGCCACGCGGCCATAGGTAGGCTTTAACCCCACACAGCCGCAAGCAGCAGACGGAATTCGGATCGAGCCTCCTGTGTCCGTGCCCAGGGAAGCCAGCGAGAGAGCCGCGATCACAGAAGCAGCACTGCCGCCGCTCGAGCCTCCGGAGATCCGGCTTCGATCCCACGGGTTACGAACGGGCCCATAATGCGGATTCACGTTAGTTGCGCCAAAAGCGAATTCGTGCAAATTGGTCTTGCCCGTTAAAACTGCACCCGCTTCCAGGAGGCGATCTACCACCGGCGCATTCTCATCGGGGACGAAACCCCGAAGGATCTTCGATCCAGCTGTAGTTCGGATGCCTTTCGTATAGAAGAGATCCTTGAGGCTGATCGGAATTCCATGCAAGGGCCCGCGGTATATACCTCTTAGAATCTCCTTCTCCGCACGCTTCGCCTGCTCGAGCGCCAGGTCGGCCGTGACGGTAATGAAGGCGTTCAGTGCGGGCTGCAGTCGCGAGATGCGTTCTAGGATGAAACGAGTGAGCTCGACCGGCGAAAGCTGCCGTCTGCGAAGGAGCGGCGCCAGGCGCGCAATGGTGAAATTGGCAGTATTCGCGAGTTCCATAGACTCCTCTGAAAGGATCTCAAAAGCAGGCCACGAATTGCACACATCTCACTATTTCAGTATGCGAAAACACACCCTTCTTCATGCAGTTTGTGGCTGGCGCGCGAGCCGAACCTGCTCGCCGCTGCTCCTAGGGTTGGCCATTGGAGATCGCCGAGCGAGCTAAGGGCCTGCCACAGAATAACATCTGCTCTTTGGCGCGAGCGCCGGGCGGGCAGATGCGAGGCGCCGCGCCCCTTCGGGCTGCGGCCCGCAGGCCCTAGAGTCTTTCGAGATGAGGATCCTCCTCGATTATAGGCTTTGACTCGACGCGCGAAAGCATTATGGTCGCGATCAGTACGGCCAAAAACACTCCGGCTAACAGTGCCATGAAGTACAAGCGCAGCTCGGGCAGTGGACCCAGCATATCCTTTGTTTTTGCCGTGCTAAAGACGATCCAATTCAGGTGTGGATATAGCTGCAGAAAGCTCCTTTGCGTAAGACCGAAGATCGTGCCCGGCATGCCGGTGGAAACGAAGAAACTCCTGCTTTTCTCGCGCGCATTCAGGATTTCCAGAGTAGCGGGGAAGGCGGTCAGTTGAAGAACGCTGTAGCCGGGTGCAGAGATTACGTCACCCTTTGCGTGAATGAGTGAAACGTTTGTCCCGGAGCCGGCCTGAATGGAACCCAGAAGGCTATTAATACCTTGCGTATCCAGAACCACCTTGATGACGCCAATCACCCCGCCGTCGGGCTCCATGAAAGGCTGCGCCAAATCCATCAGGTACGAGTGAGCAGCCGTGTCGTAGTGGACATCTCCGATGTAAACCGCTCCCCTCTGGCCGTCTCCGTAGGTTTCTTTCCACCAATCGTCCAAAGCCCTATAATAGCGAGCGCTTCTGGTGGAGGTGGCGACAAGTCGGCCCAGGAAATCCGTGACGATGATTTCCCGATAGTTTTTGCAGGTCTCCGTGTATCGTCGGAGGAACTTGGATCCTCTATTATCAAGAATAGCCTTGACGGTAGGCGACTCCCGATCCAGCTTGGGCCATGCGGCATCCATTTTAGGAATGGCTTTGCGCACTTCTTCGAGATTTTTCTTGAGGTCTTGGTTCCCCAGCAGTACTTCGTCCCGAAGGCTCGGGCTCTCGGTCAGCCCTGCAACCGTGATGATTTGATCCTGGAGGTGGGAGTTCACCATACTGAAAGCCGTCTCGGCCGTATCGCTCAAGTGCAGCCCTGCCAGTTCAAGATAGGAATCCCGGTAACTATTGAATAACCACCAGGTCCCAACCAACATTGGAATGGCGGCGATAAGCATGAGGACGAAGAACGTCCGAAAATCGATCCTAAGCTTGGTTTTAGGGTCTTTCATATCACCCCCCTTTCGGGAGTAAGGTGGAAAAACTTGCGAGTCGTGCCCACCACCGGTGGAGATCAGGCCTAAAGCGGCTCATTCAACCCCCAGAAGAGCGTGCTGAGATTTACATTAATAATACACCTGTAGCCATATTCATCGCTACGATATAGGGAAAAAAGGAGTGAGGATTTGAGCGCCCCGAATATCAGATTTAGAGAGCTTCAGGAGACCATCATCGAATGTCGGAAATGCCCTCGCCTGGTGGAGTGGCGCGAGAGGGTATCCCGCGAAAAGGTGCGCAGATTTCGGAGCGAGGTCTACTGGGGGCGCCCGTTGCCGGCATTTGGCGAATCCGACGCCTCTCTCGTCATTGTTGGCCTTGCTCCGGCAGCACATGGCGGGAACAGAACGGGACGCATGTTCACAGGCGACCGCAGCGGTGACTGGCTTTTCGAAGCGTTGCACGGATTTGGCTTTGCAAACCAGCCATCGTCCACCCATAGAAACGACGGCTTGCGTCTGATCGACTGCCTTATCACCGCGGCGGTCCGTTGCGCTCCGCCGCAGAACAAGCCGTTGCCCGATGAGATGGATAACTGCCGGACCTTTCTTCGCCGGGAACTGCAGCTGTTGAAGTCACAACAGGTGGCCGTTGCACTGGGCCGGACAGGCTTCAAGGCATTCCTCGAGGCCTGGCAAGAGAACGGGGGCGCGCTTCCTGTCCTGAAACCAGAGTTCCGGCACGGTGGAGAGTGGGCTCTTCCCGGAGGACCCATTCTCATTGCCTCCTATCATCCGAGCCAGCAGAATACCCAGACAGGAAAACTCACTCGCTCCATGTTTCACAGTGTTTTTCACAAAGCCCGCCGGATCCTTGGCCAGCCGCATCATTAGTGACGAATGACGAATAAAAACAACCGTTTGAGTATTTGTCATTCGCAATTCGTCATTCATTGCTCCAGGTGCATTTATCTGCCTAATCTCCATTTCATTTGCCTCGGTCAGCCACAGGATCCGGGATAAGTCGTGGTGTTCGTTGATTCTTAGTTCCAATCTTGGCAGAATGAGGGCTGCGTAACCTGTCTCGTTAGATGCATAACGTTACCTTCTCGAGGAATACTTTGCCTCGAACAGAATTATCCAGAGAGGAAAACATGAGAAAAAAACTTTCATTGGCAGTTCTCTCACTCCTTCTTGCTTGTGGCTTCGCTGCTGAACCAGGGCTGGCAGGGATAGAGTCCATTCTGGGCAAGTGGCTGATAAAGGCGGAGACGCCCAACGGTCCGATCGAAGTGGATTTCGAAATGAGGCAGGAGGGCAACCAGCTCGTTGGAACTGCCGCCATGATGCAGGGAACCATTCCTCTTTCGGCCATCAAATATGAGGAACCGAACCTCACTGTGGAGCTCAGCCTGGGCGGTAGCAATTACAGACTGTTGGGCACCCTCAAAGACGGCAAGTTCACTGGTACCTGGGAGCAGGTGGGCGGAGACATGAAAGGTACCTGGAGTGCCGAGCGCAAGGCTGGAGGGGCGCTGGCGGCTCCCGCCGGGGCAGCGGGAATTGCAGGCACCTGGAACAGCATTTCGGCCACGCCGAACGGCGATCTGGCACTGACGCTTGAACTCAGGCAGGAAGGTGACAAGATCAACGGCACGCTCAGCTCGGACAGGGGTTCTGTTCCGATTCAGGCCGTATCGTACAAGGAAAACAAGCTCCAATTCGACGTGGACCTGGGAGGTACTGTCTATCGCGTTGAGGGCATCCACAAGGAAAACAAAGTCGAGGGCAAGTGGTATCCCGCGGCAGGCGGCGAAGGCGGATCTTGGAACGCCACGCGCAAGGCCGCGACACCAGCTCCACCCGAAACGCCGGCACCTGCGGTTGCCGCTTCCAGTGTCATCGAAGGAACGTGGAATACGGTGGCTGTCTCACCAGATGGCAATCTCTCCTTTCAATCGGTTTTCAAACTGGTCGGAGGCGCACTCAGCGGGCAGCTGGTGACACCGGACGGAACCATCCCGGTTCAGAAGCTCAGCTTCTCGGATAACAGGCTGTCCTTTGAGGTTGACTACATGGGAGGAACATACCGGATTGAGGGCGTTCTCGCCAATGGCAAGCTGACTGGGAGATGGTCGGCGGTGAGCGGATCGGAGACCGGCACGTGGTCCGCGGAGCGGAAGCCTTAGAAAAACAACGCCACGAATTACCCGAAGGATCTTTGGATCCATACAGGAGAGGGCTGTTTAAGAGGAGATTGCATCGGCACGTGAGGCACGTGCTCCCCTTCTCCATAACTCCCCTGCATCCTTCGCTGTTTTTATTTCTTAAGTTTGGTGTGATTCGTGCGATTCGTGAAATGGGGCTATGCACTTGACTCCCGTGACGACTGTGTGAGGCATTGTCACCCATGACGGATGATTCACGGACGGTCCAGTCGCAGCAGGAGTCAGCCTTTGCGGGTCTTCGAGCCTCTGCGTCTTTGCGGTGAGCTTCTAAACCACCGCGAAGGCGCGAAGACGCAAAGAATCCTGGGAATCTCCTCTCAAACCAAGGTCGGAATCGCGGGCAGGTGGTAACGGGAGTCAAGTGCATACCCCTATCGTGAAATTCGTAGCCGTTTTTGATTCGGGTAATTCGTGGCCTGTATGACCTCTCATGAGAGCAGAATTGCCGCCCGCCTCGAATCCAAGATCGAGATCGTCGAGGGGCTTGCTATTTTCAGGTTCACCTTAGCGGAGGACTTCCGCTTCAAGCCCGGCCAGTACGCCACGCTGTGGCTGACTCATCGAGGCAAGACTCTTCCCCGTCCCTATTCCATCGCTTCATCGCCGTCCGAATTTCGGGTGCTGGAGTTCTATATCAACCTGGTCGCGGAAGGAAAACTGACACCCTCGTTGTGGGACCCCGAAGTTTTGCACGCTCTGGCGAATCGGCACCCCGAGACGGAGTTAGCCGTGACGGGTCCTCGAGGCCGCTTTGTGCTGGATTTGGACGATCCCCGTGACTTTGTGTTTGTGGCTTCCGGAACCGGCTTGGCTCCCTTCATGAGCATGATCCGTAAGCTAAACGAGGACTATCAGACCGACCCTGAGGGCTTTCAGGCACGAAGAATCTACGTTGTACACGGAGTCAGTCTTTCAAGCCACTTCGGCTACCACAAGGAACTTGAACGCATCGCTGCCGATACATTGAGAGATCCCACACGGAAACTCGCTGTCATCTATCTCCCGACGATCAGCAGGCCGCACATGGACCCGTCGTGGACCGGTCTCAAGGGAAGAGCCGAGACAGTGTTGGAAACCTGCATTGCTCCGGGCAACGGAGCGCCAAGCCTGCAAGACATCGTGAAGACCATGCTGGGATCGATTCTGCGACCCGAAACTCAAGTTGTATACGTCTGCGGTCATCCCGGCACGGCCGACGGCGTGATGCGAGTCCTGTCGGCACGAGGATTCAGGCCGGATGCAGACGTCAAACGGGAAAGTTACTATCCCTAGACTCTGTTGTCATAGGACGCAGCCGAGCGTGCCCTCTTATCGCCCCGTGGTTCATTCCACCCGCCGAACCGCCATGATGGCAAGATCGTCCGTCTTCGAAGCTCCCGAAATAAAAGCCCTCAGGTCATTCAGGCAAACGCACACCACGTCCTGCGCGGGTGCTTTATAGTTCTCGCCGAAGGTTTTTGCCAGGCGGGGGATCCCGTATTCCTCATTGGATTTGTTTCGAGCCTCAGTGAGCCCATCCGTGTAAAGAAGCAGGCATTCGCCGGGTCCGAGTTGAACCTTCTGAATGCCATAGGGGCTGGAGCAGAACAATCCCAGCGGCACGCCGGTAGCCTCGAGGCTGCGGGTGCCCTTGGCACAAGCCAGCAAAGGAGGACAGTGACCCGCGTTGCAGATTTCAATCGCTCCTGCCGGGCTGGCCTTGCCGCAGACCAGGGTGGCAAAAGACGAGGATGTGGTGCTGTCGCAAAAAACGCGATTGGCTCGTTCCATCAGTTGATCGAAGGGAAGGCCAACACTCATCAGGCTACGGAAGATAGCGTGGAGGTGGGACATCAGAATGGAGGCAGCGACTCCTTTGCCGGAGATGTCTCCAAGAAGGAAGAACAGATGGCCATCGTTTGTGGTCATTAAATCGCAATAATCTCCGCTGACCGGTCCCATCGCCTCATAATGGTAATAGGTCTCCCAACCGCCGAACCGGAAGTCCCGCTTTGGAAGAAGTTCACTCTGAATCCTCCCTGCGAGATCCAAGTCCTGTTCCAGGGTGTACTGCTCCAGCGGTGTCAAGTGATCGAGGCAAGTCCTAAGCAGTGGATTTCTCAGCAGACGGTCTTCTTCGATTGGATCGTGACAGTTCTCACAGAGGCCGTAGGACCCCATGTTCATGCTCTCAAGAGCCAGATCCACCTCGTGCAGCAATCGAATCAGAGGGGTATTCTCCGGAGAAACCGGAACCGCAGCCTGCAATTTCTGACGCCGATCAAGCAGCTGCTCGCGCAGATAGGCCTCTCTGCCTGCTTCCATTCGTGAACTCCTTTCTACCTGATAAGCCAGGCAGGACGCAGATGCGCTCATCCGAACGCCCGGCTTTTCTGTCCGGCGACGTGAAGGGGGATTCAAGTTTCGTCTGCTTCTTGTAATCTGAAACTACCTGGATATATCACGCATATAATCTAAAAACTTGCGAGCGGTCCTGTCGAGGTTTTCAATCGATCCTCCGCCTTCCAGGACCTCGCACAATTCATACGCGACGTACCCCTGATAGCCGGATAACTTCAGCGCGTCGAAAAATGCCTTGTAGTCGATGAATCCCGTGCCCATCGGGACCGCACGCACAACGTCATCCTGGCGGATGTAGTTTGTGACGCTGGCATCGTATTTGAAGCGTGGCTGCTTCCTGTAATCCGCAACAGTAGTATAGACCATCACAGGCGCCATCTTGCAGGCAGCATCCGCCAGTTCCTTGCCGTTGATTCCCTGCAGAGCCGGAGACCAGGCGTCGAAGCCCGCCTTACAGTTTGGCTCGCTCACTTCATTAATGAGCCAGTAAGTGGAATCGGGGTGGATCGCGATGTCGTGGTGATTCTGCACGGCAAGAGTGACACCATACTCGGCGGCTTTGCGCGCCGCCATCTTCAGACCCTGGACTACGATTCCATACTGGACGTCGTAGGGCACTCCGGCCCGTTCGTAACCCGTAAACACCCGAACAATTGGCACATCAAGATCGTGCGCCAGGCGCGCAAGTTCTCCCACATAGATGGCGCCCATCTCCGCACTTGGAATGCCGGGCTTATCTGCACTCGCGGTGAAGTCCGGGTAGCCGGCAAGGCACACCAGTTTCAATCCTAACTCCTGGATTCTTGCTTTGAGCTTTTTCCGGGCCTCAATGTCGTAATCCAACGGAGAAACGTGCGGCCTCTTGGCCATCAGTTCAACGTGAGAGAAGCCCAATTCTTTCGCCTTGACTAAAAACTGGTCCACCGTCAACTGCGTCTGCCCCCTCCAGACTCCGGCGTAGCTGACCGAATGAAGCACGGGGACAAAGGAGTACTTCTTCAGAGGAGACTGCGCACCAGCCATCCCGGCAACAACAACAAGAGAGAGTCCTGCAAATAAGATCCGGGCACACCGGAGACATCGATTAGCCATGATTATCCTCCCGTAACCTGCGCCGATTTGAAATCACGAGGTATTTCAAATCTTCGGCACGCGTTTGTCAAATTCTCATTTGCGGCACCCCCGGTTGGAAAGCTCCGTGCCGTGTTGAGCGGAATCCGCCTCCGGCCAGAAAATCCCGCAGCCTGCCACTTCTCTTTCCCGGCCACTTGATTCCTGATTCTCGTGATCTTCGCAATAAGTTGAAGGTTATGTAGAAATTAAATTCTCCAGACCTCACCCCGCTCCAGGAGATCATCGCGGTTTTAAAGAGCTGTTTGCATAACGAACCATGTGTTGGGGACCGTAGGGCAAAGGCTCTCTGCCTGGTAGGCGGAAAAGCCGGGATGACAACTGCTCCCTGGAAAAACAGAATCCTGACACAAGCTCCATTCAATCGTGACCTGGCCGGATATAATCTAAGGAACCGATGCCGTTTGCGAGGCAACCAATGTGGTTAGCACTTTGGCTCCAGCCGCCCCGTCGCACCCTGGCGGTCTTTCTCTGCCTCATGCTTGTCCTTGGCGGCGCACTGGGATGGCTCGGGTGGCAATTGCTGACACAGGATCGCGCGCTCGAAGGACAGCGCGTGCAGGAACGCCTGGAACTTGCGGCGGACAACATGGCCGCCGCGCTGCAGCACAGCCTCACGGACCTTGAAAGCTATCTGAGCTTCGTCCCAAGCCCTGGCGCGAAAGAACCGCCGGACGGCGTGATGGTCCTGCTGGCGGCGGAACGCACCGTCAACGCTTACCCGCCCGGCCGCCTGCTCTACTATCCCGTGATTCCGGACGGCGAAGAGCCGCCTGCTGCGACCTTCGTCGCGGGCGAGACCCTGGAGTACCAGCGCAACGATCCAGCCAAAGCGACCGCGGTCTTCCGGGAGCTTGCGCGATCACCGGATCCCGGGGTGCGCGCCGGCGCCTTGCTGCGTCTGGGGCGAACCCTCCGCAAAACCGGCCGCAATGAGGAGGCCCTCCAAGTCTACGGCGAACTCGCGCAACTTGGCCGGACCTGCGTCCTGGGATTGCCGGCGGAACTGATGGCGCGCGAAGCGCGCGGCACCGTGCTGGAAGCGATCGGAAAGCGCGAAGAACTGCGGAAGGAAGCGTCGCTCATGCATTCGGCCCTTTGGAGCGACCGCTGGAGCTTGCTCCGGCCCGCCTGGGAGTTTCATGCGGAAGAGGCGCAGCGCTGGTCGGGGGCCAGTCCCTTGACGGAACGCGAGCAGAACGCACTCGTGCTCTCGAGCGCCGCGGAATCGATGCACGGGCAGTGGGTTGCCAAGCTGGAATCGAAAGGGCGCCAGATTCTGAAAATTGAAGGCCAGCCGGTGCTGATCTCCTGGACGGGGACTTCGGATCGGCTTGCCGCCGTGTTGGCGGGGTCCGGTTACCTTGGTTCGAAGTGGAAAGAGGCTTTGCAAGGCCAGCGTGTCCAGGGCGCCCTGGTCGACGCGGACGGGCAGGTGATGATCGGCTCGTTCAACAGGAGCGGCCAGCAGGCCGTACGGACGGCGGCTGCCACCAGACTGCCCGGGACTCTGCACGCAACCAGCGCCGATCCCGGCGCCGACGAGGCAGGCTTTGCCGGGCGTCGCCGCCTGCTGCTTTCAGGATTCGTGGTGCTGGCGCTGGTGCTTTTCGCCGGCTCTTATTTCATCATGCGCTCCATCGACCGCGAGCGTGCCGTGGCCAGGCTCCAGTCCGAGTTCGTGTCGGCGGTGTCGCATGAATTCCGGACCCCGCTCACGTCGCTGCGCCAGCTTTCGGAGATGCTGTCCAAAGGGAGGATTCCCACGGAAGACCTGCGGCAGAAATCCTATGACATTCTGGCCCACGAGAGTGAGCGGCTGCAGAGGCTTGTCGAGTCGCTGCTGGACTTCGGCCGCATCGAGGCGCGCGCGTTCCTCTATCACTATGAGCATCTCGATCCCGTAACGTTGGTGGGTGACCTGGTGGCCGAATTCCAGGAGAAGGCCGCTGCCCAGGGCTACCGCGTCGAACTTGCGCGCGCAGGGGAGTATCCGCTCATCCACGCCGATCGCGAAGCACTCGGCCTGGCGCTGCGGAACCTGCTCGACAACGCGGTCAAGTATTCGCCGGATTGCCGCACCGTCTGGGTCGAGATGGCGCGCGAACGAGACTGCCTGGCAATCCGTGTCCGGGACCAGGGCATGGGAATTCCGGCTTCGGAGCAAAAGGAGATCTTCAAGAGATTCGTCCGGGGGACCGGCTCCAGGGCAGCCAATATCAAAGGGACCGGCATCGGCCTAGCCATGGCGCACCACATTATCGAAGCTCATGACGGCGAGATCCGCCTGGAGAGCGAACCTGGCAGGGGCAGCACGTTTACCATCCTACTTCCGTTGGAGAAGATAGCATGAAACGCATCCTGGTGGTGGAAGACGAACCCGCAATCGCGTTTGGTCTGCAGCTGGACCTGAAGAGCGAGGGGTACGACGTGGAGATAGAATCGGACGGAGAGAACGCCCTGCAGCGGGCGCGGAAAGAAGCCTTCGACCTGATCCTGCTCGATATCATGCTGCCGCGAAAAGACGGCTTCGAGGTCTGCCGCGAGCTGCGCCGGGGCGGATCGAAAACGCCTGTCATCATGCTGACCGCCAAGGCCCAGGAAGCGGAGAAAGTCCTGGGGCTGGAGATCGGCGCCGACGACTACGTGACCAAGCCCTTCAGCCCGCGCGAACTGCGAGCCCGGGTCAAGGCGGCGCTCCGCCGCACCGCGGAAGACGATTTGCCGATATACCGGTTCGGCGACGCGGAAGTGGATTTTGGGCGTTGTGAGCTGCGGCGCGCCGGCAAACCGGTGGAGCTGACGGCCCTCGAGTTCAAGCTGCTCACCGCCTTT
>Ga0315277_10011080_pt1 | contig 11373 bp, 8 predicted proteins | sample YL17G05_15_MG_FD_203695 | JGI IMG/M metagenome (GOLD analysis project Ga0315277, IMG submission 203695) | Sediment microbial communities from Yellowstone Lake, YNP, Wyoming, USA - YL17G05_15 | ecosystem: Environmental > Aquatic > Freshwater > Lake > Sediment | place: USA: Wyoming | collected...
ACCAGGAATGCAAGAACCAGGAGGTACAATCCTGATCGTAGCATATATCGTGGACAACGTAGGAGTCAATAAAGCAGGAATCAACTTCATGATTACCGATTCAAATGGAACCATATATACTCCAGAGTTTACCTATGAAAACAACATCTTCCGCTATACTTTTGAGGACCCAAGGGACCAGAATGGAACATATAATTACAATTACACGTTCGTTGTTTCTGATGTCAACAATAAAAAAACACCAATCACGGGGTCCTTTACCTACACTGAAAAGGCTCTTGAGATTATCTCCTCTCGGGACACCGGGGTCATGAGCGGGGATACAATCACTATTAGGGCAGACGGCAAGATAAGTAAAAATAATTTCAGAGTATACTACAAAATTGATAATGGACCAGATATCAACGTTGATCGAAAGCAAACCAGCGATAGAGAAAAATACGATACCTCAGCGGAGTTCAAAGGATGGACAGCAAATACAACTGTGTCAGTGGATATGTATGCTGAAGCACGTCATTATTTCCTCAACATCCCTGAAAAATTCACCAACACCGTCAAAGATACAGAGGAGCACATATTTTCAACAGCAAACGACCAAAACATTGGAACCGAAGAGCCACTTGTCGAATGGAACTATACGCTTGCGTTACTACGAAAATCACAACTGCCAAACACGTTGAACTACCAGGTACCATATCCGATCAGTATGGGGGCGACACCCGGGTTTGAATTTGTGATCTTGGTTCTTGCCATTGTTGTCGTCGTCTTCCTGTTTAAACGTAAAAAAAATGACAACAAGACATGAACGAGATAGCCACCTTCTGTCAATCATTTAAAAAGGATTTTACACCCCACGTTCAAGATCCCAAACAACCGGTTCGTTGTTGGTCAGAAAAAGATGTTCTCAATGGTAAGGTTGTCGATGCATACGTTATTATTTTGAGGACACGTGGATGCTCCTGGATGCTAGCATCCGGGTGTACGATGTGCGGATATTTCAATGATAGTATGTTCATCGCTGTTTCTGAGAAGGATTTACGATCCCAATTTGAGAAAGCCATGCAAAATTACAAAGATGAAAAGATCGTGAAACTGTTCACATCAGGGAGTTATCTTGATGCTCATGAAATACCGGTGCCGGTGCAACATGAAATCCTCAGCATTTTAAACGAGCGGGCAGAAAAAATCTCGGTAGAATCACGCCCAGAGTATGTAACAGAAAAGAGGTTAACAGCCATACAAAAAATTGTGGCGTCGAAAGAATTTGAGATTGGTATCGGGTTAGAAACATCAAATAATCTGGTGCGAGAAAAAGCAATCAATAAGGGGTTTACGTTTCAAGAGTATAAGAAAGCAGCAGCACTTTTAAAAAAACACAAGATGAGCGTCAAAACATACGTGCTTATGAAACCACCATTTTTGACAGAGAAAGAAGCATTAAATGATTGCATCCAGACAACGAGAGACATTGCATCATCTACGGACATTCTTTCCTTGAACCCGACGAATGTCCAGCGTCATACAGTAGTGGAATATCTCTGGAAACGAAACCAATACAGACCCCCATGGCTCTGGAGCATTGTTGATTATCTACAACAGAGTAAGAACATCACCGATGCGTACGTGAAATGCGATGTGGTTGGTGGCGGAAGCATGCGGGGCGCGCATAACTGTGGCACCTGTGATCGTAAGGTGCTGAATGCGATCGAAGAATTCTCCCTAACACAAAAAGATGATGTATTCAAAGATCTTACCTGCGACTGTAAAGAAAAATGGCGTGATCAGCTTGATCTGGAGAACCTGAGTTTCGGTTCCTTTGTTGATTTTTCCCGGTGGATTCCATGAAACAAATTGTTGAACAAAACGACATTGTGGTTCTCATTGATGAAAATCTACGGAAAATTATTGTTGCTACAGGTGGGAAAACTGATAGAATTGGAGGAATCGGAGTTATTGATCCAAAAACCCTTGTTGGCAAAGAATATGGAGGGAATCTTGAGATTGGAAATAAAAAATTTTGGCTCCTTGTTCCTTCGCTACAGGATAAATTGCAGGGATTACATCGTCAAGCACAGATTATTTTACCGCGCGATGCCGCTCATATCCTCATGAACTGCTCCATTGAACCAGGACAGACGGTGCTTGAAGCTGGTATCGGGTCAGGGTCATTGACTATTGCGCTTGCTTCCGCAATCGCCCCAAATGGAGCAGTCATTTCCTACGATATCAGAGCAGAGTTTATTGACCATGCGATGAAGAACCTGAAACAAGCAAACCTTTCTCAGTATGTTACCACAAAAATCAAGGATGTGACTGGAGGGATTGATGAAAAAGATCTTGATGCTATTATTCTTGACATTCCAAATCCTTGGGTAGCTGTAGAACACGCATGGAAAGCCTTGAAGGTCGGTGGATATCTCTGTACATATTCACCATTGATTTCTCAGGTTGAACAAACCGTAAAAACAATTGAATGTCATCCTTTTATTGAATGTAAAACCTTTGAGAACATACAGCGGGAAATGATTGTGTCAAAGCATGGGACTCGTCCGAGTTTCGATATGTTGGGTCATACTGGATACTTAACTTTTGCACGAAAAGTGCGAGCCTTCTAAAGGAGTAATTTTCCTGAAAAAGACTCCGAATGCTTTAAATCTCTTTTCGATATACACTGGCTCAACAACATTGGAGGAATTTGTTATGACGAAACGTGTGTATAATTTTTATGCAGGGCCAGCGACGTTACCACTTCCTGTTCTCAAAAAAGCCCAGGAAGAGCTACTCGATTTCCATGGAACCGGGATGTCAATTCTTGAGATTTCTCATCGATCAAAAGAATACGATGAGGTACACAAGAAAGCCTCGGAACTGTTGAAAGAGCTCATGGGCATCCCCAGTAACTATAAAGTATTGTGGTTACAAGGTGGTGCATCAACCCAGTTCTTCATGGTACCGTTAAATCTGCAACAAGTAGGAAAGCCAATGGAATACGTCTATACTGGAGCTTGGGCTAAGAAAGCAATCAAAGAAGCAAAGCTCTACGGTGAGGTTAAAATCGTTGCCTCCTCAGAAGACCAAAAGTTCACCTACATTCCGAAGAACGTAAGCTTCAGTCAGAATGCAGCGTTTGCCCATATCACTGGCAATGAAACTATTGGGGGAATTGAATGGCAGGAATGGCCAAAGGTCCCCAGCGATGTACCCCTTGCTTGTGACATGTCTTCGAATTTCATTAACAAGGTTATTGATGTCAAGAAGTTTGGTCTTATTTACGCTGGTGCGCAGAAAAACCTTGGTCCCTCGGGGGTCACTGTGGTGATTGTCCGAGATGATTTGATTAACCGGGTTCCTGAGAACGCACCAACAATGTTGAAATACAAAACCCATGTCGATAAGGATTCCTTATACAATACTTGCCCGTGTTTCTCAATCTATTTCTGCGAGCTTGTCTTAGAGCATCTAAAATCCCTTGGTGGGATTCCTGCAATGGAGAAACAGAATCGCCAGAAAGCAAAACTTGTATACGATATTATCGACAAATCAAACGGATTTTATAGAGGTGTAGCAAAACCAGATTCTCGATCCTTGATGAACATAACCTTTAATCTTGCGACCCCTGAACTTGAGGCAAAATGCGTCGATGAAGCAAAGAAGAAAGGATTAATTGGTCTCAAAGGACACCGAGATGTTGGCGGCATGCGTGCCTCTTTATACAACGCGATGTCGCTCGAAGGCACCGAAGTGCTCTGTAAGTTTTTAAAGGAATTTCAGGAGCAAAACCAATAACACCTGGGTTTTCTTCTCTTTTTTTTCTTTCTTTTTTAACCCAATGGAATTGAATAGTTTCAGTGACCTTGTTTGTAGGTATATAAATCTAAAAGCCTATTCTTGTATTAATTGACTTGAGTTGCGGGGGACATGCCGGCCCGGATTGCTGGCATTTCTGCCACTTTTTATAGGAAGTTATCTAACCGTTTTGATTTATGATTCTTCATGAGTCGTTGGCAAGTTTCCCATGACTGACGCACATGCGGTGGTAATGATCCGAATTGTGACACCCAGGTTTCAAGAAATTTTTTTGTTACGGGGTCTGCTGGGTACCCACTCCCAAGGGGAAGGTTGAGTTTGGGTTCGATTTCCTTCGCAATCTTTCGTACATATTCATCCCGTGTGACTTTTGCCAGAATACTTGCTGCACCAACAATTGGATAACGTTCATCTGCTTTGTGTTTTGAGATCATCTTTGGTTTATAAGATAAATGAGAAACGATGTCCCTACCGAAACGTTCTTCATTCACATCTGCTGCATCGACGTAGCAGACTTCTGGTTTCAGTTTCTCAATGATTTTGCTGAACATAAACACTTCCAGTTCATTTAATGTCATTGTTTTTCGAAGATCATCGATATCAGCAGCTGGAAGAATAATGAGTTCGAATTTTGTCGAAAGACTTTTTATTTGCGGTGCAAGTTGTTCTCGTTTTTTAGGGGTAAGTTGTTTCGAATCACATACGCCGATACGTACGAGTTCTGCATCGTTCTCAACAAGAATCCCTGCAACAACCAATGGTCCAAAACAGGGACCGCGTCCGGCTTCATCCGCACCGCAAATCATTGAGGTCGTGTAACAGATAGAAGTAAAAAGATGTTACGGAAATCCCTATAGACAATTTTTTAATATCGTACCTTATTCAAGCCTTAGAATGCCGCCGTAGCTTAGCTGGTGGAGCGGCTGATTCGTAATCAGCAGGTCAGGGGTCCAAATCCCTTCGGCGGCTCATCAACCTCTTTTTTCTCCTTTTAAACACACTCAAAAACACAAAATCACAAAACGGCTTCGAACCCATCTAACCCCAAAATCCAGATTAATTATAGACATAAAAATTATATTAAAACCGTGTCAATCCTTTTCTTTTAAGAAGAGGCGTTGAGATTTAGTTACTAAAGCCCTCTCGCATAGAAATTTAACAGGAGAAAAATTGGTATTTCAACCTTAAAATTTTCGTGTTTCTGATTTTTATCGGTTCCAAACCTTTAAATGATGCTACAGGATAGCAATCCTCATCCTGATTGCTATCAGGGGAGGATGAAAGATACTATGAAAAAAAGGATAGTGGAAGTATTTGTGTGTATACTCTTGATTGGAGCTTGTTTTGTCGTAAACATAAAATCAGTATCTGTAGACACTACAGATTCTCAATTGGTCGCTTATTGGAAGTTTGATGAAGGTTCTGGAAACATCATAGCAGACAGCAGTGGAAAAGTAAACATTACGAACTTAGAAAATAATCCTACTTGGATTGACGGAAAATCTGGCAAAGCCCTCAATTTTGATGGAGCAGGTAATTGTATTTTCAAAGCAATGAACACATCTATAATGACACAAACTCCACTAACACTCTCTGCGTGGATTCAACCAAATTTAAGAACAGATGGTACAGATTTTCCAACAAATGTCATTAGTAATGATTTCCCCGGTGATAGCGGATTTGGCTTTGGTGTTAACGTTTGGTCTAGTGGTTCTCAAATGAATCTAGAAATTCCAGGTCCAGGTTGGTGGCGAATAGTACCTGGAGTTAATTTTAGTGCAGGAATATGGTACTACGTGTCTGTTGTATATACAAATGTTAATGTGAAAAGCTATGTAAACGGTCAACTCGTAGATGATTTCTCTTATGAGAAGGTTATGAATCTTAGCGAGCATAACTATGTATGGATTGGCATACACAATCAGGACGCTACAACTTATAATACAAGAAGGTTCTTCAGCGGTACAATCGATGAAGTAAGAATCTACAATAAAGCATTAAGTCAAAAGGAAATTCAAACAGATATGGACATACCACCAATTACAGGTTTCACCTGGACGCCAATAAACCCCATAGTAAATCAACAGATCACCTTTGACGCCTCGGTAAGCAACGACCCAGATGGTTCCATCACCAAATATGAATGGGATTGGAACAACGATGGCACCTATGATGACTCCAAGACTACTCCAATAGCGACACATTCATGGGCACAAGCAGGAAGTTACCCTGTTAAACTACAAGTGACAGATAATACTGGTGTAATTAACACCAAAGCTCTTTCGGTTACTGTCAGCAGCGGTGGTGGGAATGGTGGAACAGATAATAAAGGAACACCAGGGTTTGAGCTCATTATTGCTATTAGTGCAATAGCATTGATATTTTTCTGGAAACGAAAATCAAAGAAATAATTGGCGTAAAAAATATGAATTTAGAACCGCTCTAATGCTTCCCCGCTCCCTTTATTTAAAGTTAACTATTATTGAGTTTTAGTTACGATTTTGGAGATTTTTTTCTCAGGGGCTTTTAACCTATACACCGTAATCTTTTCGGCGGCTTGGTAAACTTTTTTTTTCCTGTAAAAATATACAAAAATGTTTTTTCTCCTAAGAAATTTACTTTTTTTTAATGTGTTTGATAATAGCTATGATTTTCCATGCTCCGTTCTTTGAATTATCTCATTTTGTAATTTTGTACCAAGATTGACAAAGTAATCACTATATCCTGCAACCCGTACAATTAGATCGCGATATTTTTCTGGATATTTTTGTGCTTCTTTTAAAGTCTCTGCTGATACAACATTATATTGTATATGATGGCCACCCATCTTGAAATATGCTCGAATTAAATGAGCGATGTTGCTTATTCCTTCATCGGTTGCTAGGAAACTAGGCGTAAATTTTTGGTTTAGGAGAGTACCACCAGTTCGAACATGATCAATTTTACTTGCTGATTTTAACACAGCTGTTGGACCATTTATATCCATTCCTTGCACTGGTGATATCCCTTCGGATAATGGTTCAAATGCTTTTCTCCCATCAGGCATTGCACCAAGAATACTTCCAAAATACACATGAACGGTAGTTGGTAATAAATTAATTCGGTGGTACCCACCTTTTGTATTGGGTCGTCCGTCAACAGCTTTGAAAAATATTTCAAAAACAACTCGTGTTACATTATCTGCGTAATCATCGTCATTGCCGTATTTTGGTGTTTCATATACAAATTTCTGTCGTAATTCTTCATTATTTGTATAATTCTCTTTTAAGGCTTTTAATAGTTCAAACATGGTACAATTTTTCTTTTCAAAAACATTATATTTTATTGATGTTAATGAATCTGTGATACTTCCAAGACCGACACCTTGAATATAACTTGTATTATATTTTGCGCCACCAGCGTTATAATCTCTACCAGAACTTATGCAATCATCAATTATTATTGATAAGAATGGTGCTGGAAGATAAATTGACCATAATTTTTCAATGATATTGTTACCTTTTATTTTAATGTCGATAAAATAATTCAGTTGTTTTTTATATGCTTCAAGTAATTCTTCACAAGAATCAAATTGTACAGGATCTCCTGTTTGAAGACCGATTTTTTTCCTAGTTCTTGGATCATAGCCATTATTCAAGGTAATTTCTAATATTTTTACGAGATTAAAATAGCCTGTTAAGATATAACTTTCTTTCCCAAATGCACCTGTTTCCACACACCCGCTCGCACCACCATTCCGGGCATCAGTTGTTGATTTTCCCATCCTTAGCATTTCTTGAATAATTTCATCTGTGTTAAATATTGAAGGTTGACCAAAACCAGTTCTGATAATTTTTAATGCTCGGTGAATAAAACTTTCTGGGGTTTTACAACTCACTTGAATCATCGAACTTGGTTGTAAAATCCTCATTTCTTGAATTACATCTAATAGTAAGTATGATAACTCATTTACCGCATCATCACCATTTTCTTTTAAACCTCCAAGATTTATTAAGCAAAAATCCGTGTATGTATTACTTTCTTCTGCAGTTATCCCTACTTTTGGGGGAGCTAATTGATTATTAAATTTAATCCAAAATGCTTGCAATAATTCCCTTGCTTTTTCTTTCGTTAGAGTACCTTTCTCAATTTCTTCTTTATAAAAAGGAAACAGGTGTTGATCAAGACGACCAGGGTTAAACGAATCCCAAGTATTTAATTCACTAATTACGCCTAAATGGATGAACCAATAATGTTGCAGTGCTTCATGAAATGTTTTTGGGGCATGACCTGGAACAGTTTCACAAATATGAATCATCTTTCCCAATTCATTTTTCCTTTCAACATTTTTTTCTTCCATGTGTAATTTCTTAAGATGCTCAACATGTCTTTTTGCATATATGATGATAGCATCAGCAGCTATTGCCATCGCTTTTAATTGTTCCCGTTTATTATAGGCATCCCTATCATTACAAAAATCTAAATTTTTGATTGTAATTTCAATTTCTTTTTTAAAATCATAAAAACCTTTTTTGAAAATGTTACTCCCTGCAACCGTATGTCCCGGTGCTCTTTGTTCCATAAATTCTGTGAAGATACCTGCGTCATACGCATTTAGCCATTCTTGATCTACTTCTGAAAAAATTCTATCTCTAACAGAACGTCCTTTCCAAAAAGGAATTAATTTCTCCTGGGTGAATTTCATTCCCTCTTCATTCACTTTGAAGGAAATTTTCTCTCTAGAATTTAAAATCTGAAGGTCATTCAGACTATGACAACAAATTTCTGGAAAAGTTGGTGTTTCTTTTGGAGCTGGACCTCTTTCTCCAATTATTAACTCACCCTCATTAATACATATGATTTTATTTTCTAAAAGATGTTTGAACGCTGACGCTCTCATAACTGGAATTGATACTTTTTCTACATCACCTTTTTCATAGAACTCAGTGATTAATTTTGCTCGTTCAATAGAAAGTTTTGGAATAGCATTTACACTTTGTTCACGTAAATTTGTTATTCGTTTATTCATTTTTAACTCTCAATTTTTACAGCCAAACCAAATGATTCTAATTTCAATTTAATTTTTTCAAGATCCTCAATTTTAGGTTTCGGTATATCTTTTAATTGATTTATTTTCTGAAGTTGATTGTATTTTTCAATACCCAGATTATGATATGGTACTAATTCAACTTTACTAATCTGTTGTTTTGTAAAGAACTCTCCAAATTGAATGATATCTTTTTCATCATCATTTATTGTAGGAATAATCGGTATTCTAATGATAATTGATTTTTTGAGTTTTAATAACGCAGATAAATTACTTAGAATTTGATGATTGGCGACTCCAGTAAATTTTCGATGTTTGTTTTCATCAAGAGTTTTTATATCATATAAAAAGAGATCTACATTATCAATTATTTTCAAGAAATTATCGAATGGGACACATCCTGCTGTGTCGATTGTTGTATGAAGATTTAATTTTTTACATTCTATTAACAATTCATTTAAGAAGTCTATTTGCATTAATGGTTCTCCACCTGAAAAAGTCACACCACCATTTGATTGTTCCATGAAAATGATGTCTTTTTTTATTTCGTTCATTATTTCAATAACATTTACTACTCTGCCTACAATCTCTTCTTTCTCGAGATATTTATTTAGTTCTGAGTCAGCACGCCTTTTTTTAAGAATTGTTTCAACATTGCTACTTTGCCCTTCTGGGTTATGACACCACCAACATCTCATTGGACATCCTTTAAAAAAAATTGTAACACGTATGCCTGGTCCATCATGTATTGCATATTTTTTAATGTCAAAGATTATTCCTTGTTTATTATTCATTTGTATTCCAATTCAATGCTGCAAATTCAGCCTTTAATTCATTATCTGTAATTTTAAATTCTTATTTAAATTAATTACAACAAGGTAATTTATCATTCGCACAAAAACATTTGTTAAAACCGCGCTAATGTTTCTCCGTTACGTTTATATAAATTTAATTATTATGGGGTTTTAGATACAATTTCGGTTATTTTTTATGGTAGTAATCCATATTTTTTTTCTGCATCCCTTCGGCGGCTCATGTAATCCTTTTTCTTCTGTTGTTGGTGGCCTTCAAAAATGCAATTCGTTGGGGGGGGGTGGCTCTATGAGTATTGGTTAAAAGTCGCTTATCCTCCGAATTGGAAAAAAGTGAATTTTCAATTCTTTTCCCTGTCATTTTTTACTTGTTTAACAAACTGTGCAAGAAAAAAAAGGTAGAATAACCTATAAAAATTATATTCCATAGCACAGTAGAATGATATCCTGTAAAGTATGATTTAAATGATTTTAATGAAAAAATTTAAATATCAATTATTTATTCCCGGCCATTGGGGCATTGACAATTATGAAAAAAATAACTTTTTATGGCAGCACGACAGTAGGTGAACGGGGGCAGATAGTATTACCAGTAAAATTACGTAAGGATTTCAAAATTAACAAAGGTGACAAGCTTTTAGTGATAGTAGATCCGCATGGATCTCGTATTAACTTAGTAAGCCCAGAAACTATGAGCAAATTTCTCGATAAAATGAGTGAAAATATTAATCAAATGAAATCTAAAATAAAGTAACAGTGATGAGAATGACGCAAAATACTATTGAATTACATCAAATTACTCAACAGTTTAAATGCCCGAAATGCGGACATATCGCAGAGTATTCAGGACGACCAAATGAACGCGTCATCGTCACTTGCACATCCTGTGGCAACAAAGGAACAATTACCCTACCGGAGACGATACCCTCACCTCAGTCCACTAATGGACACGCGATTGAAATCTCCTATCTGAAAAAAATGTTCGGGGATTTCACCGCAGTCGATGACGTCTCATTTTTCGTGAAAAAAGGAGAAATCTTTGGATTACTCGGACCGAATGGAGCTGGCAAGTCAACAATTATTCGAATGCTATGTACGCTTAGTAGACCAACCAATGGTTCTGCAACTGTCGCTGGCTTTGATGTGGTTAAACAGGCTAGTAAAGTTCGACAGCACATCGGTCTCGTCTCTGAAAAAATGATTATGTATGACGAGTTAACTGCACGAGAAAATCTCAAGTTATTCGGAAATCTATATAATATCCCAAAGGACGCTCTCGATAAACGGATCGATGAACTTTTACGGCTTGTCCGTATGGAGAAATGGGCAGACGAACGGATAAAAACATTCTCGACCGGGATGAAACAGCGTATTAATGTCATTCGTGCACTTGTTAATCAGCCTGAGATTCTGTTTCTTGATGAACCAACCCTTGGTCTTGATCCACAGTCAACAGCGGAGATACGAGAGCTTATTCGAAGAATTAACAGCGAGAACGGAACGACCATTATTCTTACTACTCATATTATGGGTGAGGCTGATCTCCTGTGTAAACGGATAGGAATTATTGATCATGGAAAAATCGTTGCTCTCGATGCACCAGCAAACTTGAAAAAAATTATATCTGGAACAGATGTCTCTACCTTTGAAATTGAGATATCAAATCTCAACCCTCGCATAATGTCATCGATTCAATCACTCAGTTCAGTCAAGTCGCTTGTTCAAGAG
>Ga0315277_10011081_pt1 | contig 11371 bp, 7 predicted proteins | sample YL17G05_15_MG_FD_203695 | JGI IMG/M metagenome (GOLD analysis project Ga0315277, IMG submission 203695) | Sediment microbial communities from Yellowstone Lake, YNP, Wyoming, USA - YL17G05_15 | ecosystem: Environmental > Aquatic > Freshwater > Lake > Sediment | place: USA: Wyoming | collected...
GCGCTTTCGCAGGTAAAGGTTTTCACCGATGCCGTCGGCGGCGTGGATGGACTTCTCATCACCAAGCTCGACGGCACCGCCAAGGGCGGCGTGATCATCGCGATTGCCAAGGAGATGTCCGTCCCGATTGACTTTGTCGGTCTGGGCGAGCAACTGGACGATCTCAAGCCCTTCGACCCCGACGCCTACGTCGAAGCCCTGTTTGAATAACCGATTCCATTTGTATCATCCTGTCATGCCCGCGAAGGCGGGCATCCAGAGGAAGCCTTGATGATTTCTGGACTCCCGCTTTCGCGGGAGTGACACAGGTGATCGGCATCTAATGGTCATTCTACATTTTGGTGCATATGGGGGTACATCGGCCCCCACCGCTTTGCGGTGGGGTTAGTCAATTGATTATCAATGGCTTACGGTAATTATACTCAATCATAAAATGGGTTCGTTTTGTTATCTTTTGTTTTTGGCTGCTGAATTCCCCTCAAAATGCTGGAAAGGCGCGTCGCGACGCGCCCGGGCCGCTCGCGAGCGGCCCATACGACAAGACAAATGCCAAATAATAGGGTTCCAAATGCCGCGAAAACCACTGCAAAACCGACCGCAAACGGGCGAGTCGCGGGTCGCTGGTTTTCGGAGTTAATGCGTTGAACCATAAGGGGAATCGCGACGCGTGGGCGCGGTCGGCAATGGGTTTGTTTGCTCAATTTTAGGGGTTCCCTTTTTTTACGATTCGGTGGTAATGTTGTGGATTTTTTGCGCGGTATTAACGGCAAAGGAAAGCGTACGGGCGGCGGAACGGCGGGTCTTTGCAAGAACCACGCAGGGCGAAAATGGGTTCGTTTTATCATTTTTTGATTTCATTCGTCTCGGTCCTGCCCAATATGTATATTGTTGTCGCCTATAGATGGGCTGGGAGGGGAAACACCATCGAATTTGGCGAAAAAATGCAGAACGGGAAGCGCCACCGCTCTGCGGTGGGGTTAGTTCGGGATCCTTTGGCTCGATAATCGCTGTATCAATGGATTCTTTCAGACACCTGTCGGTCTTTGTGAAGTTTGTCGATCACTTTCCCCACCCCAAGGGGTGGGGCACCCGGCAAGCCGCGATCAGAGATCGCGGCCACTCGCAATAGTATAGTCGAATTCCACTAGAGCTAGGGAGGACTCAACAACGAACTCCAGGCAGAAGCGTGTATCTTGGATTGATGGTTGGTCCTTCTCCCCTAATCGGCGTCGAAGAATATAGTCGTTCCCTGCCCGTATCAGGATCGGTGTCAACTGGCGGAACTTGGAGTATTTCCTGTAGTCTATCGCCAGTGCTAGTATTTTTATTGCTTCCTGCATCGCCTCTAGGGATTCCTTCACCCTATCCACAAAATCCCGCAGTTTTTTCTCCGATCTTGATGCTGACAGGGAGTCGTCACCCAAGCTTATAGAAGAACCGTGTATGGAATCCAACCTGCGCCCGAAATGGAAAGGCGAACGGGAAAACCTGTCATGCTTTCTAGTCTCATAATCGTCGATCATCTCAGCGAATGATACGGCGATCTTATCCAACGCGGAGAGAATTTCACCAGAGGTAATGTCTTGCTCCGCTTCTTTGAGCCTGTTTCGTGCCGATTCGGGATTCACGTACTGTATTAGAGATATTTCAGTAAACTCTATGCCAAATACGATTTGCGTATTGTCACTGAAGAAATTTGTGACGCTTCCTCGGAATGCCTCGACATCCATTTCCGATAGTAAGTTGCCATGGTGTTTCAGTGCGACTCGGGCTTTATTCAATCGTCGCATCGACTCTTTTTGCTCCAACTCGCGTCCGAGTTTTTTCCCCGGCAATTCCCAGTAATCAATAAATTTTGGCTGTTCTTTACCAATATTGAGGTATTCTGAGCAAAGCTCCAGAAATAGCTCGACGGCATCGTGCATGGTTAACACGGAGGCACAAGACAATGGCGGCGGCGCCAATGATTGCCTAACCGCCGTCAGGTAAAGATACCGAATAAACGCCAAACGTCTGAGAGTGTTGTGATCCATTCTAATGGTACTCGTCCGCGCTAGCATGGTCAAGTAATCTGCATAGTAGATCACCACACGAGTGCGTTTTCATTGGCCATGCTCCATAGCTTCCTTCAAGCATTATATTTCCTGCTGTAGCAGGCAGCGCAAGTGCACACCACCTGCAAGCACAACGTGACGAATACTAGTGCTCCTTGTCTCTCGGCGGGCAGGGGTCATTGCCTGGAGCGACTGTATCCTTACTTCTGAATCTGCCGTCACGACCTTGGATGGTAAGCTTGCCACCACCTTGGTTCTTCAACATTTCTTTTGCGGCGTCGATTGCATCCGACTGTCTGTCATGAATGCTGGATACCCTCTCCGAGTCATTGCGCTTATTGACCCATACCCCGTCTTGCCGATGGAACACCGTTCGGTCTTGTCCTTTGCCCATATTTCATCTTCCTATAAAGTTCAACATGATTCTCCTTCCTCTTGGAATTACAGGAATACTCTCTTGTCTGTCAATCACTTTTTCGTAATGCTTTAATGATATTTTGTAGTGCGCTGTCTCACAACCATTTACATGGGTACTACGCACGCTCCCCAAGACTCGATTCCCGCACCTAAGCAGGGGAACCCCTCCCAACTTGCATGGAATCCGATTTTGCCGTCGGAGTAGATCTACGTAGACGGACCAAATACAGTCCAGACGGCGGACCGCGATCATAGATCGCGGCCACCCGCTGGGATAATCAGGTTTAGAGAAAGTCCCCACGGCTGTGGTTTGGCCGGTTCAAAGGCGAGATTGGTATCCCCTAGTGCATCCTCTCTTTGCGTTCCCTAAGGCGGGGTGATTATGGAGAGGCCGGTTGGTTTGCACATAGGCCCTCCGGGGGCGTCATAGTATAAGATATTGCCTCACCCCCCCAGGCTCCGCCAGCGAAACGATATGACCTCATAATGGCAGGGAACAGCCCGACCCGACCAACGTCAATAACCGCAACAAGTTGCGACCCATGCTCGTAATCTTGGAATAAGAACCGATATCGTTGAAAGAATCGCTTGTGTTTGAGAGGGTTGAACTGTATCTTCATATCTCAGCCGGCAGGATGTAAGCGTGAATATCGATCTTCTTTTTCAGAATCTCAACCGCAACGACAAGAGCGCCGAGAGTGAATTTTTCCGTCATTTGACTGAAAGGTTCCGCCTTTTTGCGGAGCTTAAGATACGAGACAAAATGGACGCTGAGGAAGTGGTCCAAAACGCCGTGATGGTCGTTGCCCGAAAGTACCGGTCGATCGAGTTTGAAACCAGTTTTGCCGGATGGGCACATAAAGTGCTGAGCAACGAGGTTTTGAAGTATTATCGGACCAAGGCGTACCGTGACAATCTCTTTATGCAAGTGGAGATAGAAAGCTCCCCCGCCGCCTTATGGAACCCGGACCCGGACTTCAAACGCCACCTTTTGGACTGCGTTCGCAAGCTGTGCAGCGCCAATGTCCGTTACGCCCGGACGCTCAACCTGAAATATCAGGGATTCGAAATTGGCGAGATATGCCGCAAGCTTAAAGTCACCGAGGAAAATCTCTACGTGATTCTCTCTCGCGCCCGGTCGCTCTTGAGACTTTGCCTTGAGAAGGGAGACATCAGGTAATGGGCGAGTGCACGGACAAGCGCTTTCAGCAGATGCTTCACCCGTACGAACTGGGGCTTTTGTCCCCCGACCAGGCGGAGGCGTTCGAGCTTCATCTGTATGAATGCGACGCCTGTGTTGAAAGTGTCCGCCAGTTCAAAGAAGCCGCTCTGACGATGCGCCACGACCTCGATATGCGCGAGGCGGTCAAACTCGCCGTCGGCGCCGACGAGACCGCCGACGACAGCCTGGTCGCCGACCGTGCGGCGGTATCGGGGTGGGCGCGCGTCCGGCGCGTCGCCATCCCGACCATGGTGCTGACCGCCGCGGCGGTGATCGTCCTTATTCTCTGGCCGTGGCATATCGAAGTGTCCCCTCTCAAGGAAGCCGAGGCCGTCGAAAACCGCCTGGCCGTTATGTACTTCGACAACGCGGTTGACCGCAATGATCCGGACAAATTGGGCGAGGTCATCGCCAATCTGCTCATCACCGATCTGGCCGAATCGCGATATATGCAGGTCGTTCCCGGTCAGCGCATCCGCGACATTCTGCGGCTATTGGAGCGGGAGGGCGCCGCCGTATCCGGCCATGTCTCCGCCCTGAGCGTGGGCGAAAAGGCGAACGCGCGGTGGATTCTGACGGGCACGATTCTTCAAGTCGAGCCGACTATGGTAATATCGACCGAATTGATCGACGTTGCCTCCCACACCGGTATTGCCTCGGCGAGAATCGCCGGCGCTCCCGATGAAACCGTCTTCGCGGTGGTCGACCGGCTGTCGGGTCGGGTAAGAAGCGACCTGTCGTTGCCGGCGGCGGCGGACAATGAACGTGACCCGGCCGTGGCCGACGTCACCACGCATTCGGCTGAGGCATACCGGAGTTATCTGGAGGGCGTGGATTACTATATGCAGTTCTACTCCGCCGAGGCCAAAGCTTGCTTCGAGAAGGCCCTGAGTTATGACTCCACCTATGCCATGGCGTATTATTACCTGTCGATGTCAAAAGACAAGCGGCTGATCGACTCGGCCTTGAAATACTCCGGTCATATCGGCCAGAAAGACCGGCTTTACATTCTGAGTCAGTACGCTTCCGGGCGGGGGGATCTTGATCTTGCCATTGCCGAACTGGAGAGAATCGTCGAGGCGTTTCCCGATGAGAAGTATGCCCTCTATAGAATCGCCAACCATATGCATAACGAGTCAAAGTACAAGGAAGCCGTGACGTACCTTAACCGGGCTATCGCCATCGATTCTTGTTTCAAGCTGGCTTACAATTTCCTTTCCTATACCTATGACAAAATGGGGGATTTCGATCACGCCCTGTGGGCGATCAACAAATATATCGATCTGGTTCCGGAAGAGGCCAACCCATACGACTCGCGCGGTGACCTTTTGGCCGCACACGGGCGACTGGCGGAGGCGATGGAGTCATATCGGACCGCCCTGGCAAAAAAGCCGGATTTTCAGGCCTCGCAGGCAAATTTGGCCCGCATGTGCCTTTTCAGTCACGACTATGCCCTCGCCGAGAGCCTGTACACCGCCTGGTCCGATCGGCCCGACACCAAATACAAGCAGGCGGGGCTGTTTTTCCTGGCACTGACGGCCCTGCATGAAGGCAAACTGCACCAGGCGCTGACTCTCCTGGAGCGGAGCGTCACTGCCGACGGCGCTTTGTCGGCCGATTCCACCCCGGTTTATATTCTCGAAAAACAGGCCGTGATTCTTGCCGATCTGGGGAACTTTGACGGGGCCTTGACGATGATCAAACGTTGTGCGGAGCTGGAGCGGCGTTTGTCGCAGAAAGATCCCGCCGTCTCTATGACCTCGTACGCGGTAATATTGGCCAATGCCGGCAAATTCGATGAAGCCAAGGCCATTGTCGACAGCCTTGCGATCTCGGTCAAGAACGGCAAAGCCAATTCGGATAACCTGGGATTTGCCGCCGGGTACATGTTGATGGCAAAGGGGGATCTCGACGGCGCCATCGTAAAATTCGAGCATACCGCGTCCGAGTCGCCAAAGTCGCCGGCGAACTACTGGCTGGCGCGGGCCTACCTGAAGGCAGGTTTGTCTGAGAAGGCCGCCGCGAAATTCGAGGAGCAATTGGCCGTCTATAACGATGGGTGGCGCTGGTGTTACGGCGATTGGAGCGTCTCCACGTATTATTACCTGGGTGTAGCCTACGAAAATCTGGGCCAACCCGACCGGGCAACCGAGCAATATAGGACATTCCTGGACCTCTGGAAGGCGGCCGATCCCGAAGTCATGGCTCGTTATGACGCCAAGCAACGCCTGGCTCGTCTGGAGAGCACGCCGTAGGGATATCCAGTCATCGTTATCGCCCTGCATTCTTATCTCATCGTAAAGCAATCCCAGATCGCGGCTATCCATCTTCGGCAGCCCGATTTGTCTTGGCGCCGTCAAAAACTCGTGCTACAATTCATATGAGCGCATACCAAGAGAACGGAAGAAGTTATGAACACTACCTTTACCGTAACCACTGCACAGACGGCACAGTTTGTCGACATCACCTCGCAGGTGCAAAAGGCCGTTGCTGATTCAAAGGTCAAAGACGGCCTAGCCGTCGTCTATGTGCCGCACACCACGGCCGGGATCACCATTAATGAAAACGCCGACCCCACCGTCCAGAGGGACATCCTGACCCACCTGGATAAGATGATTCCCCAGTCCGGCGACTACCGCCACGCCGAGGGCAACTCGCCGGCGCATATCAAGGCGAGCATGATGGGATTGTCGGTGACGGTGATTGTCGCCGGCGGCGATTTGCAGCTGGGGAAATGGCAGGGAATCTATTTCTGCGAATTCGACGGGCCGCGGCGACGCCAGGTCCGGGTGAAAATCATCGAGGGATCATGCTGACCATTCATGTCATTACCGTCGGGCGCGACAAGGAAAGCTGGGTTTCCGATCAGATCGACCATTATCGCAAGCTGTTGACGAAATATGCGCGGCTGGAACTCACCGTCGTCCCGGAGGCCAGGTACACAAAAGCAACCGACCTCTCCAAGGCGCTCGGGTCCGAAGCCGACGCCATCCGATCGCGCCTCAGAGGCGGCTATCGGTTCATCCTCGACGTCGGCGGCAGAGGCTATGCGACCGAATCGCTGGCCATGGAAATAGACCGTCTCAAGTCCGGGGGCTATTCGCTTCTTGAATTTGTCATCGGCGGCCCCTTTGGGCTTGATCCATCGTTGAAGCAACTTGATAAACAAGCCGGATCAGGCCAGGTGATCAGCCTCTCCCCGCTCACCATGTCGCATCAGATTGCCCGTCTGATCCTTCTGGAACAGCTCTACCGGGTGCTCAATCTCAACGCCGGCGGCAGTTATCACAAATGATCGGCCGGTTATGTCCTGGAAATAGACAAAAAGAAGCCCGCCAAAATGGCGGGCTTCTTCGTTGAGGTGGGGAATCGGATTATTTCACAAGCATCATTTTCTTGATCGCTTCCAGACCCAACGCCTGCGCCCGGTAGAAGTAGATACCGGACGCCACCGGCCGGCCGTTATCATCGCGGCCATCCCATTCAAACGTCACGTACCCGGCATCGGCGGCGCCCGACCATTTCCGGATGACCTGGCCGGTGATGTTGTAGATGGTCACGACGTAATCGGACGCCTCCGGCAGAGCCAGCTCGAAGACCGTCGTCGGGTTGAAGGGATTGGGACGGTTCTGCGTAAGATCCAGCCTGTTCGGCAAGGCAGCGTTGGAAATGTTCGCCTGGAGCGTCCGTCCATAATAATCGGCAAGCTCCATTTCGGTCAACCTCACCGAACAACCCTCCGGGACCGTCAACGTGATCAGGTCCGAGGCTCCGGCGGGAATCTTTTTGCCCACGTCGAAGCTGTAAAGGAGAACCCGGTATTCGCCGTTGAGCCAGCCCGTCTTCATCTCCATCCCGGACGCGCCCGAGGCAAGCGCCGGGGCTTCCGCCAGCGACCCGTCGACGGCAAAGATCATGAGCACGGCGCCGACGTCGTACAGGGAATTGATCGAGACGGTGAGATCCTGTCCTTTCTGCGAGCAGGCCGCGGGGACGGTGTTATTCAGAAGGATTTCCTTCGGATACGGGGGTGCATCGCCGACGATGACGCGGATCAGATACACCAGATCGGCGATCGACAGCGTCCGGCCGTCGGCATTGATATCGGAGGCCGCGATCTGGCCCGCCGGCGATATGCTGAAGGCGTCGAGACCGCGGATAAAGTAATTGGTATAGACGACGGCATCGGCGATTTCGTAACGGACGCCATTGAGGTTAAGATCGCCGCGGGCGTCGATCGAGTCGGGATGCTGGATGCACACTTCGCCGTTCGAGTAACTGACGCAACGCACCGGTACGAACTTGTCGCCCTGAAGGCACGAATCCGGGGTGCCCACGTGAATCGGCCGTTTGGACTCGGGATAGGCGGCGTTGTTAAACTCATCCCAAACGATGTTCCCTTCCTGGCTGAAGATGGCGTGATCGACAAACAGATACTGACCGGTGATATCCGAGAAACCGTTGTCGCCGCAATCGATCCAGAAGAAATCGACCGGGATATGCTGGCCGCCGAAATTCAAATCGGGCGTGACCCGAAAGGTAATGGTCGCCAGCACGCCATGAGGATTATACTGATCGACGGGCGGATGGGCCGGGCCGTTATTGACATCGGCGATGGCGACCAGCCGGAGAATACCCGAGGGACACGGCGCCTCGCAATTGCCGCCATTACCGAACCGATAGGTGAAGTACTCCCATCCGGTGATGGCCGAGCCGAGGTCGGCGCGCAGCAAAGTCAACGCCGAGGCATCGTACCCGATGAGAAGGTCATATCCGCCGATCTGGTTGAACGTTTCGGCCGTGACGTCGACTCTGGCCAAACCGCCCGAATTCACGCACGGCGGCCCCTCGATGGCCACCTCGACGCAGGTCGAACAGACCAGCGCCGGAAGCACGTTCACGCAGAACCGCGCGTAGACCGTGTCGCACAGATCGGTCGCCATGAACCGGAAGCAATACTGCGCGGTGTCCTCGGTCGGCGGCCGGAACCGCAATTCGCCGCAATCCAGCACGCTGTTGAAGGTAAATCCACCCAACCCGGAATCAAGCCTCAGCGCCACCTCGTCATAGTCCGGATCGGTCACGCAAATGTCGGCGAACACGATATCCGAGGTGTCGGTTGCACACCGGACAATCGTTTCGATATCCGGTAAATTGACCTGCGGCGGCTGGTTGGGCGTGGCTACGATCGGCAGATTCAGCGTATCGGCCAGACCGCAATCGTCGACCACGATAATCTTCAGGTCGCAGTCGACCGCGGTCGTGACCGTCATGCAAACCTGCTGGTGAGCCGCGTCAAGAACGGCGCCGGGGCAGTCTCCCCTCACCAAGATAGTGTCGATGTTATTATCCGGGTCACTGACCGCGTATCCGGCGCAAATCGTCGTCGAATGGCAGAAGACAACCTCGCCGAGGGTGTCGCCGGTGATCACCGGCGGCCGATTCATAATCGTCGTCAGGACGAACTTGCACGAATCAATGCCGCACATGGTCGAATCACGCACCGTGACGGTATCGGTCCGGTTGGTCGTCGCGTTATAGCACAGTTTCCCGGTGCTCGGATTGTAGGTGAACGTCCCCGGCTTGATCGTGATATGGCTGCCCGGATGGGCTACACCCAGGTCGACGCAGACCTGTCCGGGCCCGCAGGCATAGATCGTATCATTGCCGATGCACGGCGGATCGGGCCTGGGCGCCTCGACCAAAATGATCGGCGCCGTCGCGGTGTCAGCCTTGCCGCAGGCGTCCTCGACGATGACCGTCAGCGTACAAGCGCCGAATGAATTCGGCGTCCAGCAGAAATTCGTATAGCCGCCGGTAATAACGGCGGTCCCGCAGGTCGTCCGACCGGCGACGCGGATGATATTGTTCTGAGCGTCGCTGACGACGATCGGCACGCAAATCTGGTTCAGATTGCAGAGCTGCATCGGGCTGGTAAAGGCGCCGAAAGCCACCGTCGGGGGCGTATTGGTCGATACCGTCGCCGTGCCGGTGTCAGTCGCCGCCACGCCGCAGGCATCATAGACGGTGATGATGAGATTATAGACACCCGCCGCACTCACCGGCCGGCACACTCGCCGATTATCGGCGTCATAATAAGCCGGCGGAACCACCACGACCGACGTAATGGGACCATCCGGGTCGGACATCGTCACCGGGAGGCAGACGGTCCCTGATTCGCAGAGGAACAGAGCGCTGTCGGTGACATGAACCGACGGTCCCTGGTTAAGCCGGACCACGACGGTGCCGGTGTCGACGTCGCGATGCCCGCACGAATCGACCGCAGTCACGATAATATTGTAGTTCCCCGCCGCCGGCGGCGTGAAGCAAACCCGGCCGTCGGAGAAAATGAAGTTCGGCGGGTCGACGATGATGCTGTCGATATTGCCGTCCGGATCGGAGGACGAGACCGGGATACAGATCGAGGTCAGCGCGCACAGAGTCAGAGACGAGTCGGGGACGATCACGATCGGCGGCGCGTCGATGGTCACCGTGACACAGAAGGAACAGGTGTCGGCGCCGCACAGATCGGTCGCAATCACCTGGTAGCAGTACGTGCCCGCCTTGTCGGCATAGAAGGTCACTTTACCGTCGGCGTAGACCGCCGGCGGGGTCACGCTCACGGTTGCCGTCGGCGGGTTCACCGCCACCGGCACTGCCACCGAATCCGGCCCGCACAGATGGACCGTATCCGCCGGCGGGCAGACAATCTGCGGCGGTTCGCCGATGGTGACGTCCACCGTGACGACACAGGTGTCGGCGTTGCATTCACCGCTTGCCACCACCGTAAAGGTGTAGATGCCGGCGGCGGTTACGTAGAAACACAACTCCCCGTTCAGATAGTAGCCGCCCGGCTCGACAACGTGAACTCTGGCGTCAACCGGCTCCACGGGAAGGGCGACGCAGACCGTGTCCGGATCGCAGATGCGCACCACCTGCGGCTCGGTCGGGCAGTCAATGGCGACGGTTCCCCCGAATTCAACCGTGACACAGACGGTGTCCATGTCGACCGCGCCGCACTTATCGGTCGCCTTGGCCACGAGGCAGTAGATACCGGCGGTGTCGGGCGTAAAGCAGTAACGACCGGCGGCGTAGGTGCCGATATTGGGCAAAAACTCTCTATTGATAATATTATTATCGACATCAGCGAACACGAATCCGTTCAGGCATACCTGTTCGACGTCGCAGAGGACGACGGCGGTATCGGCCGGAACCGTAACGACCGGAGGACTATTGAGCGTGGCCGTGATAATTCCCGCATCCGACGCCGAGGCGCCGCAGGTATCATAGACCGTCACGGTGACGCTGTATTGTCCGGACGCCGACACCGGCAGGCAGACCGTATTGTTGCCGGCATCATAGTACGCCGGGGCCCGCACGACGACGGAATCAATCCCGCCGTCCTGATCGGCCGCCAGCACCGGGATGCAGACGTCGGTCGGCTGGCAGAGGAAGACGGCGGTGTCGCGGACGGAAACCGACGGCGAATCGTTGAGCTTCACGACCACGTGGGCCGTATCGGAATCGCGGTGGCCGCACGAATCGGCCACGGTCAGGATGATATTATACGTTCCCGTGCCCGACGGCGTGAAGCACACCGTTCCCTCGGTCAGGGAAAATCGGCTCGGTTCGACGGTGACGCTGACGACGTTGTTGTCCGGGTCGGAGTAGTCATAGG
>Ga0315277_10011082_pt1 | contig 11371 bp, 9 predicted proteins | sample YL17G05_15_MG_FD_203695 | JGI IMG/M metagenome (GOLD analysis project Ga0315277, IMG submission 203695) | Sediment microbial communities from Yellowstone Lake, YNP, Wyoming, USA - YL17G05_15 | ecosystem: Environmental > Aquatic > Freshwater > Lake > Sediment | place: USA: Wyoming | collected...
CCGTCCCGCCGGGACTGGACGGGGAGAGCAGGGCGCGTTTTCCCACCACTGAAGTGCTGGGCTATTGTCAGATGTCCCTCCGGGACACGAACGCCATCTGTCTCCTGCAAATCGGCGGGTTACCCCCCTCGCTCGCGGAACGCAATGACGAGATCTCCGAACAGATCATCATTCTGCATTCATCATTCGTCATTACTCTGTGTCTCTGCGCCTCTGTGGTGAACTGGAGAGTGGTTTCAGCGCTTTTGCGACCGCAGCCAGGAGAGCCACTGCTCCATGCCCTGGCCGGTTTTTGACGAGAACTCGATAAGCGGCGCGCGGGTGTTGACGTGCGAGAGGTCCTCGCGCACGCGATCCATGCAGTATTCCAGCACCCCGATCAGGTCCACCTTGGTCAAAAGGATGATGTCCGCGGGCTGAAACAGCGTGGGATACTTGGCCACCTTATCGTCGCCTTCGGGCACGCTGAGCAGCGCGGCGCGAGCGTGCTCACCCAGGTCGAACCCCGCCGGGCACACCATGTTGCCCACGTTCTCGATGAACAGGAAACCGATCCCCCTCAGATCGAGCGCGGCAATACCCGAGGTGACCTGCGTGGCGTCGAGGTGGCACCCCCGCCCCGTGTTGATCTGAACCACGGGGATATCGAGTTTCCCGATGCGTTCGGCGTCGCGCGTGGTCTGGAGGTCGCCGACGAGCACCGCGCAGCGGATATCGGGCAGAAGGGCGGGGATGGTTTTTTCGAGCAAAGTGGTTTTGCCGCTGCCGGGGGCGCTCATGATGTTGATGCAGCGCACGCCGGCCCGGTCAAGCCGTCGGCGGTTCTCGTGCGCCACCGCGTCGTTGGCCTTGAGAACGCTTTCCACCACCTGAATCTTCATGCCGGGTCCTCCTTCTCGCAAACCAGCGACTTCAGGATGATATCATTGCCCGCCAGGAGTTCGGCGTCGGCCTGGCCGCAGTTGGGGCACAGGTAATTGTCAATCGCCGGCTCGAAGACGCGCTCGCAGTGCCGGCACCGGGCCGAGGACTTGATCTCGGTGATGTGGAGAGCGGCCCCGGCAAGCGGAGAGTCCGCTCGAATGGCTTCCCAGGCCATCTCGAAGGCTTCCGGCACCACGAGTTGCAGCGCGCCGACTTCGAGTTCGATCTTCGTGACGGTCAGCGGGCCTTGATCCTGGGCGATTCGGATCACCTGGTCGTAGAGATTGCTGGCGAGGGCCATTTCGTGCATGAGTGCGTGTCTAGTCCGTCGGGATTGCCTTGTGGGCGATCTGAGCCATCTTGACAACCTTCTGGAGGCAACCAGTGGGGGACAGACATCCTTCTGAGATCGAGGTGTCCCCGAACAAGTTCGAAGAGAACCATAAGTTGCGCGGTAAAGACTGTCAAGCAGGAAGGGAAGAGGGTTTCGGAGTAAGGCTTGTCCTGCCGGATCTACGTGACATTCCCGGAATCCTTACGGACTTTGGGTCAACAGGCCCCTCACCCTACCCTCTCCCCCGGGAGAGGGAGAAGAAATGCGCTCCCCCGGCGAATGAGGGAATATCGGGCAAATGGTGAGATAGAACAGGAAAACGGCGGGAAGAAGATTTCCCTCTCCCGGGGGAGAGGGTAGGGTGAGGGGCCTTTTCCCTGGCGTGGCGGAACGGAACAACGAAACGAGGCCAGCCTCCAAAAGGGCACAGCGCTGGTCCATGGCCGGGTTTGATTCCGCTCAGCCCCGGCTACTCATGTTGGGTGCCTTCAGTGCTTATGCAACCGGTAGCTCCATACAAGACGCGCGCGCCCTTCTGAGTAACGGTTTTCGATTGACACGAAGATGGGCTTTGCTGCAATCTGTTTTTCAGTGGGAAAGACGTATCTTGGATGATAACGGCACGAGGAATAGAGAAGATGTAGGGTTTTCGGGACCATCATACTCGGTCAGGTGTTCCATGTGAGGCACATTCTCGATGTGGATGCGTGGGGGACGAGATGAAGAAGATCGCATTTCTTGTCTTTGCGCTTGTCATGGTGATTCCATCCGCCTCCTCGTTGGCGGATGGAGTGTTTTACTGGCGGGAGGAGGTCCCGCCCGGAATCCCGTATCAGCGGGCCCTCCTCCTGTTCGACGGCAATCGCGAGACGCTCATCATCCAGAGCAAGTATGAGCTCCCCGACCCGAAAGCCAGCGACATCTTCGGGTGGGTAGTACCGGTACCGGCTGTTCCCGAGCTGGCAAGCATGGGCGCAAGGAAGGCATTCGGTCTTTTCGATGACCTTGGCCGCCACTCGAGTCCCGACACGACATCCATATCTGGGGCTTTCTTCGTCACTGTAGTTTTGACGGCGGCATTCGGCGCTCCCGCTGTCCTCCTGCTTTGCGCCTTGGCGTCCTGCGTCCAACGCTTGGGCTTTATCCGGCGGCGTGAGGGCAGAATCCTCTTCTATACGCTGTTCTTCGTGACGGTAGTAGGATGGATCTGCCTGGCTATCCCGAACTTCTTAGGGGCAGGGGAATCCTCTGGCGTTGATGTTATCCTGGCACAGGAAGTCGGGATATACGACGTTCGCGTAGTCAAGTCGGATCGGGCTGACGACCTGATCCAGTGGCTCAATGAGAACCAGTTCCACTTCTCTGATTCCGATAGGAAGGTTTTCGACGATTATCTGCAGCGCGGATGGTGTTTCGTTGTGGCGAAGATCAATCCGCGGAAAGCCGGGGAGGACCCTTCCCAAGTCGAGAGCGAGGGCCTTGTGGCTCCTCTCATCATGCGCTTTCCGACGAAGTACCCGATCTATCCCTTGGCCTTGACTTCAACTGCGGGTCAAGACACCCAAGTGCTTCTTTATGTGGCAGCGAACGGAAAGATGAAAACCGACGGAAGACTGAAACTACGCTATGCCGGACCCATCGTTATGCGGCCTCTCCATGAGATTGAGCCTTGGCATGAACTTGAGCACGGAATCGATCCGGGAGGATTCTTTTCTATGGCGGATCTGAACCTGACCTTTCTATGCAGGTTCAAGAGTACTCTCACTTCCGATCAGATGAAAACTGACCTGATTCTGGAGAAGGCTCCAGACGACCGGCCTTATCGGGAACACGAATTCCGGTGGTGAAACCCGCGCGAACCGCCGATCACGCCCGGAAGATGAAATAGACCGCCCCGAGCAGGCAGCAGCCCGCCCAGAGATAGTCGAGCTTGATCGGCTGGCGCATGTCGGTACTCAACAACGTGTGATGGGCCGAGGCCCATCCTACGGCATTGGTCTGGCCAACAGGTCCGATTGGCCCCATCTGTCCGATTGGTCCTATCCGTCCTATCCGTCCTATCCGTCCGATCGGTCCGACCTGGCCGACTGGTCCGACCTGTCAGACCTGTCCGCCCCGTCCGACCGTCCGACCGGCCGACTGGCTGACTCCTTCAACATATCCTGGGCAGTTCCTCTCCATAGGGGCGCTGGACGATGCGGCGTCCACCCGCGCGCGTGATCAGCTCCACCAGCGGCGGACTGGCCTCGGTGAACCGCCCGATCACCGCCGCGCGCTTTCCGAGGGAATGTCGGCGGCAAGCTTCGAGAACCTTGGCCGCGTCATCCGCCCGCGCCACAATCACGATCTTGCCTTCGTTCGCCACCAGCAGCGGATCGAGCCCGAGCAGCTCCGAGGTGTGCATGCACACGGGCGATATCGGGACCGCGCTTTCCTCGACCTCGATGCTGAGGCGCGTTTTCTCCGCGAGGTCGGCGAGGACGCCCGCCAGCCCCCCGCGCGTGGGATCGCGCATGAACTTGACGTCGGCCCCGCACTCACAAACCGCCCCTGCCAACCCTCCCAGCGGCGCGGCGTCGCTCCGGAGGCTCGTGTCAAAGGCCAGCCCCTCGCGCACCGACATCACCGCCAGGCCGTGCTCGGCGATGTTGCCGGTGATAAGGATCGCGTCGCCCGGCTGGATGCGGGCGGTGTCCAGTTTCACCGAATCTCGCATCTCGCCGATGCCCGCCGTCGTGATCGTCAGTCCGTCCCCCCGCCCGCGCTCGACCACCTTGGTGTCGCCGGTGCAGATGACGACGTCCGCCTCGCGCGCCGTCGCGGCGATCGAATCGAGAATCCGGTCGAGCACTTGCATCGGCAGCCCCTCCTCGATCACGAGCGCGAGGCTGAGGAACCGGGGAACCGCGCCCATCACCGCGAGGTCGTTGACCGTTCCGCAGATGGCGAGCCGCCCGATGTCCCCGCCGGGAAACTCAAGCGGCTGAACCACAAAGGCGTCGGTGGTCATGCAAACGCGGCCCGGTGCGAGGGACAGGACCGCGCTATCGGTGAGCGGGTTGAGGAATTCGTTTCCGAGTCTCGGGACGATGTGTTCGTCGAGAAGACGGTGGGTCATTTCCCCGCCGCCGCCGTGGGCAAGAAGGATGTGTTCTCCCGGGTTTTGCATCGGCGCCTCTTTTGTCGTATGCGATGGAACCCTTTCAGGGTTCACCTATATGATGATGGACTCGCTTTCCCAGGGTGGCTTCGCGACCCACTACCGTTTAATGGTTTCTGCACGCTTCAGCGTGCACTTCCTTGCCCCCGGCTTCAGCCGGTGGGATAAGGTTCTCCTTCTCCGCGGGGTATAGCGCGCTTCAGCGCGGCTTCTCGACATGCTTCAGCGCGGCTTTCATCTCCTCTTTTGCTGAAGCGGGTCGAGAAGCCCGGCTGAAGCCGGCTAGAGTTTTGATAGAATATCCCCTTTCCCCACCGGCTAAAGCCGGGGGCAAAGAGGAGCCGTCTGAAGACGGCTGAGAATATGCTCAAGGCATGCATACTATTCATATTCCGGTGGTTAGACTGCGCAAACCCTTAAACGGTAGTGCTTCGCGACCCTGGGCTTCGCTATGGAATCCTTTCAGGATTCCTCTTTGTCCGTCCTTCCTTCATCCCGGCCAGAAAGCTGATGAACGGGCGAGCCGGCAAGCGAGAAGAGGAAACAGGCTAAAGCCTGCACTACGAACTGGCGAACTGGCGAACCGGCGAACCGGCGAACCGGCGAACCGGCGAACCGGCGAACCGGCGAACCGGCGAACTGGCGAACTGGCGAACCGGCGAACTGGCGAACCGGCGAACTGGCAGACTGGCAGACTGGCAGACTGTTCCCCTACATCTGCGTGATCCGCATGGCCTTATCCGCCAGGCCCTTGGCTTCGGCGATCGTGGGGGCTTCGGCATACACGCGCAGGATCGGCTCGGTGCCCGAGGCGCGGACGTGGACCCACGAATGGTCGAATGAAATCTTGAGCCCGTCCGTGTCGTCAAACGCGGTGACACCGGTGAAAGACACGCACAAACGAACGAAAATCCGGTGCAGTTCCTTGCCTTCGATCCCCACCTTGTTCTTCACCATCGCATAGTCCTGAACCTCGGAGTTGAGCTGCGAGACCGTCTTGCCCGACACCGTCAGCGCCTCCAGCATCAGAGCGATTCCGGTGGCGGAGTCCCGCCCCAGGTGGGTCACCGGGTAGATAACGCCGCCGTTGCCCTCCCCGCCGATGGCCGAACCGCACGATAGGATACGCTCGACCACGTAGGCCTCGCCGATCCGGGTGCGCTCGACGTGAGTGCCGAACTCGGCGGCCACGTCGTCCATGGCGCGCGTGGTCGAGAGGTTGACCGCGAGCGGCGATGGCGGAGCGGGGTTGGTGAGGGCCCGCTTTTGCAGGACGGATCGCGCCGCCAGCACCAAGGTCCGCTCTTCGCCGATGGCCCGCCCGGTCTCGTCCGCCAGGGCCAGCCGGTCGGCGTCCGGGTCCACCGCAAAGCCGATTGCGGCGCCGCTCGAGCGGACGGCCCCGCCCAGGGCGCCCAGGTGCTCCACAAGCGGCTCCGCCACGCGCTCGAAGGCCTTGTCCGGATCGCCGAAGACCGTCGTCACTTCGCAGCCCAGCTCCCCCAGCAATTCCGGCAGAAGCGTGATCCCCGCGCCGTTGCACAAGTCCACGGCCACCTTGAAGCGGGCGGCGCGGATGCGGGCAACGTCCACGGCGCCGAGCACTTTCTCAATATGGGGCCGGATGGGCTCCTTCACCTTTTCCATGGCTCCGAGATTGCGGCAGGACTGATAGTCAAAGTGCCCGCTCCTGTAGCGATCCAGAACCGCGTCCATCTCGGCGGCGGTCAGAAGAGTCCCTTCAGGCGAGTAGAACTTCAGCGCGTTCCAATCCAGCGGGTTGTGGCTGGCCGTGACGGCGATGCCTCCCCCGGCGCCCAGCTTCTTGACCATGAAACCCAACGTGGGCGTGGGGCAGATCCCCAGGTCCAAGACGTGGCATCCCGTGGCGAAACACCCCGCGAGGACCAGATGGCGCACCATGTCGCCGGAAGGGCGCGTATCGGCGCCCAACGCAATCGTCCTGTTGGAAAGGGTGGAAACATAGGCCGAGGTGAACTTGAGGAATTCCTCGGGGACAAATGAATCGCCAACCGTGCCGCGAATGCCGGCGACCGAGATCATGGGTTTGGACATGGCGTCTGCTCCTGTATATGGGCTCTATAAACGCGCTTGCAGTTTGCGGCTTCCGGCGGAAACGGCAAACTGCAAGACAAAGGGACCCCCCGTTTTCCCCCAAAGCACGGGGCATTATCCCATGAGTTTCTCCATTACCGCGTCGTCCATCTCGTAGTTGGCCGAGACGGAGTTCACGTCGTCGTTTTCCTCCAGGGCATTGATCAGCTTCAGAAGCGTCTCGCCCTTCTTCTCGTCCACCTTTACGCTCGTGTCCGGGATCATCTGGAGCTTTGCCGATTCCACCTTGATCCCTTTGGTTTCCAGGGCCTCCCGGACGGCCATCATCTCGTGCCATTCCGTCTGGATCACAAACATGTCCCCGGCACGCTGCATATCCTCGGCGCCCACGTCGAGGACCACCTCCATCAGGCTGTCCTCGTTCAGGCCTTCGGCAGGAATCAGGATCTGGCCTTTCCTCTTGAACATCCACCCCACGCAGCCCACCTCGCCCAGGTTCCCGGCGTACTTCGTGAAAATGTGGCGGATCTCCGCCGCGGTCCGGTTTTTGTTGTCGGTCGAGGCCTCCACATACACCGCCACCCCGCCCACGCCGTAGCCCTCGTAGGTCACGTCCTCATAGCTGACGCCCGGCAGTTCCCCCGCGCCTTTCTTGATGGCCCGTTCCATCGTGTCCTTGGGCATGTTGCCGTCCTTGGCCTGTTGGATGGCCAGACGCAGGCGCGGGTTGCCGTCGGGATCGCTGCCGCCCATCTTCGCGGCAACCGTGATTTCCCGGATGATCCGGGTGAAGAGCTGGCCGCGTTTGGCGTCCAGAGCGCCCTTCTTGTGCTTGATCGAAGCCCATTTGCTGTGTCCCGACATGGTCGTTCTCCTGACGAAGACTCTTGAAACGTGCGGTGCCTAATCTTCCGCCGCCGGGCATGTACCGTTGTTGGGGCAGGGTTTACCACCCGCCGCCGGGCAGGACTTCACCTCGGAACCCTGCCGGTAGTCCGTGGCGTGGAATCCCTTTCCCCGAAAAATCACCCCCCCGCCCCGCGAGATCAGGCGCTCTACCTTCCCCCGGCACTCGTCGAGCGGACACTTGGTGAGAGCGGGTTCTGTTATGTTCTGTGAGTGCTCAAAGACCTTGCCACACTTGTGGCACTTGTACTCATAAGTCGGCATCCAGACCTCCATAACCCAAACGCCTCCTCGGTCTTGGAGACGCGAGGGGGCAACGAATCAGCATACGGTAATCCAGCCCATGCAAAGATGCAAGAGAAATTGTGGTATACGTCCGCGCCACGCCAAAAGTCAGCCAGTCAGCCGGTCGGCCAGTCTGCCGGTCTGCCAGTCAGTCTGCCAGCCAGGCAGTTCGCCAGTCTACTGGTCTGCCAGTCCGTTCATCTGCCGGTCTGCCCGGCAGACTGTCTGGGCCGAGGCCCATCCTACGGACATAGCGCAACCGTCTCGCCTGCAAACCGGCCAACTGGCGAACCAGCGAACTGGCAGACCGGCCGACTGGCAGACTGGCCGACTCGCAGACTGGCCGACTGGCCGACCGGCGAACCGGCGAACCGGCGAACTGGCGAACCGGCGAACTGGCCGACTGGCCGACTGACGCGCCTACTTGCCAAGGCCCTCCAGCAGATCCCTGCCGATCTCCAGCGCCTTTTCCTTGTCGCTTTGCTTCTTCTTTTTCTTGCCGGAGTCCTGTTCCTTTTTCGACTGAGCCGGCTGGGCGGTAGTTGTGGTTACCTTGTCCTGACCGGGCTGCAATCGGGCAGACGTCGTGGTTGCCTTGTCCTGACCGGCCTGCGGCTGGCCCGGGGTCACCACTTTCTTGTCCTGAGAAGGCTGCTGACCCGGCGTGCCGTTTTTCTTCTCCTGCTTCTTTTCCTGCTTTTTCTTTTCCTTCTCCATCTCTTTGTCCAACCGGTTCTTGAGCAGGTCCAGCCCGGTGTCTATCAGCACTTCCTTCGGGAAATCTATCTTGATCTTGGGCTTGGCCATCGTCCCGCCGACCGCCAGGGGCATCGGGAAACCAACGTATCCGTCGGCGTCCTTCTTCAGGTATTGGGCGTAATTCTGTTTCTCCACCGATTTCTTCAGGCTCCCGCCCAAGGCCAGGGTCATGGGCAGATCCAGCTTCTGGTCATACCCGATCCGCCCGTCCAGGTGGATTTTCTGCGGCTCGCCCACGATGTCCACGCGCTTGACCTCGATTCCCTTTTCGCCCGCCAGGTATTCGCTGTCGAAATGCGTGAATGCGATGCGCCTGAGATCGTTCAGAGTCGTCACCGCCGCCAGTTCCTTGAAAATCGGCACGTCGAGGATCTCGCCGTCGGTGACGTTCGCGCGCAGCTCCGCTCGAAGGTTTTGCCGCATGGCCTCCTCGGTGAATCCCTTGGCGCTGCCGAACGTTTCGATGTTGGCCTTGCCCTTGACGTATCCCCGGTACTTCGCCGCGCAGTTCGCTATCAGCGTGTCAACGTCAAAACCCACGCCCTTCACGTCCTTCCAGCGCAAGAGCGGGTCCTGGCCGGGGGCGGTCTTGTCCTTGGGCGGCTCGACGACGAACGACGGGCAAGTGAACTTCCCGCCCGCGACGTCCAGCGCAAGGTCCTTCATCTCCATGCCTTGCGCTGTCATCACCACGAGCAACCCGAGGTTGCCGGCCGCCAGCGCAGGAGCGTCCGGCGCGGGCGTGATGTCCGCGTAGGCCAGGAGCGGCTTCAGGTTCAGCGACTTGGAGACGAGTTTGATCTCGCCTGTGGGCGCCGACGCGAACTTGAGCCGGCCCGTCACATCCATCTGGTCAGGTTGGGCCTGGCCGTGGGCGATCTGGAGGCGAACAGTTTTCAGACTGAGGTCCGGGGACTCATAGGCGATCTCGTTGGTGAGCGCCACCCGCATGGGCGGCGCCTGTTTGTTCTTTTCACCGGCCGGGCGGATGCCCGCGACCTCAAAACTGCCCTGGAGGTTGGCGCTCTGTTTCTTCTCCACCGTCACGAGGGTCACGTTCTGATCGCACTGCAGCACCGCCGCGCTCAGGTCCGCCGTCTTCTGCGCCGAAGCCACGAATGGCACAAACGGCGCCAGCGGGAACTCCTCCGCGCGCACCTGGAACTTGCCGCTCAGCGGCTCGCCGTAGCTCAGGTTGCCGGTGAGCTTCATCCGGCCCTTGGACGAACTCGATCCCTCGACGCGCACCTGGACCAGGTCCACCACGATCTGCTTCTTGCCGAGGTCGGCCTTCTGCTTGAACTCGATGGCCACGGGCAGCGAGACCGGCCCGGCCTTCGCGTCCGCCGGGTTCGGGATCACCAGCGGCTTGAGGGCTAGGTTTCCGTTGGCCGCGTACACGTCCGGCCCGGCCTGCGCGACCTCCGCCGTCATCTGAAGCTTCGACTCCAGCGGCATGGATTCGGCCGGAACCGTGCCCTGCCACGCGAGCAGCGGCACCAGGTCGGCGTTCTTGCATTCCGCCTGAATTTTGCCCTGGCCCTTGACCAGATCCATTTTCCCCTGCGCCGTCGCCTGGAGGAGTGGTTTCTGGGACTGGGTGGCCTCGATCCGCAACGATTGGATCGCGATCTCGCCCAGTCCGCCCTTCTCGGTCATAACTAGCGAGGTATCGGTGTTGAACGCCACCTCCACTGCTTTCAGCGCTTTGCCCGCCGGCGTCCGCGGCGGCACGTCCATCCCGCTCACCTGGGCCTTGGCGCGGGCCTGCACCTTGAGCGGGGCGTCGCGGAACGTGATGTCCGCGCCCGCCGTCACGCGCCCGCCCTCGACGGGGATCTTCGCGGCTTTCAGCTGGGACAGCGGAAGAGCAAAGGGCTCCAGGTCCGTCGCATCGAGGCGCACGCTGCCCTGGAGCGGCGATTTGGAAATGGTCCCCGACAAGGCCACCGTCCCGAGGGTCTTCTCGCCGCTCTGGAGCACGGTGGCGCACTTGCGCAGATCCACGTTCTGTTTCGCATCCACTCCGACGAGGAGATCCGTGCGGGTCGAGATCGGTCCGAAGGCCTGATCCCCGGACTTGCCCTTGAGGTCGGTCAGCCGCAAGACGCCTCGCAGATTCAGACTCTCGGCCTTTTGCGGGTTCTCTCCGAGCGAAAGTTCCGCCGAAACCAAACCCCTCTCGAACCGCACACCGGACCCGGCGGGTAGAAGGCTCTGCCACTGCGCCAGATCGAAGTCCCGCACGTTCACGGCGAGGGCTTCGTCGCCGACCTTCCCGGCCAGTGGCATCAGGGTGGCGGGATCGAGGCTGAGCGGTTTCTTCAGGCTGACGGAAAGAATGTCGGCTGGGCCGCCGCCGGTCTGCTGGGCCACGTCGAGGGCCAGTTTCCGCAGCACGAAGGGCGCGCTGCCCGTCTCCGCGCCGCCTTCGAGGGCCATGCGAAGATCGGTCGCCGGGAAACCCGAGGCTGGCAGCCCGCCGCCGGTGGGGTTCAGCTTCTCGACGTTCAGGGCGGCCTGGACGTTCTTCAGGACGCCGAACAGCCCATCCTTGCCAAGCGCCGCCTTCGCGCCGCCGGAGACCCGGGTGTCGCGGAAGTCCATGCCTGTGGACGCGGCGGCCAGGTTGAGGACGCGGCGGTCCATGGGATGGATCTCGACGGCGACCTGTCCGGTTTGCGCGCGCTGGTCCCAGTCGGCGGAGAAATCAATCTGCGCGAGCGGACTTCCACCGGATTCCACCTTGAGCGACGTCATCGGGATTTGGATCTTCTGCGTGGCTTCGTCCAGCTCGACCTTGGGGTTGAAGGAAAGCGCGTAGCGGGAGAGATCCTCGCCCTGGAGGCGGCCCTGAAAGTCCGAAAGCGCGACGGTGGCCGCCATGCCGCTCAGTTTCCCCTTGGGCGCGGTGGTGGTCATGGTGA
>Ga0315277_10011084_pt1 | contig 11370 bp, 12 predicted proteins | sample YL17G05_15_MG_FD_203695 | JGI IMG/M metagenome (GOLD analysis project Ga0315277, IMG submission 203695) | Sediment microbial communities from Yellowstone Lake, YNP, Wyoming, USA - YL17G05_15 | ecosystem: Environmental > Aquatic > Freshwater > Lake > Sediment | place: USA: Wyoming | collected...
TGCTTTTTTTGTGCAAACAGTCATAACCACAACTAACGATCAAAAAGCAAAAAGCGTAGTACTTAACATCGAGCTTGGTAGCACCAAGGATGAGGTAGTTAAAACATTAGGTGAGCCCGATTCCCCCGGAATGCAGGATTTTTATTATTCAAAAGGTGACGGGGAACTGGTCATATGCTTCAATGACAAATCCAATAAGGTTGAAACGATAATCGTGCGCGGAAACAACTCAAGATATTCAGTGAACGATGTCAGGATAGGGGATGGGACGGCAAAAGTTAAGAAGATATTCGGCAAGCCTGATAAACTTATAAAATACCGCAAAAGCCGCATAGAGTGCTGGCAGTACCCCTCAAAAAACCTTTATTTTTCATTTAAAAAGGGCAAGGTTATATCGTTTGGGATCAGCAGCGTAGCTATTAGTAAATAGCTGCTTTCTGCGCCGCGATTAATTATATGATCAAAAGAAATCATACAAAAGTTGTTGCTGTTGGCAAAGTAAAGATCGGCGGGACCAATAAAATAGCTGTCCAGTCGATGACAAAGACGTTCACTTCAAACATTAAAGCGACAGTCAGGCAAATAAAGAAGTTAGAGAAAGCGGGCTGCAATATCATCCGCGTTGCCGTTCCTGAAGAAAAGAGCGCTCTGGCAATAAAACAGATCAAAAAGCATATCAATATCCCTCTGGTCGCAGACATTCAGTTCAATTACAGGATAGCCCTTCTCGCCATAGAATCCGGGGCGGACAAGATAAGGATCAATCCCGGAAATATCGGCGGGATGGAAAGGCTAAAAGCGGTCGTATCCGCCGCCAAAGAAAGGAACATTCCTATAAGGATAGGGGTGAATTCAGGCTCGCTTGAAAAAGACCTTCTGCAAAAATACAGGCATCCCACCGCAGAAGCCCTGGTTGAATCGGCTTTAAGGAATGTTTCTTTGCTGGAGAAGCTGGATTTCCATGACATAGTGATATCCATCAAATCAACCAGCGTTCCGGCAACAATAGATGCGTATAGGGCATTGGCAAAAAAAGTGGAATACCCGCTTCATATCGGGATCACTGAGGCAGGGATAGGTGATTCCGGCATCATTAAATCAGCTGTCGGCATTGGCACGCTGCTTGCTGAGGGGATAGGCGACACCGTCAGAGTTTCGATCACAGGCGATCCGGTCAAGGAAGTGGTTTTGGCCAGACAGATATTAAGGTCTTTGGACATTTTGAATGAAGGTGTTGACGTAATCTCCTGCCCCACCTGCGGGCGCTGCCGTGTTAATGTTGAAAAGATCGCGAAAGAGATAGAGATAAAAACTAGGGGGATTAAAAAACGCCTAAAAGTTGCTATAATGGGATGTGCGGTCAACGGCCCTGGAGAGGCGGCGGACGCGGACATAGGTTTTGCCGGCGGGGCAGGAGAGGGTTTGATATTCAGGCGCGGGAAAATAATAAAAAAAGTGTCTGTCTCAAGAGCGGTAAAAGAAATAATGAATGAGGTGAAAAGTTTAATATGATAGATAGATACAGTCTTGAAAAAATGAAATCGATTTGGAGCGAGGAAAATAAATTCCGCAAATGGCTGGAAGTGGAGCTTGCGGCATGCGATGCATGGAAGCAATTGGGGAAGATCCCGGATGCCTCGTACAAAAAGATCAAAAAGGATGCAAAATTCAACATAGATAGGATAAATGAGATCGAAAAGACTACAGATCACGACGTAATATCATTCCTGACCAGCGTGGCTGAATACGTCGGCCCCGATTCCAGATACATCCATATGGGGATGACCTCATCCGATGTGGTTGATACATCCCTTTCTCTTCTGATGAGGGACTCATCCCAATTGATCATATCGGACATCAAGGATCTGATCCGTGTGCTTAAGGACAAGGCTAAGGAATATAAGAAGACCCCTATGATAGGGAGAAGCCACGGGATACACGCAGAACCCACCACTTTCGGCCTAAAAATGGCGCTTTACATGATGGAAATGAAAAGGAACCTTGACCGCATGACAAGAGCGATGGATATCATTAGCATTGGCAAGTTTTCCGGTGCTGTTGGCACATTTTCAAACATTGAACCTAAAGTTGAAGAGCTGGCCTGCAAAAAACTTGGCCTAACACGAGCGGAAGTATCAACGCAAGTAATACAGCGGGACAGGCATGCGGAATATTTATCTGTAATAGCGATCATCGCAGCAACTCTGGAAAAGATCGCGACAGAAATAAGGAATCTTCAAAGGACAGAGATAATGGAAGCGGAGGAACCTTTTAAGAAAGGGCAGAAAGGGTCTTCAGCAATGCCTCATAAACGAAATCCCATAACATGCGAGCGAATTACCGGACTTGCAAGGGTATTAAGGGCAAATGCGATGGTAGCTTATGAAAATGTAGCTCTGTGGCATGAAAGGGATATTTCTCATTCCTCAACGGAGAGGATCATTCTTCCGGACAGCTCCATCTTGATCGACTACATGCTACAGACAATGACAAGGGTCATTGATAACCTTGTGGTTTATCCGGAGAATATGAAGAAGAACATAGATAAGACCCAAGGCTTGATCTTTTCTCAAAGATTGTTACTGATGCTGACCGGCAAAGGCTTGACCAGGGAAGATGCCTACAGGATAGTTCAAACCAACTCGATGAAAGCCAGGGGTAGAAAGCATTTAAAGGATGAACTCCTGGCCGATACTGAGGTCCAGAAGTATCTTTCAAAGAAGGAGATAGAATCCGCTTTTGATATTAATTATTATTTAAGGAATATCGACGATATTTATAGAAGGGCAGGCATCTGATGTTCAATGTTCACGTGTATGTAAGGATGAAAAAGGGCCTTCTCGATCCTCAGGGCAAAGCTATTGAAGGCGCGCTAAAGTCCCTAGGTTATGACCAGATCCAGGATGTTAGCGTTGGCAAACTGATAGAAATGAAAATAAAGGCCAAAACAAAAGCGGAAGCCGGAAAAAAGATCGAGGAAATGAGCAAAAAGCTTCTGGCAAACCCGGTCATTGAAATTTTCAATTATGAAATAGAGGACATTCGGCAAGCTCAGTCCAAGGAAGCTACCTCCAAATGAAATTCGGTGTTGTCACTTTCCCCGGGTCAAATTGCGATTATGACTGCTTTAATGTTGTTAAAAGGGTCTTAAAGCAGCCTGTTGAGTTCATATGGCACGCTGAAAACAAGCTGGACCATTTTGACTGCATTATCCTTCCGGGAGGCTTTTCCTACGGCGATTATCTTCGATGCGGGGCTATTGCAAAGTTCTCTGGAATTATGGGCGAGATCATTAAATATGCCAATGAGGGTAGGGGATTGGTAATAGGCATCTGCAATGGTTTTCAAATATTAACTGAATCCGGCCTTTTGCCGGGGGCTTTACAGCGCAATGAATCCCTAAAATTCATCTGCAGGAATGTTCATTTGAAATGCGAAAACAATAAAACACCTTTTACCAATAAATTAAAGAAAAATCAAGTATTGAGAGTGCCTATAGCTCACGGGGAAGGCAATTTTATTGCTGATCAATCGACGATCCTTGAGCTTAAGAAAAATAAGCAGATAGTTTTCACTTATTGCGATGAAAAAGGCCAAGTCAATGATGCCTCAAATCCGAACGGTTCCATGCTTAATATTGCAGGTATTTGCAATAAAAAACGCAATGTTCTTGGAATGATGCCGCATCCTGAAAGATGTTCTGAGGAGATCCTGGGCGGTATTGACGGAAAACTGATATTTAACTCGATCCTAGCCTCTAAATAGCCCATTATTAAGACTTTTTATATAAGCCCCTTTTGAAATTCCTGCCCATTTTTATCGATATATATAGAGAGGGGATGAACGATATGTCATACGGAAGGATACCATCGTATTCTTGCAGGCTTGACAGGATCAAACGATTCAAGGCGTTGAATTATGTTTTAAAAGGCGTTTTGATCGCGCACGCCCGTAAAAACAAAAATATTAATTTCGTATCCAATGAAAGGCACCTGTCACTGAAACAAATTCCTGTTTATCATTTATCTCAATGGATAGAGGAAATGAAGATAAGGATATTGGATTCTCTTAATAGCTCGAAAAGAGCCGTTGTTTGTATCGCGGGAGCTTCTTCATCAGGAAAAGGTGTCGCGGCAGAAAAATTAATAAAGGCTCTAAAATTATCAGGAAAGCGTGTAATTGTGTTGTCTACGGACTCATATTATAAGGGCATTTCCAGAATGATAATGGAGAAATTGCCAGACAAGACCGGTATTTATAATATTGATAAAGAAGACCTGACCCCTTTTATAAGGGATTTGATCGGCAATAAGCCTTTTGCGGACAAGATGTCTGAAGAGGTTTTGACATCTGTTAAGGGGCATATATCTGATAAATATCCGGGCATTGATGTAGATCTAATTATTGAGAAATTAAGGAATGGATTTGCAGATATTAACTTTGATACTCCTGACGCTGTTGATCTTAATGCGGTTGCTGAAACCCTAGATCGGCTAAAGGCTGGCGAGACAGTAACAATACCTGAATATTCAATGAAAATGTCTGAACCGGCTGGACTTAAACAAATTAACGGGAGCGGATATGATGTTATTTTAGTGGAGGGTATCTATGGACTGAATAGATCGATCTCTACCAAGGCGGATATCAGATCTTTTATTGAGGCTGATCACAAGACCTTATTGATGCGGCGTTTGAGGAGAGATGTGCTTGCGGGAAGATGTTCTTTTACCCCGGAAACTGCCCTTTGGATAGCGCTTGAGATCGTGCTTCCTGCCTATGCCATGAACGTATTGCCAGACAGGAAATTTGCAGAAATGATATTAAAAAATCCTTTCACCGGCCAGGAAACATTTGACACGCAAAGCTATGATGTTCAGGAAAGGATACTTGTTCCTAAAACTGAAATCCCGCGTCTAGAGTCCACTTTGGGCAAGCCTATTAATGAGGTCAGCCAGCAAGATTATTATTTTACGTGTAATGATCCCGTTTTTGATCTTGAGCATATATTGCGGGTCAGGCTTCAGGACGGGGTCCTTTATAGCCTTGTCCATAAAGGCAAAACGATAAAAAGGAGCGATGGCAAGATCGTGCGTCCTGTTGAGGAATATATTAAAAGCGGTGACTTTGGTGCAAAATATCAAAACATCGATCAAATTATTGATTCTTTCAAAAAAGCAGGCTTTTATTTGAAGAAAAAGGTTACCAAGAAAAGAAAACTTTATATTTTGGATGGAATAGAGATAGCCATTGATAAGGTGCCAGGGGTAGGGGATATCCTGGAATTAAGGGCTAATAATGAGATATCCAAAGATGTTGAAATTGATAACATCAAAAATAAATACAATATCGGCTTTAAAAAGCCAATATAAGCAATTTCTTATTGAATATACCGATTATCTTACAATATACAATGTCCCGGCCAGTACAATACTAACTATCAGGAATATAATGCCGACAAATATCCTGTGTCCAAGCATCCACTGGTCTATTTCAAATATCCTGTTCACTGATCCGCTAATGCCTTTTAGAATGTTTGGCGCGAAAAGATAGCCAAATGCAAGGAAAAGTGATGCCAGTATGCCCAGCGTCATAACGGACCTTCCGCCGGATAGAATAAGTTCTCTAACAAAATCCATAACGATTTCACCCCCCTCACGAATTTCGCCCGAATTATAAAACCAAACCAGTAAAATGTAAAGTGACGATTAGGGTGATGATATCTATGTGTGCTCAAGATAATCATAACATTTCCTGCGCTGATAATTAAAATTTGGATGAAATTTCTTTTAAGTTTTGTCGATAATAAGATATATGAGAAGCATAATGTTTCTAAGTAATAATATGCCTGCAAATGCCCACATAAAGGCATCCATAAGAGATTACCGCGAGTCAAAGAGAGCTTTGGTGTATTTTAAGCTTGATACGATACAAAAAGGGCAGGTAGGGGAGGGAATAAGGCTGCTTTCAAATAGGCTTAAAGCGCATAATATAAAGCATCGATTTATTGCCCCAGTAATGATAAATACAAGCGGAAAGCTTTTGGATACGATCTACAGCGAGCACATTGATAAACCCTGGTTCCAGCAAGGTTTTAGGCCATTCTTTACGGGAGTTTATAAATATGGGTATATGCCCCCTATTATTGTTGCCGTAATGCTTGAAATGAAATGTGGACACAATGAGGATGTTTTCTCGGTTTTAAGAGCGCCGGATGTTATTGGTCCTCTTGATCCTTATGAAAAAAATGAAAACAATATGAAAAATGCCGATTTAATAGTTAAAAGTGTTAGATTTAAACTATTAAATGGTGATCATATTAGGCCGTTTGATGATAAATATTGTCCTGTTTTAAATAGAATTCACAGCTCTTCTAATGAGATTGATGCTGAACGAGAGCTTGGGACCATCTATTTGCCGATTTTTAACGAAATCAGTAAATATTATAGCTCAATTTCACTTTTTGCGCTTGGTATTGCATGGAAAAAAGCATCAAATGACTACAAAGTCTCAAATGATGAGTCAAGGCTGTTATTTTCTGATATAAACGTTGATAAAGAGGGGAATTTATCGATCATAAGTTCAATTAACGGAAATAATATAATAAATTTACTTGGAATTCCACGAATAATCGAGCTTTATAGTCAGATCAAGTCATTAAATAAGCTATTTGCAGCAAGAACAAGTGAGTTTTTCGCTAAAGACCAATAAAATCCGTATATTCCTAACCTTAAATCTATTTTAATTGACTTGACATAAGATATATTATGCGACGCTATATATGAGGAGAAAATCAATAGTTGATAAGTATAATTCAATCGTCCCTAAAGAGCTTCGCTAGAATCAGCGTTTGTCTAGTTCTGTGAGGAATATACTGGTAAATTCATCGGAATATAGCTGATTATCAACTGTAATAAAGTTCTTATCTATCACTATATCTTTATCAACATAATTTATACCCATTGACTTGATACCCTTCACTAATGAGCTATTTACTGTTACTTTAACATCCTTTAAAACGCCCCATTGGGCCATAAAATACGGGATATTGTCCATTGCGCCGATAAGCGTGCCTTTTGATGCAAATTCTCTGGTTTTATCGATCAACACCTTATTTTCAAAGAATTTCTTTGATAAATAGCCGCCTACATATATAACAGCCTTATATTTTTCGGTATCTATCTGCTCAATCGTCAGATTTGGCCTTACTTTCATAATATCTGCACCTACAGCTATCTCGCGCGTAGAAGTTGAAGCCACTTCAACGGTATACCCTGCCCTACTGATAGCAACTTTTGGAATGGTATATTCACTATCCACAAAGTTATATTGAGAGATTATCATCAGGACATAGCCTGTTTTTGAAGGGATTGTCGCTTCAGAAGGAGGTATTTGACCGCTTTCAAGCGTTTCTGCATAGCAAAATCCGTTAAAAAGCACTGCTAAGCAGGCATAAAATAATAACTTTTTCATTTAGAAGTCGTAATTGATCCCAAAAGATATCAAAGTCGGCAGGCCAAACCCAAGCCTTGTCCTTACATTATCATTCAATATCCACATGGTTCCCATTTCAAAATTTAAAGGTAATATCGCGGCAACAGTCCCTATTTCAACATATTTAAGCTCTTTTATTCCTGTTTCATCCCTTACCAGAGACGGGATTTTCTTTTCATCAACAAACGGACCATATTTGCTTTTTACAGAGGCAAGCGCGTTCCTAAGCTGGGTTTCTGTCGGTTGTCCGCTAATCCATGTATATCCATATCCAAGCACGCAGGTAATGCCATATTCACATTTCGGATAGCCAAATCCGTCTTTTTCAACAAATCCAAGCAGAGGATTGCCGCCCAAACCAATGCCTACAGTAAAATGCTTGTTTATTTTTGCCATGTCTTCGAACGCAAATTCCACCGCTACTTTTTTGGCTGCGGGCGTGACCTCTTCGATCTTCGGGGCTCTAATTGGACCGCCGGCAAAAGAAACTGTACTGAAAATCATCATTATAATCGAAACCAGTATTATTTTTTTCATAATTATCCTCCTGTTTAATATGTAATATTATATATCAGTGTATTGAGGAAATCTAGATAAAAGCCCCTATCCCCTACCATCTGCTCGGGGTAAGTTCAAGATTGAAAAGGAATTCTTTTCTGAGCACTTCATATTCAAATATAAGATCATAACAATGCAACCCAAAGATCCATTGATAGCTTATGCTGAAGGGGTCCCAGCTTGGAAGATTGTAGCTAGTCCTTATCTGGAAGCTGGAAAACCATGCTTTGACCGTTAAGCTTCCAAAGAACTGGTCATAAGGCGAATAGTAATATCCCTCGAACAGATAAGGCGTTTTGCCCCTTTGCATGATGTAGTGAGTATGTCCGTATTCAAGATATAACCGATCAAAAAAACCCTGAGCCAGAGACATTTTCTGGCGGGAGCGGTCCCATGACCCGAGTTTGCCATAATCGGTTAGCGTCAGATCCACGGCCGCGTTGAATTTGCCAAGCCAGCCAAAGTCATTAGTGTACATCGCATCAAGATAGGAATTTGTTCTTGTGCTGGAAGTGGTATACGCTTCTTCGGATGGGGAATCAAAATCATTCACCTCTTCAGAAACGTTCCCATGTCCCGCTTCCCAGAAATACGTGAATGGGTCTCCAAGATAAGGCAGCGGCTTCCTGTTCGATCTGAACGTAACATTAGGCGTAAAGCTGACGCGCCCAAAAGGTCCGATATTCTTATCATAGTTGATACGCTCCCTATAAGAATACTTTGTTTCAAGCTCATAGGAATACTTCCCGCCAGGCTGGTAAAAGTCATAGACAAGCCATTCTTCATCCGCTTTACTGAGAAGTTTTGGCCCAAATGACATATAATGAGTCGCTCCCCAGAAACCGTTGTCCCCTTCTGTCGCGGAAACCCGAATTTCGCCCTCATTTAGATCGTTCAGCAGCATATAATTTGTCCTTATGCCAAGCCCAAACTTCTTCTTTTCCATATAACTTAAAAGAAATTTCAGGTATTGCTTTGGACCGAAATACCAGTTAAAGCCCTGCCTCAGGAACCATCCATCGGAGGGATTTGATCCGATTTCTGGCACTGGCTGGGTGGATTTGATCCCTTCCATCTTCGCTTTTGCGGCTTTTGTTGGTTTTGCTTGTTTCTTTGTGGCAACAAATTTAGTTTTTGGGACCGGCGCGGAATAAACAAACGTCGGTACCGGGATTACAGGCGCCATCCAGATCCAGCATGAAGCGTAATGCGCGACTATCAAACCTGTTTTCGGATAAAGGACCATTTGTCCCGCGGATATATGATAATGCGAAGTTGGCTCGTTGCATCCGGTGAAATACCCGTCATATATCTCAAATTTATCCTTTGAAATTGTCATATATCTTCCGCCAAGGAAGGTTTCCCCGAAATTGACCCTTACTTTATCGGCGTTGCCGGATCTCTGGACATAGTAATATTCCAGGTTGCTGCCGGATATACGATAGCCTTCGCGTTCAAATTCAAATTTATCCATGGCAACGATCTTCTCATCCTTGAAGTGCCGTATAACATATGGGGATTCAATTACAAAATCCTCGCCCTTTACAATGACATTGCCTTTAGCAATGAGGACATCGCGATATTTATCGTAATGTTTATAATCGGCGGTAATGCTGATAGATGCAGCGGAACAGGCGTTTATTAGAAGAATAAAAAGAAATAGATTTATCCAGAATGCTTTCACTGATTATTTGGCATATCTCTTCAATACTTTGCTTGCATCTTGTGAAGCCTTTTTGAATTCCTCAAAAGCTTCTTTCGCGTTCTTTGCCGTTTCCTTTATGTCTGTGGTGAATTCCGGGTCTCCCGTGAGTTTATCTAAAGCAGCAATAGTGCTGTCAAGCCTCTTCGAAACTCTATTTATGGTATCAGAAGCAACGCTAAGGCTTTTTATCATGTCCTCAAAGCCGCCTTTAGCCAGCGCTTTTGAAAGCCCTGTTGTTATCCTGTTTATCTCGTAAGTGGATTTTTCAAGGTTGACAAGGGTTTCTTTCGCCGCCTTTTGGATGATTGGATCATCCGTGATCCTTCTGATGGACTGTAATATCATTTTGCTTTCCTCAAGGTTCTGTGTCCCAACATCAATAAAATCAACAATTCCGAGAGTGCTGAAGCCCGGCAATACACTGCCCCTTTTTAACATTACTTCAGACAAAGCCGGGATTATCTCAACATATTTTTGTCCTATTAAACCATCAAAAGCGACCCGCAAAGAAGATCCTTCCGGCACTTTAATGTCCTGCTGTATGATCGAATAGACTTTTACGTCCTGAGGATTTGGCTCGATCCTCATTACCTTCCCTACCTTGTAGCCCCGGTATCTAACATCCGCGCCCGGCATAAGGCCGCCCGCATTGCTGAAAGAACCAATGAGCTCATATCCTCTGGCTTTAAGAAAAAGATCGCCTTTCCAGACTACCATGGATGCCAAAACCAATACAGCAGCCAACGCGACAAGTCCGACTTTTGCCTGCATTGATAATTTCATTTATTACCCCCTTGTTTTTATGCCCTTCCGGTTATGAAATGTTTGATGATCGGATTATTACTGTTCTTTGTTTCATCGGGCGTCCCTGCCTCAATTATTTTACCATTATGTAACATAATAATTCTATCCGCAACCCTGTAAACGGTTGAAAGCTGGTGCGTTACGATTACAGCTGTAGTTCCCAGCTTTTTATGAAGATCCATCATAAGGTCCTCTATAGCGGTAGATGTTATGGGGTCAAGCCCGGTGGTGGGTTCGTCATAGAGCAGTATTTCTGGATCTGTGGCAAGCGCTCTTGCCAGGCTTACTCTTTTCTGCATGCCGCCGGACAGCTCGGACGGCATATTCTTTTCGCTGCCGGAAAGGCCCACCAGACTGAGCTTTTCAGCTACAACTTCCCTGATCTTTTCTTCTGAATAGTTTTTATGCTCCCTTAATCCAAACGCGACATTTTCCCCGACGGATAACGAATCGAAAAGCGCTGAAGACTGGAAAACCATCCCGATATTTTTCCTTAATTCAACGATCTCATCCCTGTCCAGATTTGATATTCTCTTTCCTTTTAAGATTATATCTCCGGAATTTGGAGGAAAAAGCCCGATTATGAGCCTAAGCACGGTGCTTTTCCCGCACCCGGATGGTCCGATTATTGCAAGTGTTTCGCCTTTTTTAACGTTAATATTGATCCCTTCAAGAACTTTTTTGCCGTCAAAGCTCTTGTAAACATCGGCCAATTGAATTACATCCTCGATCTCCTTTGGCTTTATTACCGTTTCAGTAAGTTTTTTTACGCCGTGTTTAAATATACTCAGAAGATCGAACATCTTTACCTC
>Ga0315277_10011085_pt1 | contig 11369 bp, 12 predicted proteins | sample YL17G05_15_MG_FD_203695 | JGI IMG/M metagenome (GOLD analysis project Ga0315277, IMG submission 203695) | Sediment microbial communities from Yellowstone Lake, YNP, Wyoming, USA - YL17G05_15 | ecosystem: Environmental > Aquatic > Freshwater > Lake > Sediment | place: USA: Wyoming | collected...
AGGCCAAGATGGCCCCGATCGACCTCGCCACGCTGTGGTTCCAGCAGGTCGGCCTCCAGCTCGGCTGGGACCAGCACGAGCAGGTCATCGAGATGCTGCTCAACGGCTACTTCTCCGACGGCTCCGATGACGCGCCGGTGCTCTCGACGGCCGTGGCCGGCACCATCGACTTCGCAGACCTCCTGACGGCGGTCGGCACCATGCAGGTCACGTACGGCTACACGGCCGACGTGATGCTCATGAGCCTGGCCCGCTCCGTCAGCATCCGCACCATGGAGTCCGGCTCGGGCGACCTGGTGTTCCCGAACGGCGTCGAGGGGGCTGGGCTCCCGCCCATCCGCCTGGCCACGTCCGTCCCCGACGACAAGATCATCTTCGTGGACACCGCGTTCGCGCTGGTGCGCTTCGTCAACAAGGAGTTCGGCACCGAGTTCGACCGCTCCGTCACGACGGGCGTGGAGGGCAGCTACGGCACCTCCATCGAGCTCACCGTCCCGTTCTTCAAGCGCGCAAGGATCATCCTCGACAGCTAGGTCATCGGCAGCCCGGTGTTATTCCACATGGAATAACACCGGGCCTCAGCCTGTTCCACGAAGGAGGCCCATAGGTGCCGAACTACAAGATGGCCCAGCCCGGGCACGGCTTCTCCGAGGGCAGGATCAACCTGTCCTGGGGCATCGGCCGCGCGGCGAGCGACGTCATCAGCGTTCCCGTGGCCGACCAGACCGGCCGCTTCAAGCAGCGTGTTCTGGCCGGGGTGATCGTCGAGACCAAGGACCCCGTCACCGACGCCGAGGCGGTCAGCGACATCCGCGAGTACAAGCTGATGACAGGCGAGGAGGCCCGGGCCCACAAGGCGATCCCGGCCGGCCCCGTCACCAGGAACGTCTACAACCCGGTCACCGGCGAGATGGTGGCCGTGGAGTTCGCCCACATCCGGGTCCCGGAGGAGACGGTCCCGGTCGAGGAGGAGATCGAGGAGGACGCTCCCTCCGACCCCGCCGAGGCAACCGGGGAGAGCGAATAGCCGATGGGTAGGGTCCGACGCAGAGGTGCAGCATGACCGCGATCGTCCAGCCGGCCGCCGCCGGCGGCTCCGGTGGAGTGGCGAACGCCGTGAACCAGCGAGGGGCCACCAGCGGCCTCGCCCCTCTCGCCATCGCGACCCTCGTCAGCTTCGTCGCGGGCACCACCAAGCTGCGCGGCTTCACCGTCTACGGCGACACGGACGGAGAGGCCTGGGTCGAGGTCGATGCTGTCCCCCTCGCCGGCATCCGCGCCCGCCACTCCCGCGTCCTACCGGCCTATCTCGTCCTCCCGAACCCCGAGCTCTACGTGTCACCGACCGCCCTGGTGACGCTGCGTGTCCAGAACACGGGCGCAACGGCAGGGGCCTACGAAGGCACCCTGCTGGGGGAGTAGTTGGATGAAGCACTGCGGCGGATGTGATCTGGACCTCGAGCAGTCGATGTTCAGCGCGCGCCGCCGGTCCCCTGATGGGCTGCAGACCCAGTGCCGGGACTGCATGAGCGTCTACAAGGCGTCGTGGTACCGGCGAGCCAACAAAGCCGAGCTGGCACGGGTGGAGTTCATCCGTCTACTCGCCAAGCGCGGCATGACGTTGGCGGACTACGAGGCCATGTGCGTCGAGCAGAACGACCGTTGTCTGATCTGCGGCCAGCCGTGCGAGCGGGGTCGTTTGTCAGTTGACCACGACCACCTAACCGACCGAGTGCGCGGCCTGCTCTGCCGGGGCTGCAACTTCGGAATCGGGCTGCTCGGGGATGACCCTGATCGGCTCCAAGCGGCGGCCGCATATCTGCGCCGCTCAGCACGGGTACTGTTGCTGGGAGAATGACGATGGCCGACAAGGGACCCAACTACGCACTCGAGCGCCGCCGCCTGGAGCTCCAGACCGCCGAGCACGAGGACACCATCGCGAAAGGACTGGCCCGCCTCGCCGAGATCGAACGCGCCAAGAAGAGGAACCTCGACCGGGCCGAGCTCGCCAACATGGAGCTGGACTCCGAGGCCGAGAAGATCCGCGAGAACGAGGAAGCCCTTCGGCGGCGCATGGATGAGATCAACGTCAACCTCAAGGCAATGGTGAAGGGCGGATCCGAGAATGGCTGACAACACGACCGGACTCCCAGTTCAGACGATCACCGGCCAGTTCGTCTCGACCAAGCTGGTCGACTCGGCTGGCACCAACGTCGCGGCTGTTGATGCGTCGGGCAGGCTGGCCGCCAACATCGGCGCGATTGGCGGTACCGCCGTCAGCGCGACCAACCCGCTGTTCATCGAACTCTCCACCGGCGCGGCGGCATACACGCTGTTCGGCCAGACGAACTCGACCGCGCCGTTCACGCGCCTGACGGACGGCACGACCAACGTCGCGGTCATCGCTGGCACGACGGCGCTCAAGACCGACATCTCCAGCATCGCCGGCACGGCCCCGGGCGCCACGGTGGCGCTCTCGACCCGCCTCACGGACGGCGCCGCCTACTACACCGCGACCGGCCAGTTGGCCTCGTCGGCGGTGTTCAACAAGATCACCGACGGCACGCTCACGGCGACCGTCCGCGACACGGGCACCAACGACTCGCTGAACGTCGCCATCGTGGACGGCTCGGGCAACCAGGTCACCACGTTCGGCGGTGGCACGCAGTACGCCGGTGACGCCGCAGCTACCGCGACCCCGACCGGCACCATCGAGATGGGCCTCGCCAACGCGGCGGCCCCATCCGACGTGTCGGCGAACAACGACGCAGTCGCCGCCTGGTACCTGCGGAACGGCTCCCAGGTCACCAACCTCGCGGTGGCCGGCACGCTCATCACCAACCTCGGACAGGCCGCGGCGAACGGCATGTTCATGCGGATCACGGACGCCACCAACAGCGCCGCGGTCCGGGCCACCGTCAACTCGCTGAACGTCGACATCACCAGCGTCGGCGGCACGGCGATCAGCGCGACCGTCCCGGTTGCCACCCGGATTACCGATGGCACAGCGTTCTACACGAAGACCGGCCAGCTCGTCAGTACGGCGTCCTTCGCCCAGCTCAGTGACCAGACCACGGCGGTCGGCGTCATCGCCGCCACCACTGCCCTCAAGACAGACCTGAGCTCGGTCGCCGCAACCGCCACGGTCACGGCCGGAATCGCCGGCGTCCAGGCCATCGGCGGCCCGGTCGCGCACGACGGCGTGATCTCCACCAACAACCCGATCATCCTCGGCGCCCGCGCCTCGGCCGCGGCTCCGGCCAACGTCTCGGCGGACAACGACGTCACGACCCTCTGGGCGCTCCAGAACGGGTCGCTGGTCGTCAACGTCGCGGCCGGTGGCACCCTCTGGACCAACATGGGTCAGGCGGCTGCGTCGGGCCAGTTCGTCCGCATCACGGATGCCACGAACACCGCTGCCGTTCGGGCCACGCAGAACTCCCTCAACATCGACGTGACGAGCGTCGGCGGATCGGCGATGTCGGCAACCGTGCCGATCGCCTCCCGCTTGACCGATGGCACCGCCTACTACACCAAGACTGGCCAGCTCGTCAGCACCGCTGCGTTCACCCAGCTCAGTGACCAGACGACCGCGGTCAACGTGATCGCGGGGACGAATGCCCTCAAGACGGACCTGAGTTCCTACCTCGGCTCCGTTGTGGCCGTCACCAACCCGATCTCAGTCCGTCTCTCCGACGGCTCCGCGTTCTACAGCGCGAGCTCCGGGGCGCCGGTCGACCCGAAGTTCAGCACCCAGACGAGCGGCGCCCTGGGCGCGGGCTCATCGGCCACCGTGACCCACTACGTCACCAGCGGCAAGACCGGACGACTGACCGGCGTCGACGCCGGATCCACCGTGCCCTGCAAGGTCACCGTCAACACGGTCCTCACGGGTACTCCCACCGTCGTCCTCGTCCTGTTCACGAAGTCGTTCCAGACCTACCAGTGGCGGGCCCCGGCGAAGTCATACATCACCCGGGCCAGCGGCGACGCCTCGTCGGGCTTCTCGGTCACCTTCAAGAACATGGACGCCACCGTCGCGGCGGACGTCTACAGCACCGCCTACTGGGACGAAGGCTAGTCCTGAGCTACATGGAGCGGCGTCATGGCTGATGCGACCTTCTCGGGTGACGCGACCGTCGTCGACGGAACAACCGCGGCGGCCGGGACTGCTTCGGCGGACGTCATCGGTGGCGTCTATAACGACTCCATCGCGGCCCTGGGCAGCGGCAACGCGGGCCTCGCCCGCCTGACGTCTGCCCGGGCCCTCCACGTCAACCTCCGCGACGCGAGCGGCAACTACGTCACCGCCGGCGGTGGGACCCAGTACGTCGAGGACGCCGCCCTCGGAGCTGTGGGATCAGCGACAGGGACGCTGCTGATCGGACGTGCCGCAACCAGCGTGCCCGGCAGCGTTGGCGCCGATGCGGATGCCGTCGGTCTTTGGGCGCTCCGCAACGGCATCCTGAACGTCCGCATGGTGGACGCCTCAGGTACAGCGGTCACGCCTGCCGGAGGTCCCGGCACCCAGTACGCGGAGGATGCCGCCTTCGCGGGCAACGGGACGGGCACGCTGATGATCGCCCGTCGGGACGACGCCCTCTCGACGCTGACACCGATCGCAGATGACGCCGTCGGCCTGCGCGTAGGCGACAAGGGCGCCTTGTGGGTCCAGATCAGCGATGGCTCCGGCAACCAGATCACCAGCTTCGGTGGCGGGACCCAGTACGTCGAGGATGCCGCACTTGGCGCCGTTGGCGCCGCTACCGGGACGCTGTTGGTGGGCCGTGCTTCCACCACGCTCCCTACGGCGGTCAACGCGGACGCTGACGCGGCGGCGGTATGGGTCACCAGGTCGGGGCTCCTGAACACCGTGCTGCGTGATACCTCCGGCAACGCTCTTGCGACAGGCACCCAGTACTCGGAGGACGGAGCCCTGGGCTCCGCGCCGGTTGGAACGTTGGCGCTTGCTCGCCGGGACGATGCCCTCGCCACACTGACGCCGGTCGAAGATGACGCCATCAGCCTCCGCACGAGCAGCCGGGGGGCGTTGTGGGTGGCGGTCACGGATGGCTCGGGCAACCAGGTCACCTCGTTCGGGGGCTACCCCGCATTGTCGACCAAGACCGCTGTCTATTCGACCGCGCAGACGGGGGCCGTACTCTGGACGCCTACCTCCGGCAAGAAGCTGTACATCACCTACTACCAGATCCAGTCAGGCGGCACGGTCGTCGGTACGGTGCAACTCTGGTTTGGCGCGTCGGGTGATACGGCGTATACCCGCGGCACCGACGCGGCCATCTTCGATGGGGAGTTCGCGCCGAGCGCCACTTCGTCGCCGGGTGTCGTCCAGACGGGCATGTGGCAGGGAGCCGCGGACTACGTGCTGCGGGTAACAGATAGTGCCGCGATCAACCCACTGACCGTCACGGTCTGGGGTTACGAGGTCTAGCCCATGGCGATGACCCTCGTTCGCACGATCGGAACCGGGACGAGTAGCGGCGGCAAGATCACGGTCCCGGTGGCTGACTATGCCATCGCTGACGGGCACAGCATTGTCTGCATCTGCGCGGTGAAGGGTACCTACAACGGTGGGACGTTGGCCAGCAACGTCGCGATCCCGGGCCAGACGGGCGGCTACTACTTCTGGCAGGTCGCAAACAAAATCAGCGGGGCCGGCTCCTCCCACGTCGGCGTCCACGTCTACTCGAGCGCCTCAGTGGGCAACGTGACCGTAGGCATGAACATTGAATGGACGCCGAACTCTGAGGCAAGCTCAGCGTCGATGACGGTCATCGAGGTCACGGGCTGGGCGACCGACGGCTACCCAGACATGTGCCGGTCCATCGGACAGGCAACCGGCACTGGTACGGCAGTGGCGACCACGGGCAAGCCCACGCCACGGTACGAGGTGATGGTCCTGAACGCCGTAGCGGTCGCGGGGCCGTCGTCTGACAGCTGGGCCGCCACCTCTCCCGAAGTGGCCATCGCGGGTGGCGGCACATCGACCGTGTGTTCGCGTGGGTCGTACCGCTTTGAGACGACGGAGGGGCAGTTCAACGGCTCCGAGACGATCGGGACCTCTCGCCTCTGGGCGTCGCTCCAGGTCTATTTCGAAGGTCCGTCACCCGACCACGCAAGCTCGCCAGATCCGGTCGGTGCCGACGGCTCCGTCAACTTCTCCACCAACAGCATCACGCTGTCACCGTCCCACTCGTCGGGGGACCTGATCGTTCTGGCGGCCGCTAGCTTCAACAGCCACACGCCCAGTCCGCCGTCTGGCTTCACCCTGTACCTGTCGAGTGGCTACACGCGGGTCTGGTGGATGTTCGCCGACGTCGGGGACACGAGTTTCGTTGTGAGCTTCTCCGGAACTGGGTGGCAGGTGGCGGGCGCACTGGCCTTCCGGTCCGGGGACGTGAACCACACCACGCCCATCGTCTCGGCCGGTCTGGGTTCGCTGGACCCGGCGAGCGCGATCGTGACTCCGACCGTCGACTATTGCCGCATTGGTGCCCTTTACAAGGAGTACCTCGAGTCGGTTCCCCCGGGGTTCGACGAGGGCAGCGCCAACATGCTGCATTGGGGCCAGGGGCTCAAGTTCGGCATGTACGACGCGACGGCAGACCACCAATCGAGCGAACTGATCTACCCGGTCGTGATGTACGCGGTCCAGCCTGGCCCCGGCTTCGTCCCCGGCCAGCCCCTCGAGCGCATGTTGATTGGGATGCCCTGATGGCGATTGGCTTCCGCGCATCGTCTGGAGGCAACAACGCGGGCGGGGCTGCGATCCTGGCGGTCCCCAAGCCGAGCGGGGTGCAAGCGGGCGACGTGGTTGTCCTTCATGCCGCCCATCGCGGTGGGTCCGGCACCTCCATGACCCCGTCGGGGTGGACGCCGAACGCGGGACCCGGATTTGCCGTCGCAGGCATCGCATATGGCAACAGCCTGTACGTCGCGGGGGGAACGGCTGGAGGAATCTCCACGAGCCCCGACGGGGTGACGTGGACAGGGCGGACCTCCCCGTTCTCGAGCAACAGGCAGATCCGGTGCATCGAGTGGGACGGCACCAACTTCGTCGCGTGGGGCACCTTCACAGGCACCGTCCCAGAGGTCGCCACCTCCACGAACGGGACCGCATGGACGCTGCGAACGACGCCCTTCAGCGCGAATTCCAACTTTGGCATGGGCCTTGCCTACGACGGGGCCGGCAACTGGGTGTTCGTAGGCACCGACGGTGGGATTGCGTCCTCCAACAATGGCGGCGTGAACTGGGCGGTTGCTTCGAGCATCCCGGCCGGCTGGGGCACGACCCTGTGGTACAGCGGCGTGGCGTATGGCAACGGGGTCTGGTTCCTTGTCGGCCGCATCTCGGTCTCGTCCACGCCGAAGTTCGGGAGTTCCACCGACGGCGATGTCTGGACGGACGTGACCGTCCCTGGCGACATCAGCTCGGCGAACGTCCCGCAGTCCTGCGTGTTCGGCGACGGCGTGTTCCTAGCCGTTGCATCAGGCGGGACCTACACCGACGTCTGGACGTCCAGCGACGCCTCGAGCTTCACCAAGACCTCCACGACCACCGGATCCGGTGGGTACTGGCCGCTCAAGTACGCGAATGGCACCTACCTGCTCCAGACCTCTGGCAACAACCAGTTCCGGGGCTCTCGGGATGGGTCATCCTGGGCCCTCTATGACGAATCGCCTAAGACCTTCATCGGCCTCGCGTGGGGGGCCACCTACGGGTGGGTTTGCGGAGCCGGTACGGCAGCAGGCGTCAGCCTGAACCCGATGATCACCTGGACCGCGCTAGGTGCACAGCAGAACTCCACGACCGTGCTCGGGGAGCAGATGTGGTGGCGCATCGCTGCAACGGTTGAACCGAACTACGGGATCACCCTATCCAACTCCCAGAAGGCATCGGGCGTGGCCATCGCCCTCTCAGGGGCAGACCCGACCCAGCCGGTCGCGGCGCAGTACAGCGCACAGGTGAATGCCTCGTCGGCCACCGCTTCGGCGGCCGCGCTCGGCTCCTGGACCTCCTGCAACGGCATCGACCTGATGATGACCGCTACCGCGACGGGCACGACCGTGCTCGCGAATCCAACTAACTACAGCCTCGGATCCGAGTCGGCATCGACCGGGGGCGGCGCCTCTTCTCGGGAGACGGCAGCGAACTTCTACCGCTCGCTGACCGGCGTCACCACGGTCGGCGCCTTGACCCACACCTACAACGCCGCTGCCGTGAACATCGGGCAGCACCTGTTCATCAAGGAATACGTCCCGGTCCCGAGCAGGGGTCCCGCGTACATCGGTGGTGGGTACTACGGGTGAGATGTTGGATCGGATTCTGTCCTGGGTGCTCGCGGTGACCGTCGCATCGGGCACCGTGGTCGTCCTGCCTCCTGGTGAGGTCATGTTCGACAGCTTCGACCGCTCCGGGGCCGGACTGGTCGCCACGACTCCGGACGGCTATGACTGGGATTGGGGCACCGGAGCCGGGTACGCGGAGGGCTACACGAACGGTGCGGAGTTCGTGGTCAACATCACGGCGGCCAATCGGCTCTTGTATGGCTATTTCGATGCTTCCACCAACGGCGTGCCCGCGCCGCTGAAGCAGAACGAGTTCAGCTTCCTGACGCGATTCAAGCAGGACGTCATCGTGTCTGGGGCTTCCGACTACGTCCGCTTCCTGTGGTACGGGCCCGGCTACGAGAACCAGGTCTGGGTCGGCCTGCAGCTACAGAAGTCCTGGTACCCGGGCTACGACATGGTGGCGATCCTCTACCTCCGCAATGAGTACAGCGGGCGGGTGCCGTTTCCCTTCGGCGACATCGAGGCGAACGAGTGGTACCTGCTGAGGGTCGACGTCAAGGCGGGCGAGTACGGCCGGCTCAAGTTCTGGAAGGAGTCGTCGGGCGAGCCTGACGAGTGGCTGATTGACCTGGTGGATGGTGTTCCTGCGACTGACGTCAGCGGGTGCATCCTGTGGGACTGGTCAAACGAGCTCCAGTCCAACGGCCAGACGCTGAACCGGACCTATGACTACCTGAAGTTCGGCGGCGAATCCGACCCGGTCACCATTACGGGGTCGGGGTGATATGAGCGAGGCTGATGGGCATACAGTTCCCTTGAACAGGGCGCAGCGTCGCGCCGCACATTCCGCACGGAATAGGAGGCCCGAAGTGGCGAGGAAGATGGCACCCGAGAAGCCCGCGCCGCAGCCGAACATGGGCGCGTTCCACAGGCAGCTCGAGGAGCCAGAGGTGGTGGGCGAGATCAGCGCCGCCGAGGCCAAGGAGATCAAGACGCTCAACGAGCTCCAGGAACGGCTGACGAAGGACGCCCAGCACGCCCAGCGCGTCATGCAGGTCGCCGCCATGCACCGCATGGAGTTCCTGCGGAACCTCATCAGCCAGCGCGGCCTCGCGCTCGAGGACCTCTACAACGTGGACGATGACACCGGCCAGATCAAGCGCACCCACGAGCTCGTGAAGCCCCAGCTCGAGGTCGTCGAGGACGAGCCCGCTCCGTAGGAGGACGCCATGCCGATCGTTGCTCAGGGAGGAACCGTCGATCCGCCGCTGCGTGCCCTCGTTCGCAACGGCGCCGGCCAGCCCTCGGACGCGACCGGCCTCCTCGTCCGGATCAAGGACCTCGACGGTGACATCGTCGCCGGTCCTTGGCTGGAACCGGACATCGTCCATGCCGGCCTGGGCGACTACACGTACGCCTGGACCGTCCCGCTCCTCTTTGCAATGGGCTCCTACTACGCCGAATGGGTCGGGATCGTCGGGGGCGCATCGGTCACCGGGACGGATCCCATCGAGGTCGTGCTCGCTGGTTCGATCGGCCCGGGCGCCCTCGACATCCTCCAGCTCCCAGGCGACTACGACGCGATCCGCGCCATGCTGGGGGTCACCGAGATCGACGTCGAGGACAGCATCATCGACCTCCCCTCTTACGGGCCCTACATCGAGGCCCGGGTGAAGGAGCTGGTGCCCGACTGGTCCACCGTCATGGCCGACCCCGTGACCTCCCTGTTCCTCCGGGCGGCGGTGCGATACGGAGTCGCGGCCGAGCTCGCCGAGTCCTACGTCAAGGGCGGCACGGTCAGCCTCGTCCACAAGGAGGAACCCCGCCGGAACTGGTCGGAGTGGGCCCGCATCTTCTGGACCCGCTACGAGGAGGCCCTGGCGCGGGTCGCCACCAGCGGCATCCCCGACGACGACTACGACCTGCCCACCGGCAAGCTGACTGGCCCCACCCGCTCGAGGGGTACAGCGCCCGACTGGACGGGCGTCTACCCCCCTGTCTGGCCGGAGACACCAGCATGACCATCCCGGCCCGTGACCTCGGCGTAAACGGCGATGTCAGATGACGATGCACTACGGCAAGCAGACGCTCGTCAAGATCGTCGGGGGAGAGCTGTCCGTCAGGCAGGGCGGCATCGGTCCGGCTCAGGACACGACGACCCTCACCAAGAGCTTTCGGGACATCGCCCGCCGGACGGGCCACCTCGAGGCCGCCTTCGCCTCATGGATCGCTGTCTGGCACCGCTCCGAGGCGAAGGTGTTCAAGGCGTCCGGCATCCCACGCTGGGACAGGCTCAAGCCCGGCTACGAACGGTGGAAGCGGATCCACTATCCGGGTGAACCGATCCTGCGCCGCGAGCACGACCTGGTGGACTCCCTCACGAGCCGGACCCGCCACTCCATCATCGAAATCCGGCCCCGAACCATGCGCCTCGGGACGAAGCTGTTCTACTCGAACATCCTGCAGGTCCGTTCCCCCAAGATGACGGCCCGGCCGCACGTGGTCGTCATGCAGGATGCCTTCAACGAGCTGTCCCGCATCACCCTGGCCGAGATCATGCGGGCCCCTGAGCTGAAAGGAGGCCGGCGCCGGTGAGCATCGAGGCTGTGAGACGGTGTCGCGAGTGCGGTCTGGACCTGCCAAGGTCCATGTTCTACCGGGCTGGGCGGTACCTCTCCAGTTATTGCGTCGACTGTTCGCGTCTGCGGCGGGCGGAGGCCCCTGAGGACCGTAAGGTGCGAGAACGTCAGCGAGCATCCGATTGGAAGCTCGCCCGCCGTTGGGGCCTGACGCGGTCCGAATACGTAGGACTCCGTGAGCTACAGGGCAACCGCTGCGCCATCTGTGGGTCGAGCCAGGACCTTGCGCTGGACCACGACCACCAGACAGGGCTTCGCCGACTGTTCCTGTGCGGTTTGTGCAACAGGGCTATCGGCAGTCTGCGAGACGATCCCGAGCTGGCCGAGCGGGCTGCCAGTTACCTCCGAAACTTCCGACGGGAGGCGTTGGCATGAGCATCGGCTGGGACGATCCAGTTACCGATAGCATGCAAGACC
>Ga0315277_10011086_pt1 | contig 11369 bp, 10 predicted proteins | sample YL17G05_15_MG_FD_203695 | JGI IMG/M metagenome (GOLD analysis project Ga0315277, IMG submission 203695) | Sediment microbial communities from Yellowstone Lake, YNP, Wyoming, USA - YL17G05_15 | ecosystem: Environmental > Aquatic > Freshwater > Lake > Sediment | place: USA: Wyoming | collected...
TCCAACGATTTCTGTCACTGGAAAAGACTGTTCACTGAAGTGCAGGCACTGCGGTGGACTAGTTCTTGAGACGATGTATCATGCAACGACGCCGGAGGACTTGCTGCATCTTTGTGAGAGTATTAAAGCCAAAGGCGGGCTTGGATGTTTGATTAGTGGTGGATGCTTGCCGGATGGATCGGTGCCGCTTGGGATGTTCATGGAGACGCTTGGAAGAGTGAAAAAACTGGGGCTTACCGTTTTCGTGCATTCAGGTATCGTCGACCTTGCTACTGCCAAAGCTTTGAAAAGCGCTGGAATTGATGCGGCGCTCATCGACATAATCGGTTCAGACGAGACCATACATGAAATTTACAATCTGAATGTGAGTGTTGAAGACTACGCCCGGTCTTTAAAAATTCTAAGGCAAACTGGGATCGTGACTGTGCCCCATGTGCTTGTGGGGCTTCACTGTGGTGAACTTCGTGGAGAGTTCAACGCTTTACGGATAATTGAAAAACATGATCCCTCTGCAGTTGTCATCATCGCGTTTACACCGATACGTGGAACAGAAATGGAGCATATAGATCCTCCGAAGCCCTTGGACATAGCCAGAGTGGTCGCCACGGCGAGGCTGATGTTTCCCCGTGTGCCCTTAGTTTTGGGCTGCATGCGGCCCAAGAGTAACCACAGAGAGGAGACGGACATTCTCGCAGTAAGAGCAGGCGTGAACGCCATAGCTTTTCCAACAGAAGGTGCGGTCAAGTTCGTTGAAGACAATGGGTACGGCGTGACTTTTTCTTCCCAGTGCTGTTCACAAATATATGCGGACATAATTCATGCCTAGTCCTTGAACCTTCTGACGACACATTGCGTGTGTGGGCGTCGTGAGTGGGAGAGAGAATTCGGTGGAGACTTGGGCCAAGATTGATTTCTGGACTTGAAGCTGAGTGAATAGATGCATTGCACTATAACCGTAGAGGTTCGAAGAGACTTTCTTTGCAGATTGTTGATTCATGTTTTCGAAGGTCTTCGAAGGGGATCTTTTTTCACGCGGTCAACGGTCAGGTTCCATAGTGTGATGCTGTGTCGCGCTTTCTTTTAACATCTTGAATCCGAGGAGCATTGACCATGCGGATGCTGAAAGTGCTGAGAGTGTTTCTGGGATGGCAACTTGAGGGACGTACCGTATTGAGAATTGAGCGATCCATACTGCAGCTGCGAATACTGCGGGGAGGAGGGTGAATGTTCCTTTTCTGGCCTTTCCACTGAGGAGGAAGCTGCTGCCGACTAGGAACATTGCGATTGGGCAGAGTGTGAAGAATGCGAGAGAGGCGTAGAAGTGCATGGGTCTTGCATTCTCTGGAAAGATTCCTATTGCAGTCAAGGCCGCAGCGTCGAGTATGAATAGTACCGCGCCAATTCTTCCAAGAGTCTTCTTTTCCAGGAGCGCGAATAGTGCGAGTCCAAACATGCTGGTTAGAATTCCTCCCAGGATGAGTCCTGTGTTGAAAAGGGTTGATGTTGCGCCTTCGACTATGCCCAGGTCGCTTAGTGCATTGTCCGTCCAACTGAACTGCGGGTAAAGGAGTATTGCGAGGAATATGCAGGTGAAAGCTTCTATTGGTGCGGCTATACCGCATGCACTGAAGATCTTTAGCCACAAGGTTTTTCCCTGGGTCACTGGAGACCACCGACTCAGTGTTTGATTGCTGGAGTATTTTTGGTTTGTCTTTTGGCGAATGTGGTTCCCGAGTCAGGCTTTTATCTGGCTTCCTTTTCTTCTAGCACAAAAGACTGAATATCTGCGGGTAACGTGATGGAGAAACCCTTCTGGATACTCTGCATAACTCACATGATGGTTGAAGTGAACCTTCTGATACAGGTCGCTTTGATTCCTGTGATCATCACTGAGTTCAAGCTCGGTTTGCTTGAGGCGTCATTAGTTGCTACTGTTCCCAGCTTTGTTCAGTTGGTGATGAATATTCCAGCCGGCTACTTTGCAGAAAGATTCAGCCCCCGAAGCTTGCTGTTTGCGAGTATGATGATCGAAGGCCTCTCAGGACTGCTAGCAAGCCAAACAAACAGTTTTTGGACGTTGATACTGGCCATTGCTCTTCTGAAAATCTCCTCTCCCTTATATCACATCTTTGGATTGAGCCAAGTGAGCAGGATCGTGAAGCCGGAAAGGATGAACAAGGCGATGGGTTTCCATAACGCTCTGGGGAGCTTCGGCTCAGCTGTAGGAGTGGTGAGCCTCTCAGTTTTTCTGGGAACTTTGGGTTGGAGGTGGACGTATTTCTTCTGGGCGTTTCCCATTCTGATTTGGGGAACAGTGTTGCTGAAGTCCAAGGACCTTGGTGAAGGGCGTTTTGAGAAGAAAGATCGCAAAGACAGAGATGGTCTACGCGGACTCTCCTTTATTGTTTCTTACAGTTTTCTCGTTTTTCTAGTCGCTATTGCTGTCAGGGAAGTGGGGGCAACCGGAAGCTCCACCTTCATGACTACATACTTCGTTAGGGATAGGAGTCTGGCTGAATCGACGGCCAGTTTGATTTACGGGCTTGGACCTTTTGTGGGCATAGCAGGGTCTCTGTTCGGTGGCTATTTTGGAGAAAGAACAGGAATGAGGAGGGCTTTCAATTGGATGGTTGTGGGGTGCACAGTTTCCCTGCTGATGATGTTTTTTGCCTCACAACTCTATGTTCTTGCCGCCCTCTATGCCTTATATGCTTTCTTCGGCAGTGGTATGTGGTCGCCGATGAATGCGCTTGTTGCAGACATAGTTCCGGCGAAGAACATGGGAATGGGTTTCAGTATTTACTTCCTCACAGATGGCATAACGACTTCCATAGCACCCATGCTGGTAGCAGCAGTTATTGAAATTTCTGTGGCTTCAATTATTCTTCCTTTCAGCGCGTTATTCATGTTTCTGACTCTGATAGTATTCCACTTTGTTCCCCGATCAAGAAATTAGCTCCTCGAGCTCAGGATAACCTGTTGAAGCAGAATGGTGTCGTCTGTGCAGTGTTCGCTTTGAAGGCATATTCAGAGTCTTTTGCTGTCTTCAGGGTTTTGTGGGATGAGGATTCTGAGTCTTTGGAGTGACTGCATCTTGTCTTTGTCTCCTATCTTTGCTTCTTCCACAGCTTGTTTCAGGATTTCGATAGATTTGTCCATTGCTTTTCTGTCCACGGGAAAAGGCACGCCGTCCTTGCCGCCGTATGCATATGAATATTTGACTGGGTCCTTCCAGCATGGTTTTTCGCCGTATATGATGTCCGCGACTAGTGCGAGACCTCTTACGGTGGCTGGTCCGACACCCTTGAATGCTAGAAGCTCTTCGTAGTTCTTTGGCTGAAAATCGTACAGTTCTTTCATGGTTTTCCAGTTTATGCTCTTGGGCATATGTATGAAGTCAATTGGGTGTTGTCTAAAGTTGCGTTCTGAAACTGTTGGCATCCATTGGCTGAGGGTCTTTTGGCTATTGGGAAGGAGTGAGGTGAGAGCGTTTGCCAGTCGGTTGGGGCTTTCGTTGACGATGTCGACTGAAGCTCTTCTGCAACCTTCGCTCTGTTTGGCAGTCATGTCTAGTGCTTCTTCCCTTTCTACGTTACAGGCAATCGCGTTGTGCGGCTCAACTACGAAGCTTCTGACATTGTCTGAGAGCCAGTGGTACCGTCGCGCGGTTCTGTCCAGCGGGCACATGCCTTGCTGGACAACTGCCCATTTTCTGTCTTTGGTCAGGAAAAAAGTGTGGTGGTAGAGTTGGTATCCGGTTTGGACTGCCGTATTGTCTACTTTTGCGCTCATTCTACTGGCGTATTGGATCGTCTTGATTGTGCTGTCGGAGAAGCCGAATTTTTTACCGTTGTTCATTATTTCTTCTGGTGTTCTTCTGGAGGCTTTGCCTTTGCCGCCGCAAACGACGATGCTGTGTTCTTCGGGAGTGATTGCCTTTTTCAGGATTCCCGTGACGATTGTCGTTACGCCAGATGAGTGCCAGTCATAGCCTAAGACGCATCCCAGGGCTTGAAACCAGAAAGGGTCAGAAACGCGCTTAAGAAACTCGTCGGGGCCGTATTCGTCAACCATTGTGTTTGCTATTTCATGGGCGAGTTTTTGCATGCGCACGACGAGATACAGTGGCGCTCTGCCATAGTGGAGTGGCAGTTTTGCTATGCCAGTTCTCTGCATGACAACACATCTTGAGGTTAGGAAGGAAAAAGTAGTTAGCTTTTTTGTTTGAGCAGGTGTCCTTCCCTGTCGATTTCGCCCTTGCGGATTCGGGTTGTGGATATTGCAGAATGGTTTTCAGAGGGAACCATGTCGATGATTATGATCTCAAGTTGGGGCAGACCCTTCTCTTTTCTTTTTTCGTTGATGCTTCGGGCTGTCGGTTCTGTTTCTCTGCTTACTATCAATGCTTCGATAGGATTTTTCGTAAACAGAACTCCGCCGAAGGCATCGTTGATTGGGATAATCCGTGTTCTTTTCGGCAGTTCTTCTTCTTTCAAGAAGCTTCTCAGTTCTTTCACTCGCTGAGCGTAGCTGGCGGTTATGTGGGGTTTCTCGAGTTTTCCGACAAACGCGTCGGAAGTCATGCCTATTATCACGTGCTCTCCAACTTCGAGGGCTTTCATGAGCAATGCGCGGTGTCCCTTGTGAAGCTCATCGAACGTGCCGCCGACGCCGACAGTCTTGAACCTTTTCTGCATGGCTTTCACTCTTGACGCATCTGACCTGCATGCTCGACTATTCTTGTTTGATTTTGCTGTTTATGACATCCAATATTTTCTTTGCGACTTCCCGTTTTCTGGCCAGGTGCACGTGCACTACGGTCTTCTTTTTGTCCAGGATGAATACTTCGTTTGTGTCATTTCCAAATTCGCTTCCTTTCTTGCCTACGTCGTTGGCGACGATGAGATCTGCGTTGGTTTCTACGAGTCTCTCGTAGGCGCTTTCTATGAGCTGTTTTTGGGGTATTTTGTATTCTGCACGAAAAGCTACTAGAAGAGTTCGAGGGCTGACTTCTTTCACGCTTTCAATGATTTTTACGGTTGGTTTCAATTTCAAGTCAAGCGAATCAAGTTTATGTGTCGAGACTTTGTACGTGTAAGGCTTTTCAGGTGTCCAGTCGGCGGCGGCGGCAACGGCTATGGCCACGTCGTGTTTCTTCGATTTCAGCTCGGACACGACTGCTTCGTGCATTTGTCTTGTCGTTTCAACCGAGATCACGTTTGCTATTGACGGAGCCGCTGCGGAGCCTGACCCGTAGATGAGTGTGACTTCTGCTCCTCGGCTCAACGCTTCCTCCGCAATTGCGACGCCCATTTTCCCAGAGCTCTTGTTGGTCAAGACGCGGATGGGGTCTATATGCTCGATCGTTGCGCCGGCAGTGACTAGCACTTTCAGTCCTGCGAAATCCTGTTTGATTGTGAATCTGCAGATGATAGCGTCTACGATTTCCTTGGTTTCAGCGATCTTTGCCTTTGTCTCTTCAATTCTTGGGCCTATGAATTGGACTCCCAGTCCCTGTAATACGGTCATGTTCTCAGCTAGCATTGGATGGTTGTACATGGATTCATGCATTGCAGGGACAATGATTATGGGGCATTTTGAACCCAAAGCCGTTGAGGTTACGGATGTGACTGTTGTATCGTCTATTCCGCAGGCAATTTTGCTTATCGTATTCGCTGTGGCAGGTGCCACTAAGACTAGATCAGCTTTCAGAGAGTGCTCTCCGACTAGGGCTACATGTTCAATCTTTCCCGTTAGCTCTGTTGTGACGATGTTTCCAGTTGCCCATTCCATCAGGTATGGATGGATGATCTTCTGGGACATCGGGGACATTACAGCGAAGATTTCGGCGCCATGGCGCATCAAAGCGCGGGCGATTTCTGGGCTTTGGACTGCTGCGACGCTGCCAGTTATGCAGAGGACTATGCATTTTCCTTTCAGTTCTTTTCCTTTTGTTCCCATGATGTTTTTCGAAGGATGTGTTGACAACTCTAATCCTCCATTCTAACCTCTTAATTCATCTGCTATCCTGTTTAAATCTTCTAGGAATTGTCTGACGGGTCTTTCTTGAATGTGGGGCATGATTACGGTTCTAATGTGAGTTGGAAACAGGGAGACTGCCCATTTTCTGAGCCTCAGTTCCTCAGCTATTCGCCGAACCTCAAATGTGTTAGACTTCACTCCGATGACGTTCATTGTCGGTGGAGCCACTGTGCTAAGATCTTTGATTTTTTTAATCTCTTTTGCGAGTTTCAGAGTCAGATGCATGCAGTTCTTGACGATTCTTTTGTAGCCTTCTCTTCCCAAATGCTTCATGACTGCCCAGACTGCAATGACTGAGGCGCCTGAGCGTGTTCCGACGAGAGTGGCTTGTTCAGTCTCTCCGCCCGATAGGTATGGGATATCCCAAGCCACGGTCTTTCCAAGTTTTTCGTTTCGGTACAGTATTCCGCCGGCTGGAATGGCAGCCAACCCCATTTTGTGCGGGTCGACGGTGATGGAGCGAACCCCAGGGAATGCGAAGTCAAAATCTGGCACCTTGTATCCTAAATCCTTGAGGAAGGGGACTACGAATCCTCCGAAAGCCGCGTCCACATGAAGGTACAGGTTCTCTTCCAATGCAAGTTCGGACAATTCGTCTATAGGGTCGATGACGCCTAATCCGGTTGTTCCCGCTATGCCCACAATTGCCACAGTTCTTGCGTTTACTGCTTTTCTGACGGCTGCCATGTCAACTTGGAATCTTTCGTTCAGCTCGGCTTTTACGATTTTCATGCTTAGCAAGTCTGCGGCTTTTTCGAAGGAAAAATGGGCCGATGCGGGGACGATTACTTCGCAGTTGGTTTTTCCTGAAAGTTTCTTGGCGGTCCATAGGGCCAGAAGGTTTGCCTCTGTTCCTCCAGTGACTATGTGACCTGATGCTTCCGAGTTTGAGAGGAGATTGCCAAGCATGTTTATTGCTTCTCTTTCAAGTTCGGCAACGGCTGGAAAGAGTCCAGAGTCGCCTAGGTTCTTTTCGAGGAAGCGACTGTACACTTTTCTCGCCAGTGGATAAGGATTGGTGCACATGGAACCGATGATTCTTCCGGATTCATACGTGAAATCTTTTCTGAATCGTGAATCAAGTTCTTCGAGAAGTTTTTCTGTAGACAGGCCTTTTTTGTTCATTCTTCAATCGCGCTCTGGTAATGGCTTAATGGTATGTGTGTTCTTCGTCTGGGTATTTACCCGCGGCGACTTCTTCTGTGAACCTTGTCACGGCTTCCTTTATTGTCTTGTTCAGGTTGGCGTATGTCTTCGCATATTTTGGTTTGAAGCTTTCGTCGTAGCCGAGCATGTCGTTTATCACTAGGACCTGTCCGTCGCAGTGTTTTCCAGCTCCGATGCCGATTGTGGGTGTTTTCACGGTTTCGGTTATTGTTTTTGCCAGGCTTTCCGGAATGCACTCTAAGACTATGGAAAACACGCCGAGTCTGTCCAATTCTTGAGCGTCTTGCAGAATCTGCTGGGCTTCTTCAGGGTTCTTCCCTTTTACGCGGTAGGCTTCTGCCCTTTGAGGGAGCATTCCCACGTGGCCCACCACGGGAATTGCCTTTTCTATCAGAGCTTCTATGGCTTCGGTTCTTTTTCCCTCGATCTTGACTCCATGTGCTCCAACTTCGAGGAATCGTTGCGCATTTGTCAGACAGTCTTGTATTGTGTTGCAAGTGTTTATGGGCATGTCTCCGATGATTGGCGTGTTTTTTGCTCCTCTTGCTACCGCTTTGACGTGATAGATCATGTCTGCCATCGTGACGCTTCTTGTGTCGCTGTAGCCTTGTATGACCATTCCTGAACTGTCGCCGACGAGAATCAAGTCTATGCCGACTTGATCAAGTATTTTTGCTGTTTGAAAGTCGTAGGCTGTTAACATTATGATTTTTTCTTTGCCCTTTTTCTGCCTGATGTTTTCATGGAAGTCCATTTGATTCCTCCAGGAACCGTATGAAATTGACAAGTGTCTCGTTCACTGGTGTCGGAACACCGTGTTTTCGGCCCAGTTCAACTATCTTTCCGTTTAGGAAGTCAATCTCGGTTCTTTTTCGCTTCATTATGTCTTGGCACATGGAAGAGAAATTCGTGTAGGTGAGGATTTCTCTGTCGATTCTTTGTTCCAGGTCTTTTGGAAAGATGATTCCTTCGGCTTTTCCGACTTGGACGCATTCTCTGATGACTTGGTGTCTCACGGTTGCCAGCGATTCGGTGCCGATTTCACGGTTTCTAACGCGGAAAATCGCCGTCAACGGGTTTGTTACGTTGTTAGCGACAAGTTTTCTCCATATTTCCTGTTTTATGTTTCTGGAAAGGTTTGTTTTCAGGTTGCAGGTATTCATGGTTTGCGCGATTTTTCTTGCAGCGATGGTGTGTTCGATTGTTGTTTCGCCTTTCCAGTACATTACTTTTCCAGGTTTGAAGAACTCGGCTGCCATGGTAGTTATTCCTCTCAGGACCTGGGCCTTGCTGCCGACCACGCGTTTGACGTCCTCTTCATTTCCAAGACCGTTCTGCAAGATGAGGATGACGGTGTCTTTTTTGAGGAGTTTACGTATTCTTCTTGTGGCTTTTTCTGAGTCGTGTGCCTTTGTGGTAAGGAAAATCAGTGTTCGCTCAGGTATTTTCTGGATCTTGGTGTCAGCATGCACGCGAAAAGTTGCGTTAACGTCGCCGGAGATCGATAAGCCATTCGAGTTCACAGCGTCAACGTGAGTTCTGTTGCCTACCAAAGTCACATCGTTCTTCTCGAATAGTAAACCGCCGAGAACGCTTCCTATGGCGCCAGCGCCCAAGATGAAAATCTTGTAGGACTCCACTTTACTGATCCCCGCTTCTGGCACGTATCATCTTTTCTGCTGTGATTGAAAGGTTCTGTCTGATGAGAATCAGAGACTCGGCCAGGTTCTTTTTGTTGTTGAAGTCTCGTAAGATTTTTCTGAGTTCTTTTTGAGTATGTCTCTTCAGTTTTCGGGCGGTCTGAATGAGCTTCGGTGCTGCTCTGACGATGTTGTCAACTATTGTGATAGTCGCCTTCTGCGATGTCCGTGATAGAGGGTTGAGGTCTATCGTTATTACCTTTTTATTCATCTTAACGAGGGCTTCTGTTCTGTCTCCGTCTTCGAGGGGTACCATGACAACGTCAGCTTTGAGTATTCCTCTTGGGTCGACGCGTCGTCTCTCGCTGTTCAACTCTTCAATTGTTGCAGATGCGTTTTCGCCTACTCCCAGGATGTTGTGGGCACCGGCTTTTGTCAGCAGTTCTTTGACGGCAGTTTCCCTTTCAGGGGTTCTGTAGAAAAGGTTGACTTCAATTTTTGCGTTCGTGGCTTCTGCCAGTTCTACGATTTCTTCGGCAACCAGCGCCGCAGTGTTTCCGTTGACTGATATGACTGGGGTTTCTGCTGTTAGAAGCGCGGCCGCAGCTGCCTCTAATGCGTGCAATGCGGGTTTTGTTGTGTCTTCTCCCAGCAGGTAGTCGAAGGCTTCTCCTCGGCCGTGCGCGATAAGGCCTGCTTCGGCGACGGTTCCATCAAGGTAGTGTTCGATGAGTTTTTCTCGCACTTGCAGGGATTTCGCTCGGGGGTGGTCAGGAGGAATCTTGGTCATTGCAGAAGTCGCGCTCCTTTTTCGTCGATTTTGCTGATAAACGTTTGACCGTTTGGGCATTGCCCCTGAAAGACTTGCAGAATCTGCTTAACCTTTTCCTCTTCGGTTACGGTGAATATGGACTCTCCGAACATTGGCATGCTGCAAACGATTCCGGCTTGGTCCATTGCATTCAGGGCGCCTCTAACTCTTTCAGTGATTAGTCCTACGCGCTCGGCGAATTGCCTGGAGAGCTTCATGAAGTTGGTGACGGTGGGTTTTGTGGCCAATTCATTGGTCAGCTTGCCGCCGAACCTGTTTATGCGGGTGCAAGTCGCCTTATCTGTCAAGAATTTCCTTGTGGAAAGTGGTCCGAAGGCGAGGCATGCGACCACGGTTTCTTCCGACGTCGGCAGACGTTTTATTTCGCCGACTCCTGGGGCGCCAGGTTTGACTCTGATTTCGAGTCCGCCAAACATTTCGGCGATCACTGTTCCAAGCCCTGTTTTGCATTCCACTTCGGCGATGTGCGCGAGCTGGGCCGCTTCGGTTCTTGACATTCTGAGGTTGAAAGTCTCGTTAAGGGCGAGGGTCAGACTGAGGGCGGCGGCGCCGCTTGTGCCGAATCCGGCTCCTATTGGAGTTTCTATGTGGTGTTGAACTGTGATTTCATGGTTCTGTACTTCGCTGAATCGAGAAAGAAGCGTGCCAACAACTTGTTGGGAGACTCGGGCAGCTCTTGCAGGATGATTGTTGATGGTGACTTTCAAGGAATGTCGGGGACTCTTTTCGGCGCTTACGAATGTTCTGGCTCCCAGACTCAGGGAGACGCCTGCTCCTGTGGAGCCAACGCGTAGGGCGTCTGCTGATTGGTCAAATATCCGGAATAATCCTGTGATGTGGCAGGGCGCGAAAGCAGCAGCTTTTTTCATGTTGACGCCTAATGGTAGGGTTTAATCGAAGTGGTTCAAATAAAAATTCTGTATGAATTGTCTATACACGTCTAAACACTCCATGCTTTTCACTGAACCATACTATAAGCCATTTTCGCTTCTTGAAGATTTCGTCGCCATCACCGTACTCGTCTGCGCGCTGTCCTGTCCCTAAAATGGTTAAAAATGGTTATAAGTCCGTTTTTGCTTGTCTGAGCCCGAAATAGGCTTCTTTGATGAACGCGTTTTGGCAGCGTTTAAGGACGACGAACCCCGAAGCTTCACAGCGCTTCTAAGCGAAGCGGGTTTTAGCCACAACACTTTGCAGCAGCAGAGTGAGCGTCTAATGGCTCAACGTCTCATTGTCAGGGAGAAAGTAACCGCAAACAGTTTCGGAAGACCCAAATTTGCCCCTTCATGTGCCATCCAAAACCGTAAAACGGGTCACTGTCGCCCTCCAAGACGCAGACGTTGAACTCGTGGCCCTGCCGTTCAGTCGCTTAAAGCACGTTTGCAGGTTTGAGAAGGGCGGCTACTGCAAAGAAACAAGAAAGAACTGTGCGCCTCAAATTTGCCCCCAAACCAGAAAATAAGACTCATGACCACTTTACACCAATTTCGGGACAGAGACTGTGTGAAAACTCGGTTTGGTTTCAGAAAATTGCTTGTTTTATGATTACAAAGTTGGAGTCTGAGACGTATTCTATACATATAAGACGCAATTTCTTGAGCCTGATTTGACTTTTCACACAGTCTCGACAGGCCAGCGCGCTAAGTGATTTGTTACGTTTGATGTTTCTCTCATATTCTGAAAAGTCC
>Ga0315277_10011088_pt1 | contig 11367 bp, 11 predicted proteins | sample YL17G05_15_MG_FD_203695 | JGI IMG/M metagenome (GOLD analysis project Ga0315277, IMG submission 203695) | Sediment microbial communities from Yellowstone Lake, YNP, Wyoming, USA - YL17G05_15 | ecosystem: Environmental > Aquatic > Freshwater > Lake > Sediment | place: USA: Wyoming | collected...
TCTTCAGAAATCTTCCAACAAAAAGGCGTGTTGCTAAGCCTAAACCTCCGTAAGATTACGTTGGAAGACGCTTATCTCCAAGCTCTAAAAGGAGGCCAGTAGCATGGATGCCCTTGGAAGAGTTGCTGTAATCGCTGGGTATGAGTGGAGGAGAGCCCTAGCCAAAAAGAAAGTTCTCGCTCTGATAATCCTGGCCATAGCATTTCAAACATTGATAATGGTTGCACTACGCCAGCTGTTTGTAGGGGGTTTCTCGATCAATGAAGCTTCGTCCCTAATATGGATTAGCGGCGTGCTAGAAGGTGGCTTGTTTGTTCAGTTGATAGCCATCATAGTTGGCGGTGGTTCAATGTCTGAAGAATATGAACATGGAACGGCTGACATATTGCTCTCCAAACCCATTAAGCGGGTTGAGTACATGTCTGGGAAGTTCTTGGGCGGATTCTCTTTGTTGGCCATGGTTGAGGGTCTGACAACTTTTGTAGGGGCTATCTTGTCACTCTGGTTTTTTGGTGCCCAGAACGGTCTCCAATTCGCTCCGTTAATGTTTTTGGCGATTGTGTACTCTTCTCTTATATTCTTCTGCTTATCATTCATGTTCAGCGAACTCTTCAGAGGAAGCACTATTGCGATGTTGTTTGCCCTCGGGATACTCTTCGCTTCATCAATCTTGAGCACGATTTTAGGATTTCTGTACGGTAATCTGAGTAGAGGCTTTCCAACATGGGCGGCAATAAGCTTCCCCCAGCTTCTCATGAGCGAACTGATAACCGCGCCAAGTACTGTACTTCCTGCGGCTGACACCGGGGCTCTTTACGAGGCGGCATTGATTATAGCAGTTTACGCCATCGTCTTCATTCTGATAGCAGCCTTTAGGCTTCTCAAGTCGGATATTACAAAGAAAACAGGCTAAACACAAGCGCGGGCTTTCCCCTGATTTTCTGTAATATCTAATGAGGAAGAGTAGAAGTAGAGCTTTTTCTGTTTTAGCGTTTCTGTCAGGCTCGAATAGGTCAAATCATGTACTTAACCTGCCCTTTCTTCACTCTCACACTCACTCCCTGTTGGTGGGTTGGGTTGGGATAAAACTTTACCCCAACCAACCAAAACGAGCTTTGCGGAAAAGTTATAGCTGAACCTAGCAATTGATTTTAGAAAGACTTTTACGAAATGACAAATGCTCTTATCGTATGGAGAATCAGTCCACAGGGTTCTATGATAGGTTTGCCAGCAAATATGACGTGATGATTTCAGATAAGCGATACGATGAAGACTTACCATTTTTCAACAGCGTTTTCAAGGAACACAACGTGAAATCTATACTGGACTGTTCGTGTGGAACGGGAAAACATGTCATAAAATTCTCACAACTCGGTTTTGAAGTCACAGGTAGTGATGTCAGCATCGAAATGATAAATAAAGCTAAAAGGAACGCAGAATCGTTAAGAACAGGCGTGGATTTTGTTCAAGCTGATTTCAAGAAACTAACTGATGTGTTTGATAAGAAGTTTGATTGTGTTGTTTGTTTGGGCAATTCTCTCAATCACGAGTTAAAAGAGAAAGGCATTCTGTCCGCTCTAAGAAGTATGTATGATGTTTTGAGGAACAAAGGCGTTGTCATAATCCAAATAAGAAACTTGCCGAAGTTAGTAAAAGAAAGAAGACGGATTTTTCCAATGCATTTTCACAAAGAGCCAAACGGAGATAGAAAAATCTTCTTTTATGTGCTCGATTTTTACAGAACAAAGGTGAAATTCAACGTCATTTCAGTTCTTGAATTCAATGAGAAACCTACGTTTGAAGCGGATTCGGTGGACTACAGGATTGTTTCGGCACAGAAACTCAAAGAACTGATGATGGAAATAGGATACAGGCAACTGAAGATTTATGGAGACTTCAAATTTGCCAGATTCAGCGATGAGCATAGTGAAGACATTATTGTTGTTGGGACAAAATGAGACTTGATGAAGAGTAACTGACAGGCGTGTTTCCGTTGAACAGTTTAGAAACAATGCTTTTACGCCAGTTTGACCCATCTATTCTTTGGCGATATCTATGGTACTCGGGAATACGGGAGATATCGCCACCGAAGTGTTGATTCAGTCTGAGCATGCCTTACAAAAAGGATTCGCAGTGTTTCCAGAAAACGTGTGCATGAATTTCAGTTGTTTCATGGTGATTGGCAAATGGGCGCTGCTGGCCAAATACGTGCCGTGTGTTGAAGTGAGAGTTAGTTCGCCATCTTGATGACTGCAAGTTTTTCTACGTTACGGACATCCTCGGCACTTCTAACTTCGAGTCTCACGCCTCTGCCTTCAGCATACTTCGTTGCGCTGTCGATGACCTTCAGAACCGAAATAGGCAAATCACTCTCGTGTGCGGCCTTCACGGCCTTCTCACCTAGGGCAAAGGATGCCATGAAGTAACCTTCGCGGGGAGTCATGTAGAGAATGGTTCGTTTCTCCCGTTTGAGCCGTAGTCCCCACCCCGTTTTCTTGCTGGAGAACCCCCATTCTACTGACAGAGGAGTAAACTTGGATGCGATGAGTCTTTTCAACTCATTCCAAAAGACAAAGGTGCTTCCGAGCGTTGCTGCTAGGTCATTATCCTGTGGCAGTCTCGACTTGTCGCTGAAGACGCTTAATGTCATTTGCTACCTCCTTGAATGTCTTGTCGCACCAAAGCTAGCACACATGCTGATTAATTAACTGTCCGTGAGCTGAAGACTGAGCGGCCTCATTGTGTATTGCTCTGCGAATCGACCAGAAAACAATAAACCTTGTTGCTCATCTAATCTGTTTCTTCAGAGTTCGATGCAACCACGGACGTGTGCTTGGGCTCCAGCTTATTCCTCATTTCGGTTTCGGTTTGTAGGTCTTGCCTATGTCAAAAGCTTTTGCGACGCGTTCTCCGAGTCCCCAGTAAAAACCATGTTCAGGGTCGTAGATTAGTGGATTAACCTTCTGTATTTCAGGCCTGTTGTCAGCAACGCACCTTTCGTCGGCGTATACTCTGAAAATCTCTCCGACTATGTATTCAGCGTGAGGAAACTCTATTATTCTGCTCAGTTTACATTCGATGTTCATGGGGCATTCTTGAATCATAGGAGCAGTTTTGAGTTCCCCATAAAAAACCTCGAAGAGTCCGGACTTATCAACCTCTGTACCTGAGTGTAAGCCACAGTAGTCTGTTACAGCAACCATGTCAGAGGAGGGTACATTGACGCTGAAGGTTCTGTTCTCGCGAATCCCCTTGTTCGTATAGTGCCCCTTATCCGAAGATATTCCTATCAGATCTGGCTGATAATCCACCATGTTAAACCACGCGATTGCGTTGAAGTTAGGTTTTCCACTAACATCTGCCCCAAGCAAGCAAACAGGCATGGGAAACAGCGGATGCCCACTGGCTATTTCGAGCTTATTCATCACATAAACCAGCAATCCCAATATGTGTAATGTACCACAAGCATGTACGACGCTACTTAAGACTTGGCACGCGCTTGTTGAAGCTCAAGAACAAGGAGCTTGTCTGCTTGTGGCTCTGCCTTCATGCGTCATTCGTTAAGGTTGTCGGCGGCCTAATAGTTTCAAGCGCATACCCACAGAAAGGGCAAAGTTTGTACTTCCCTTGAGGTATTGGCTTTCCACAATTGGAACATGTCGGCGTCTTGGTTGCCATCCCTTTCAACTGCATCAGTAACAGGTTGCGCTCACTATAGTAAAATAGAGATAAAACTAAGCCCAAGACGCACAAGAATACACCAACACCGCCTTCAATCCAAGTTGGAACGGGCTCGAAAGGAAAAACAACAGCTATACCCAGAAACACAACCCCAAAGACAATAATGATAAACCCTACTATTATGCGACTTCTCGCTTCCTTGATTCTTTCTTGAATATACGCCAATTTTGCCTGTTCAGACAACTCTGACATCACGATCCACGCGCTAGAAGGACTTTGACTACTATTCTGCGCGCGTTCTTATACTAATACTCTCTCCTCGACGTCTCCATCAGAATCAACAGTATGAGCTAAGCGCGCGAGCTGACCAGAGCACATTATTGAAAAGAATTTATACAATCGGGAACACAGTCATTCTTCAATTAGTGGTGAAGGATATGGTTGCGGGTTCTCCTATGGATGAGTGGCGATTTCTTATCGGCACGTGGAAGAGCTCTGCGAAGGATCAGTTTGGCGAGAAGGGTGTTGTTGAAGGTGTGGCAGTTATCTCGTGCGAACCTAGTGAGGCGTTCATTATGGCGAAAGGTGAGAACTCATGTGAGGGTCGGCTGCTTAACAAGAGCATTAGCATACTTTTCTATGAGAATACCGAGAGGAAGTTCAGACGTAAGACGTTCTTTTCTTATGGGTTTGTTAATAATGAAGTGGAATGTGCAAAGAGCAAGGATGAGATAAGATTCGACATAACTATGGAGCCACTGCCAAAGCAATTTGAAGGAACCAGATGGCGTTCTTTCCTAAGGAAGATTTCTGAGGACAAAGTGGCTATGGGCATGGAAGTCGCAAGAGATGGAAAGGAATTCAAAAGCTACGGCGAATCAATACTTGAAAAAACGTTTCGAAAAGATGAAAGCTAGATTTCGAATTAATCAAAATGAGATTCTCGCCCGAACTCTTATTTTGCATCGTGCTTTGTTTAGCGCGCGCTACCCCAAGATAATGTAGATAAAACCTACCACGCACATGTGCTCAAAACGTTACTACTTGGAATCAGTATACCCTGAACCAGAGCAGCATGAGAACCATTCGAGCCTCCGAAGGGCACGTCCCAGAACTTGCCACCTTGCAGAAAATGTACATGGAACACCATGCGAAACTAGATGATTATTTCACGCTCGAAGACGACGCCAGCGCCCATTGGATAGAATATATGAAGAAGTTTCTTAAAAAAAAAGAACAACATCGTTTTGATCGCCGTCGAAAAAAAGGCGATCATCGGCTACATGAAGCCTCAATCTATACAAGACGACCCACTACAAGATAAGGAAAGGGGGGGTCTGATCGGCGACAATTTTGTTCTACCAGAGTATAGAAGGAAAGGTGTCTTCTCAAGGATGCTTGAAGAAACTCTGTCATTGATGAAAGCCAACGGCATCGAATATGTTGAGCATCCAATTGCCGCTAAGAACAAGCTCGGAAGGACTGTTTGGAGAAAAAAAGGTTTCGAAAACATGACGATTTTCACAAAACGGAAAATCACCTAAAAGTGAATACGTGTGCTGAGGTTACGCCATGAGATCTTTGATGTGCGCTCAGGTTGCCTTATTAGACCTGAGAGCACGTTTCAGCAGAAGGCTCTGTTTGCGGATTTCCTTCAGTAGTTCTTTGCAGCACTCCTCGCTGGCACCTGGTCTATCCCCGCCCGTGGGCTTTTGAGCCATCCGCTTCAGGACGGCCTTGTCTCGAAGCGCCTCGCGAACAACAGGTTCGCCGTTACGGCTCTTACCAATCGTTCTAAAATGGAAGTGATATGTTCCTTCGTCGTAAGTGTGCGTGAATGCATTAGCGTATTCCCCATCATCGATGCCGCCATCATTATGAGTCCCATCGTCATAGAGTTGCATCGTTTCAGTAGTGCCAAATGGCGAGATAACCTCAACAGTTACATCGCAGCCGGTAACTGGCAAACCTGCTTCGGAAATAAGTACCGTCATCAGTATCGGTTCTCCAACATAGACTGGACCTGGCGTCAGGAACGGCATCATGCGGAAGTTACTACCCACCCCGATAGAGATGCCATAAAGAATGGGTTGCGAATACGGCTTACAATCGCTCGGAAGAAAGCCGACGATTTTGCCTTCATATTGGGTTTTCTCATCCCTGAGATAAGGCATGCCCATGCAGACTCGGCTCGGATGCTCGATGTGAACTTTCCATCGTCCGGCGTATCGATCAGGTTCTTTAGAAGGCAGCTTAAACTCGACGAATCGAGCCTCTCTGACAGCACCCGCTCGGAGTTGATAGCCCTGCGGAACCAGTGCAGGATCGACAACTTCGCCTCGTGGGGAGAGGCAATAAAAAGGCAGACGCATTCCCTCCCAGTCATAAAACACAATGATAACTTCAGTATCGCCACGTAACACATCGAACTCAATTTCTTGCAACTCCCCCGGCATTATCCAATACATTGGGTCTGTTATCGAAGACGTCCCAACGAGCTGCATGAAGATTAGCGTGTAATACTTCTCGAGTTGGAAGTACTTATCACCAGTGAGATCACAGTCAACATGGAAGAAATTGCCTGGACTGGCCAGTGCGTTTAGTTGTTCAGAATCGATATCAGAGCTTCTGCCAAGACCGACGGCGTAAACGTCGATGTTCGAAGGCACAACCATCGGCGTCGTGTTTACAACGTCCCAAGAGGGTAGTGGTTTGGTCACTTGTTCACCCAGAATGCTGTACCACTGTCCACTCCCCGGAGGGTCTTCGAAGCCAGTGTTTTCGATGCCGTCGGTGAGCACGATTACCGATTTGTGGAGTTGTGCCGGAGTACTTGTGCGGGGCGATTGAACCTCCTTGAAAGCTATCATCGAGCCCCCAGCGATAGCGGTTCTTCCGTCAGCAGGAGGGATACCATTTTTGACCGCTTGAAGAATGTCGTTCTGAGTCGGTGAGGTCGTTTTAGATATCGCCGACATTGGGATAACAATTTCCGGATGGTGATTAAACCGAACAATGGCGACGCGGTCATTCAGATCTGGACGCAACAGTTCAACGAACAGTTGACCCGCAGCAACTGCGGCGTCAATCTTTACGCGCGACCCAAGTGGGTCTGTCATGCTGCCGGAGCGATCGACGACCAGCCCGATGTCCAATGCGACTGGTTGTGTAATTTCAGCGTTCATTTGGAATTGCCAGGTTTGATTGCTTGGGAAGTTGGAAGCGTTATGGCCGTTCAGGGTCAGCGTCGCACTCGCGATTTTCGGGGGCGTGTCGTTGGCGAAGAATGAGACTGCAACTACTGTCTCTCCAGTGCCTGTTTGTCCTCCTCCGCAGCGACTCACCGGATCTACAGTATATAGCCGATTGTTCGGCGGGTTTGTAACCGATCCGAGGGGATCTGGCAGTCCGAAGAGGGCCGCGTCAGGACCGCTGATGGAGGCTTTGAAGGTCAGTTGCCCGTCGCCGGTATTCAGTACTTTGAAGAAGCGGACCGTACGGTACACTTGCTCAACCTGACCGAAGCTTATCGGTGCTAGTTGAGGTACATCAATCAAGGCATTTGCTAAGCAACCGCTTCCTTTCAATTGGATCGGGTGCGGACTGCCCGTAGCGTTCGTCGTAATGTTCAGGGTCGCAGATTGGGGACCCTCCGAAGGTGGCTTGAATCCTAACGCGATTGTCTGCGATTTACCGCAGTCGAGAGTACCGTTCCATCCAGCACAACTGAACCCGGAAACGCTGAGAACCGGTACGCTGACCACCAAAGGTGCCGAGCCGTTATTAGTAATGTTCAGCGTTTGAGTTGGAGCGGCATTCCCGACTGGCTCAGTCCCGAAATCGAATACAATCTGATTGAATTGAACTTTGGGTTGGGCAGCGACAGCTCTGCCCTCGCACACTAGCTTGTTATCGCCGTTGGCTGGAATTGTCAAGACATTGAGCTTAATCGAGTTCTGGCCTCTCCAATCTCCAACCGCCGTCGGACTGAAGGCGACTGTCACATCGACTGTATCGTTCGTCGATAATGTAACCGGAAGGTTGGGCGTTGTGCTCTGAACGCTGAATGGTGGCATGGAAGAGATTGAATTAATGGTGAGGCAATCGTCCCCGCTGTTTTTTATGGTGAACTGCTTCGTCGGCGGCGTGAAAGGGCATCCCCCCACCGCCACATCTGGAAACGTCTGGGAGGAAGGCGTAATTGTGCACTTTCCAGTAGGAAGATTGCATGATTGCTGGTGGCTAGTGTTATTGGTCGAATAATAAATGATTAGCTGAGTGGCAGTGGCGTTAGCGCAGGTTTGACCCGTTGGAACAATCGGCGCACCTAACGCGCACAGAATATTGCCGTTGTCGCTGCGGTGGATCGCCACGTCCGTGTGCTGCGTGCCATCCTGACCGTAAGCAAGGAATGCAACACCATTTCCTTGACTGGGATTGACAATCGGCAAAGGTACACTCGTGCTGGCAAGAACCGCGAGGATCTGGACTTCGGTCCAGCTGTTGAAATTCACCAGGGAGATTCTCCGAATCCCTGAACCCACTATATCCTCAACGTCAAGAATCAACAAGTACTTGTTGCCGAGCACCATATAACTCAATGTGCGATTTGCCATTTGCGAATGGAATATACTATTCGAGCCCTGCTGAACCAAAATTCCTGGGTTGGGACCCGAGGTCGTTAACGTGATTGTTTTGCCGTCAAAAGTCCTGCTCTGCGCTTTTTCCCAGATACTGGACGTGATGAAGAAACCTGCTTGAATGTTGAGAGGAGTACAAGTCATTACGTTTCCTCCCTCAAATACCCATCTAGTTGTTTCCGTATTAACGCATTTAAAACTTGTGGCTGTAGAGAACAGCATCATTTCATTATGAAATTCTTGTGTTAATAGAAAAATTGCAAGTTGTGCATGCATGTAAAACTAGAATTTCCGCTGAATTTTGCCAGGTACCAAAGCAGGTCAACACTATTGGGTAGTTATCCGCAGAGTGCTACTCCTGCGCTATGAAAGGAATTTCGGAAAAGCAACTAGAGCACCTACATGATCCACCCCCTTTTTTTGGGGGGGGGCTGGTCCCGTCGAACCCACGTCAAGCTGACGATATTGAAGCAGGGGCTTACGTCTCCCGAAGGGGCACTATACTAAGGGTGACTTCCAACACCATCATGGGCCAAGGCATCTTACTAACGTTTATGGGAGACGTCTCCCGAACAATGAAATTCAGTTTCGTCCTTCTTGCCTTACCCAAGAGAATATGAATAAGACTCGCCTAAAAAGGCATAGAAAATTACCTCCATCTTGTAGAATCCCTTTTGTCAAAGAAAGTGGGAGTATAACGTTCACCAAGCAGAGGTCATCTAAATCTCTTGGCGCGCGCTGTTTATGGAAAACTAGAAATAAGCGGCGTGACTTGCCCTAGTAAAATCACCGAAGTTTTAGAACGCCCTTCTTTTTGAACCAAAATCCTAGTCCAACGTAAAATAGTAGGTAGACCGTAATGCTTACTCCGAATAACGCTGGTATGTCGAAGCCAAAATCCTCAAAGAGCATTAGCACCGCAATTCCAACAAATGGAGCGGCTAAGAATCCTAAGGCAAACAAGAGGAAGCGGGGCAGTACAGTTCGAACTCGAATCTGTTTCTGCGAGATAAGCACTCCTGCAAACACTCCGCACAACATTAGGCTAATCGCTGAAACCCACCGTATCAAAATGTCAAATTCGCTTCCTAACGCATTAAGGAGTCTAAGAAACCACAAAGACAAAACGAAAATAAAAACGCAGGTCCATGTCCAAAACAGCTTTGTTAAACTCAAGGTATTCTCCAAGAGATACTCTCTCGGCGAATTACTTAAAACTTCGCAGATCCAAAACATCAGAACCAAAGCGAAAAACAGAAGTGCGTTACTTCAGTAGTCCCATATCTTAGTCGGGCTATCTGAACTCGTTCCAGAGAAACCTCTTTTCCTCAGGAGGCCAGAACATTGAATATGAAAAGGCTCAGAATCAGCCCGGATGGAGGGGTGAATGCTCATCGTGATTACGATTGAAGGCATCAAGGTCAAAGCGAGGACTATTCCAAGGAAGCAACTTGCCTCGATGTGGAAGGCAATTACCAGCAAACCACTCCCAAAAGTGAAAGCGTTCCAGCTGGAGGATAACGACTTTGACCACGTTGTACAATCGACGAAGTGCAGAGATGACGAAAGAAGAGAGATAGAGGAATGGGGCAGGATCCTCTCAACCAGAGGCACTGACGCCTGTGTGTTCAACGCTGACAAACCCCTAGATTGTGAGTACATTATACTAATCCGAGAAAATCCCTACCACAAACCCAGCAAAGTTTTGGAACACGAGTTATCTCACATTGCCAGAGGAGACCTGTGAACCTAGAACGCTAACGAAGCGCGCGCTTAGATTTCCCGCCAATGAGACCCTTGGCCAAGGTGATTTTCAAGTTCTGACGAGGATAAGACAGAAACCAATACTTGACATGGTTAAGTAGTTCGCCATATTCGTTAAAAAAACTAGTGGAGCGCTCGCGACTAATGCACGCTGGGTTTTGTTGGCTAGTAAGCAGTGTGTATGTAAGATGGTAATTTTGGAAAAAGAACGTCAATTAAGCCCTTGTGGCTGGGTCGCACGATAAAATCTGGATATGTCCGCTCAAGCTCCTCTCGACTTCGATAGCCCAGCAGGAGCTGCGTGAACACTGTTGGGTTGAACCTTGCAACCCTGTCTTCGCCACTTTCAAGCCGTTGAATATCGATGATGGCACCCTTTTCGATAGTTAGCAGGACAGAATATCGATAGAAGCTAAGACTTAATTTTTCAGTCAAGTGGCTGTAGGCAGACGACTCAAGACGTTTTCCAAAAAGGGTTTTCATTTTGCGAAGCATCGTCAAACAATCGGTGACACGTATTTGCCAAGCATAAGGTTGAGGCTGTTCCACACGTCCTGTTTCTGCTAGGAACTTCAGAAACGGTTCATGATGACTGGTCGTGCAAACAAGATTCTCAAGCCCACGGCGCAGTCCTGTTTCTTTGACAAACCTCAGAATGGATCGTGCAGTGAACTGGTTTACATCTGTGATTTCCCTCAAGACCAGTTCTTTGTTATCGGGGTTTTGGCTCATTCTGAAATAGGCAACCATATGACCTTCTTGTTCAACTGAATAACCTTCAAACTCGTACTCTGCGGCAATGCGTGTTTCTTGCTGCATCTTCCAGATTCCTTCACCCCGGACATCATGCACGTAGAATTTGAGTTGCGATTGCGCCAACAATTCCATGGCCTTCGGAACATCATGCGACGCGAAAGGTCGAATCGTGTGGGCACACTCATAATCAGGAATCTCGTCAAGCCTGATTCTTGCCTGCTCATCCAAGGGCAAGGCATATTCATACTCAAACTGCCGGTAAAAGTACGGAATGCCTTCGATAACCGACAGATCATACCCCTGTTCCAAAACGCGTTTATGATATTCTGTCATCAATTCACGTTGGAGCCCACGGTGCCTGTATTCAGCAAGGGTCGCTACGCACCCCAACTCCGCAACCTTAAGCGGGATTTCTCCAATACACCATTCTGAAGGGATAAGGCACAGAGTCGCAACTGTCCTGCCACGATGCTTGGCGACGAAGAAGTCTTTCAGCGTCATCGTCGGATGATGGTCGACCCACTTC
>Ga0315277_10011089_pt1 | contig 11367 bp, 10 predicted proteins | sample YL17G05_15_MG_FD_203695 | JGI IMG/M metagenome (GOLD analysis project Ga0315277, IMG submission 203695) | Sediment microbial communities from Yellowstone Lake, YNP, Wyoming, USA - YL17G05_15 | ecosystem: Environmental > Aquatic > Freshwater > Lake > Sediment | place: USA: Wyoming | collected...
CGTCTTCCCGCAATTCTCGCATCGGTGATCGCCCATGATTTCGCCTTCCGTATGATGGCTATCTTCCAAGGATTTAACAGGTTCTACATTAGTCCACTAATGCAAAACAATAGTTCTTGAGAAAGCGCAGTCTTAAAGAAATCGGCTAGTTAGGGTGCGCGCGCTTTTTCGAACAAGCACTTGGTATTCTTTTGACGGAGCCGACCTTGTAACAGTGAGTAACTCAAACTTTCAGCGATATTGGAAAATCCATCAAGTGTAACAAATTGAAATGCGCGCGCAATCAACGGTAAGCTTCACACTTTCTCTAGTTTTCCCATTTTCTTGATGGATTCGATGAACTCGTCGGGGTTCCTAGGAGTGATAAGATAAATGCCCTGCTTGGCTTTTATCAGCACACCGTCCCTGAAGTTAGTTATGACCACGAATGCCCTGCCAATGTTAGGAAAATAGTAGTATCCGCCGTAGCCGCTTGCCCCGAATAGCCTGATGCCGAAAGGAATCAGCGTTCTTTCAGCAGATTCTATCGTGTCCAAAGAAATCCTTTTCGTGCCGCCGATGAATATGGACGCTCTTAAAATCAATTCACTCTGCGTCAAAATGTAGCGCGTCGTGTACAGGGAAACCGCTATAGAGATCATTATCATCTCCACGACGACGATGACAACCAAGCCCACAAGACCTGCGGGTACTGGTGCCTGCAAGTTCAGATAGACGAAGAACAAAGCCAAAGCTGCCAACAGCGCGGTCGTCCCAACATAGACCCATGCAAGCGGTCCCGAAACCTCAGGTTTATTCACAATGCTCATTTCGAACCAGCAAAAACCAACGACATGACCCTAATTAAACGTAGTGTGCATGCCGAGAACCTTCTTTCGCAAGAGAAACTTTGTGAACTTCAAAATGCAGCCACGCGAATCTGGCTTTGAGCATCTCCTCGCATTCTCTCATGAACTTGCAATACATTCCAATAAACAGGTATCGGTCACAGTCTTCCAAGTTACGTAGCCTGGCAAACTTGTTTTTTTCCATAGTCATCAAACCACGCTGAGAAGAGAGCAGGTATGCTTTCAAAGTCAAGCTCCTTTCTTCCAGCATCAGGGATCCTAAAGAATTTGTCATGAGCTATCACGTACCATTTGCTCCTCTTTCTGATAGACCCACAGAAATTCTGAGACATAGACTGAGCAAGTGGTCGGCCCTATTGCAAGGCAAAGAAAAAAAAGGGAAAGATGCGGGATACGTCTCCACTCGTAGCGATCTTACAACCAACACGCCAGCATTTTGGGACTACCGTGCCTATTTTTTTGCTGACTGCGTTAGGTGCACACGGCGCGTGCTTGCTACAGATCTAGCTGTAAAACCTGTCGTTGGACGGCCACGGTTAGAGAAGCAGCCTTCTACACAGCGTTCTTGCCAGAATGGACGAGGAGAAGGGACCAGCGAGGGAGAAAGGAGAGGAGAAAGGAGAAAGGAATTTTTTCTCCCCCGCGTGTCGTTGAGTCATAAATGGTCAATGTGCGATTTAATTCTACGTTTTTGTACATACGTACAACTGATTTGAACAGCATTGGTGAGTGGTTGCCACGTTGTAGGAGGGGCAGGAACGGCGGATACTCGTGTAGCCTTCTTCTTTCCTAATGGTGCAGGTCATGTTTGTCAATAATACCGATGCTATTAGAGTGTTTTACTGTGCTAGTGGACGTGTGTGTATATGTTACCCTTCTAACTATGGCTGGATTTCCTCTTGAAGATGTGCTGGTTGTCTCTTCTTTGCCACTAGGCTTAGTCCGAAGGCACATAGGAATAGGAAAATTGAGGGGTACATGAACCAGTATCCTGGCTGATAAATCAATAGAAAATGCGGGACAGCTGCCGAGCACGTGTGATTCATCAAGACTGTGACTGTTATTGAGGAGAGGAATGGTACTATTCGTATCCCTATGCTTTTCACAGTCAGAGAAAGCAAGCCTGCAGCCAATGTCAAAACCTGAGCTAGGAACAACGGAATGAAAGCATTTGAAATTTGCGCTTGAACCGTTGGAAAAGGAAAATGGCTAAACCAGAAATCATTGAAAAAGAGCTGTTGATGACCAGGATCAATGACCACTTTGTAGGACCAGTAGGACACCGATACTTTTGTTATCATCTGATATTCCCCCCAACTAGAAAGAATCATCTCAGTTGTCAAGAATGGTTCTACAACAGAAATCACGACGAGGCAAAAAGCAGAAAGAATTAGTGCATCAGACAGGAACCTTGTGAATCTACCACTGTCTTCCCTAGTCACTTCGAGTCACCCGATTCCTTGATAATATCCGTTCGAACTTAAGATTCCACGCATGAGAACAGCATTGTACTAAAAACAGAACAATATCATATTTCAGATGGTCAAAGTGTTAGCGCGCGAAGGCTCCCCTAGAATGTTTGTGAATCTGACAATAGAAAAAAGGAAGAGTGTAGTGTTTTGCTAGACTTAGATTTTTCTCTTGCCTGTAGCAGCTCTGAAGGTTTTTCCACAATGCTCAAAGAGCCCGATTGTAAGTTCAGTCTTCTTGCCGCTCTTGTCTGCTCTTCCAGCCATCTTCCAAGTCTTCTTAGGGGTGCTTACTTCCTTTCCACATTTAGGGCATTTAGCCATGTAATCACCTTTGAACCAATATGATCCCATGGACATAAAAGACTTGCTAAACGCTAAGGAATCTCACATCCATCCAAGCATCTTTCAGAGGATCACTCTTCTTTTTTTATTTCTTAAACCATTCTTTCTAGGGACTCCGTAGAAGTTTAAAGTCGAAGGGATGTTCAGCAGAGAAAGAATTTTATTCACAAAGAATCAGTAGATGATATAGTGATACAAGGGTTAACAATCATGAAAGATATTGAGTTAAGACTAGTTTGTGAACTCATTAAGAACAGCCGAAAGAGTGACAGGGAACTTGCAAAGTTAATTGGTGTTTCTCAGCCTACAGTCTCCAGAATCAGAGCAAGGCTTGAAAAGGAAGGCCTAATCGAGTATACGGGAGTTCCGAACCTTAGAAAACTGGGTTTTGAAATCATAGCCATAGTATTTGCAAAATGGAACAGAGAGCAGTATCCTGATACTAGAGTTCCAAAAGCCCAGGATTTCGTCAAGAGGAGCCCTAACGTAATCTTTGTTTCAACTGGTCAAGGCTGCAGTGCAGATTGGGTATCTGTATCAGTCCACAAGAGCTACTCAGATTATGCTGAATACATGAGAGAAGCCAAGTCTGAATGGGGTGAATTCATGACGTTCACTGGAACATTTCTTATAGCCCTAAACAGTGACAATGTCGTGAGACCTCTTTCTCTACGATACTTGGCTGATTGCCTAGTGAAAGGAAAGTCATGAAAAAGAACTGAGCTTGGCGATTCGTTCGAGAATTTCAAGGACTCGATAGCCTATGGCACGTATATGAGATTTCTTGACTCAAGCTGGAACCTGCCACGGGTGCTTCTTGCTTTTGATCGTTGAACGTTTTGGCAGCGCTGAGATTGTTGATTATGGTTTGACTCGCCTAAATGCGACCGTTGCAACTGCAAAGGCTATGATACTTTCAGCTATCAGCGCGACTATCTCGATTGGCAGAAGCGGCACGTAAACTTGTAGAAGCCCCGCTCTGAGCATGTCTGCAGCGTAGGTCAAGGGATTGGCGAAAGATGCGGCTTGAATTATGATGGGCGCTTTCTCTAGGGGGTAATAGACCGAACTCAGGAACATCAAAGGAGTGAACAACACATTGAAAATGGCGTTAAACGCCTCGTTTGATTTCACGAACACAGAAATGGCCAGCGTCAGCGAACCGAAAAAGAGAGACCCAAGCACGAGCGAACCGACAATATAACATATGCCTTCAACAGAAACTCTTAACCCGACAAGTAATGGAGAAGCAATAAGAAAAACTATGGATGCATTTAACAGTCCTTGAAACATTATCGAAACCAGCTTGCTGAGTATGTACTGCCACCTGCTGAACGGTCCCACCACTATCTGCGCGAACATGGCCGTTCTCTTGTCAATCCAAAGCATTGCTCCCGCCATGGAAGCCGCGAACATTATCTGCATGACTACTATTCCTGGAGCGAGAAAAAGGACATAAGTGATCTCTCTGTTGCCGACAATCATTTTGGGAATGACAGCTGCGTAACCGAACCCGGCGACGAATATGTAAAACAGAGGAGTCACTAGCTGAACAACAATCATAGACTTGGTTGACCAAAGACCAGCCTTCAAATCCCTGTACAATAGCCTAAGAAAACTGTTCATCGTGCTTCACCGCCCTTCGAATTCACCATCTGAACAAAAACGTCATCCAACGATGGTTCCTCAACCCGCAGCTCCGTTATGTGCGCTCCGAGAGCTGCCGCAGCATTGATTATTCCAAGCAACGCTGCATTTGCATTCTCTGCAAACACCTTCAAAGGTTCGTCCTTCTGTTGCGGGTGGACTATTCTCTGAACCCCAGGCAAACTCCGAAGCCTGCGATCTACATCATCGTTGTACTCAGCGAAACGCAGATGAATCACACTCACGCCTCCGAATTTACGCTTGACATTCTTCACCGTATCCAAAGCCAAAATCCGCCCGTGGTTGATTATGGCTATTCGATCGCAGATGTACTCCGCCTCCTCCATTATGTGGGTAGTGAAGAAAACGGTCACACCATTCCTAACCTTGTCGCGCACAAAATCCAGGGTCACTCTTCTAGCTTGCGGGTCCAAGCCAGTAGTTGGTTCATCAAGAAACATAAGCTCACAATCATGCATGAATTCTCTGGCAACCTGAAGACGTCTTCTCTGCCCCATTGAAAGTTCAGGCGGAGCCGTCTTCCGAGCATCCTGCAAACCAAATTTGTCGAGAAGAAGCTCGACCCTCTCCTTTCTCTCCTTCTTCGGCACGTCCCACAAAAATCCGTACATGTCAAGATTTCGCTCTACACTCAAGGCATACTCGTAGCTCTGCTCTTGCTGCACAACACCTATCCTAGGCCTAATCTTACCTCCTTCAGAAGCAACGTCAAACCCTAGAACAGAAGCCTTGCCGCTCGTCGGTCGCAAGAGGGTGGTCAACATCTTTATAGTCGTTGTCTTGCCAGCACCATTTGGACCTAGAAAACCGAAAACTTCCCCATTCTGAACCTTGAAGGAAATATGATCAACAGCAGTCAAGCTGCCATACCGCATCGTAAGCTCACTTGTTTCAATGGAACACTCTGGCAATCCATCTCACCAACCAAGACATCCTGTGGTCATCGTTGAATAGCATTGTGGAAAAAAGTGATCACCAGCATCATGAAGAATGGGAAAGATGTGGTCACGCGGACATCTCCGGCGTTGGCTGTGCAACGTTTTCAGAACCTAGCAACATAAGCAACATACTTGATTATGGTGGCTTGACCTTCGGACAAACACAGACCTTCCGTTGGTCGCTAAGACAACTTGATCGGTGTTTTTAAGGACAGAATGGTTGCCGATTGACACGAACGAAACGCCTTTGCTCTCGAAGACAATTCTGGAATCATTCAGAACCAAAACATCGAGTCTATCTTCGTCTGCGGCAAATGCGAAGACTAACCCTTTCTGTTCGTCGTGACAGCTGAAACTGCAAAGTGCTCGTCTTTCTTGCAACTTGTCGACTAGGTTCTGCGCTTTGTCAAATAGATCCTCAGCTTTCACTCCGTTTCGCTGCAAGTCTTCCTTGTTTGCTTCCTTAAGATGCTGCAACGTGTCTTCGACAGGTCCCAGCATCAAGAAAGGTTCACTTAATTCACGTTCTGTCGGCTTACCGAGGGCTCCGTTTTCAGTCTCAACAATCGTGTCGACTACGAGCCTTCCATGCCCTAAGAAAACAAGCCCTTCCATTCGGTCTCTGCGCTTCACCACTATAGCCCGAGCGCCCTTGTTTAAGCTGACAAGAACCTTATCTGATCGGTACAAAGTCATATCTTCATCTAGTTCCAAGACCTTGTCGTCTAACTCGTAGTTCTTCCACATTATTCCTCACTCCCTGCTTCGAGAAATCTGACTATCTTGCGAGCCATTTTGTAGGCTGTCCTTCCAGGCATAGTCACAAGGTACCTTCCTCTGACTTTTTCCTGGACCACAAACCCAGCTTCTTCCAACACATCCAGATGACTCGAAAGCGTGCTTGTAGTTATTCCGCCAAGTTCTTCCTGCAACTCGTTTATGTACCTTCCACCACTCATCAACGCGCGCAAGATCTTCAGTCTATGTTCCTCGCCGAGAGCGCTCATTGCCTTTGCTATTTTTCCAAAGTTGACTTCTGCTTCCTCTTCCTCATCTTTATGAGGGCCTCCCCGGCGCAAGATTCTAAAGCCTCTTGGCCCTATGAAGATGGATTTATCAAGTTCGCCCTGCACGCCTTCCGCCACACCCTGCATTACATCGTCAACATAGTCCTGTACCGAATTGCCCATGTCGATGTATAACCCTCTTCTTTTTGCCACTCCTTCACCCGCAGCCATATCCTTCAGCTGGTCTTTTAGGCCGGCCATTTCTTCCTTCAATTTCCTCATTTCCTCTTTAAGATCTTCAGACATTTCGACCTCACCTTGCTCAATTCTACCATGACCAATTTAAATTCGATAATTATCAAATAGAAAACGAAACTTATAAATCTGCTGCCTCAGCGGTGCGCACAAAGACATTTGTAACAAAACAACATTCTTCCAACATCACAGAAAATCTCTTCTAACTCTCAGATTGTAACAAAACTGTCCTGGAAAAAAAGATTCTGAAACGGATTGTAACCGTCAGCGAAACTCAACTCTCTTTGGAGGTTTCCTGTGTTCAAGTCTTTACGCGCGCAGGTCAAGAAAACTTCCTAGTTCAAGCCTGTATTTCGCAAGCGCTTAACCGACAGGTGTAACGTGTAACATGTGGTCTTGCGGTACACATAAAATCACGAATTTCAAATTGGTATCAAACATGTGTATCCTTCGACTGGTGTACGTCAACGTAGCTGGAACCATCGCTAGCGCGCGCTAGTAGCACGCCATAGACACGGTATTATAGATCTGGAGTTTGGCTTCACAATTCTTTTGACTCTGAGTAACAGACTGACTTACACATGTATGGTGCCATGACGTTGGTTGGACAAAGATGAGACGGTTCGGACCTGACAGGAGAGGAATAAGTAACGTTGTTACGGCGATGCTAAGTTTGGTGATCCTCGTTATCATAGTAGCAAACGTCTTCATTTCGAATTATGAGATGAATGAGTATGATTGGGAAAAGGCGCAGGAAAAAGTAACCATTGAGAACGTCATCCGCAGTAACTCTACATCATATAGTCCGACCAGCTACAGTCTTCTTGTAAACACGCGACTCGTTTCAGGATCAACGAACAACCTTGTTTCTGATGATTCCATTTATATGACGACACGTTCTTTTGCTTCTGCGACATCAGCAGCAAACAAGACAGATGCTTTCATAGTATTCAGAAGCAACAGTGGAATGGAGGGGTTAAGTTCTCCTAAGAGTCGCAGCTGGGACGGCGACAAGGCTCTCTGGAGCGAAGAAAGCGAAATGCCTAACGCGGGCAATTCAGTTCTCTTCGCGAGAGTTGCGTACTGCCCGATTCAACAACGGTCTTTCGAGAAGATTGTGGTTACACTGAGCGAAGAAGGATATCTCGACGCTTATGTGTATGATGGGTCATCATGGGTCACGACCAGCAATTTAGGTCAGGTCTGGATGAGCCTGCCAGCAATTGCCACCAGGCCATACGATGTGGCTTATGAATCAGTGTCGGGGGAAGCCTTACTTGTTTATGAAACAGTCGTCGGAGGAATCAAAGACTTGGCTTATAGAACCTGGTCGCTCAAAATGGGATGGAGTCAGGAGAAATATCACGATGACAGTGATCACGCGTCCAAGATTACAGTCACATATGTTGATTTGACTTCTGTTCCAAATTCGGACAATATTGGAGTCGCATATACCGACAGTTCCAACAATGACGCAAATGCTATGGTCTGGGACGGTTCCGCATTCAGCAATGTTCTTGAGTTGACAGGTTCAATCTCGATAACGACGGAAGAATGCATCTCGATTTCTTCAGAAACAAGCGGCGCAATAGTAGCTGTTGCTGGGGAAGGCGAGTTCATTAAATGGAGCAGGTTCACAACATCTTGGTCTCCGGTGGTTGCTTTCGACATAAATTCAGGCGCAACAAGTCCCATGAATTGGCTGAAACTAGCTCAGTCACAGAATGACAGACTGATGCTTACGAGTGTTGACGGCGCAACTGACTTGGCTACGAGTGTTCTAGATGAGAGCTCGATCGGAAACCGACAGTGGGAAACATCCATAGAGTCAATGGGCTCAATGACTTCGACCGCGTCTGTTTCAGCAATACGCTTTACTGCGCAAGCAAGCAAATCTGTTATCAACATTCTGGTTTTCGTTCAAACCGCCTTAGCTTCGCCGGCTTACAGGTTTGGCATAGAAACCAGCACCGCCGGCTATCTGCCAAACGGAACTTATGTTGGAGGAGCTTCCAACTATGCCGTTGCCACACCAAGTGCCATTGGGTGGCTAAATCTCACGCTTCCTTCCGCAGCAACATTGACTGCAGGAACTGTGTACCACGTCACCGTCAGATATGACAGCGGAACCATAGGAGGAACAAACTACACCGCTTTGAGACGGCTCGGCACAAATCAGAACAATTTCCGCCCAAAAGAAAACGCCATCGACAGCTGGCTGAATACCATTTCAGGCACGGCCATTCAAAATCGAGACCCAATCTTCATCCTGAAATACAACGATGGTGACAGCTACGAGGCAATGCCATATGATGATATTGCCTCCCACAGCATCTACGGAACGAATTTGTACTCTGAGAAGTGGACACAGAACGGAAGCAACACAATCGTAGGCGTCAATCTTCCCCTAATAAAGACCGGAACCCCTCCAGACTATCTTTACATTGTTCTTCGCAACGAAACAGATTCACAGGACGTCGCCACAATAACAGTTCCTCAAAGTGACATAACGACTACGCTGCAATGGTATGAGCGATACTTCAACTCAGCCATATCTCTAGTGAATGGAAAATCATACAGGCTGATCTTGAAATCTCCCAGTTCAACCTCATCGAACTGCTTCACAGCCAGGAGTCTTATGACAAGTCAGGCAGGAGCCTTGACCTACGACGGGACAAACAGCTACTACAGTTTCTCCTCAAACGGCGGGTCAAGTTGGACAGACACGCTCACACAGGACCTAACGTACATTTTGCTATTGCAGAATGCTGGAACAATGGGATGGATCATTCATCCTCCTTGGGATGCGACCGTAGACACACATGCTTCAAGATGCGCCGATTTCGCATGGGAATATCGCGCATCACCCAACTTCAAGAACCAAGGCCTGCTTGTGTACGGAACAACCGCTGGCCAGATTACTTGGCGCAAGTTCCGAGCACCAAACTACATGACTGCAGCAACGAATATCGTAATGGGCACTAACATTCACACGTGGGTCCAACTAAAGTCAAACCCAAGAACCGTAGGAAACGACACAATTGTCTTGGGCGCAGTCCTAGAGGCGACAACCTACGACCTCGGAGCCATCAAATGGGATGGAACAACCTTAGCGGTAATTGGTACGTCAACTTTCACAGATGACACAACCATTACTGAATACGAATGCTTTGAAATAGAATTTGCCTATTTTGGCGACCCAATAGGGTTCACGACTCAAGTAGAATTCACTGGAACATCAGATCTCGGAAATTGGACATCCCTCACTTGGGTAATTGATGCTGCTTGGAGCACCAGTAACGTCTCAGTCACCTTTCAGCTGTTCGACTACAACCTTGGCTCGTATCCAACAAGCGGCGATGGGTTCATCTTTCATAACTCTAGTATGTCCCCATACGTGGATGAAACTAAAAACCAAACCATAACAGCAAACCCAACACATTTCCATGACACTTCTGGGCAATGGAGAATGAAGATAACAGGAGTCAAAAACCCAAGTGCTCAATTTGACCTAGAAGCTGATTTGGTTGAGCTGCAACCCCCCAGTGGGGGACCTTACTTCATATTCAGAAACAGCGGAACCTTGACTTCTCACATAGTATCCCTATGGGTTATCAATTCCTCGCTTCACCAGCATTATGACATGGACATTTATCTGAATTCTGGTCAAGATCTCGTTTTCTACAGAGACGATGTCGACATACCTAACGGCCAATACATTGTAAGAATTGTGACAGACAAAGGTAACCTCGCTGTGTTCTCAGGATCATGATGTCACGCAAAAGAGCTACAAGGGCTTTCATCGCAAACACACGCGCTCATGGAACCGGGCTGGGTTCGTCTGTGGCGGGCGGGGTGGGATTTGTACCCCACACCAAGTGGCGAAATCTCCCGCAATTCCCATTTTTCATTCTTGCTTCAGTTCTATATCATAGGTGAGGTTACGGCGCGCGCTAATAGGCATCTGCGTAATCAGTTACGATGTATCTTTTGCCTTTCTAAGCTATTCAATCGTAAAGACTCCTTGTGTTCCATGATTGCTACCAATATTCTTTAATCCGTTTACGTAACAATATTCTTTTCAGAAACGTTTTGGAGTTGTTGCAGATTGAAGATTAAAGAGGCAGAACTAATCACGCTTGAAGAGGCTTTGGCTTCAACCCGACGTCAAATGGTCGACAGGTTCTCCAAATACGTTAGCCCCATAGAGGCGAGGATCTTTAGGCTTCTAAACGCAGATAAACTGTATGTGAAAGCTGAAGGGATTCGCATTTTCGACGAGCATGGTGAGGAATACCTCGATTTCACTGCAGGATATGGCACCCTTAGCCTCGGACATAATCCAACGGAAGTGCTGAGGGCGGTACAGCAAGCTGCCACTCTGCCAACTATATTTTCGTTTTATGTGGGTACGCATCCACTAGTCGGAGCTTTGGCTGAAAACCTTCACAGACTTCTTCCAGGCCACCCCGATATTTCGTGTTTCGGCAGTGGAGGAGCAGAGGCAGTTGAGATAGCGTTAAAGACCGCTCGTGCATCTACGGGCAAGAAAAGATTCATCTATGCCGATGGGTCCTTTCATGGGCTAAGCTTTGGAAGTCTCTCCGTCACTGGACGGACATATAGACGTTACTTTGAACCTCTTCTGCCCAATTGCGAAAACGTGCCCTTCGGCGACCTTCAAGCATTAGAGTCGAAGCTAAGGCAGGGCGATGTCGCCGCCTTTATCGTGGAGCCCGTGCAAGCAGAAGGAGGCTGCAATATACCCCCAAAAGGGTACCTGGCAGGCGCACGAGAACTGTGCAACAAGTATGATGCGCTGTTGATTCTTGACGAG
>Ga0315277_10011091_pt1 | contig 11365 bp, 13 predicted proteins | sample YL17G05_15_MG_FD_203695 | JGI IMG/M metagenome (GOLD analysis project Ga0315277, IMG submission 203695) | Sediment microbial communities from Yellowstone Lake, YNP, Wyoming, USA - YL17G05_15 | ecosystem: Environmental > Aquatic > Freshwater > Lake > Sediment | place: USA: Wyoming | collected...
AAGCGCATGGGTTCAAAAGATATCGGATATCCAATTGTCGTATTTTTTGTTGTGGGCTATGGAAGGTCAAGTCTATTTCTATCCTGGCAATAACGAAAAACTTGGTGACGCCTTTCGAGGCTATGTTACTGGCTGCATGGGGATCGTATGAATTCGAGTTCAAGAATTTTCCCGCCGTTGTGCTATCCAATCTAACTGCGTATAATTAACATATCGCTACTACTTAGGACGAGGAGTACGGTATGATTGATTTGATTCTGGCATTGCTGGATCGTATAGCTTTGTTTATTCTCGACTTTATACATCTCTTTAGTCGAAATGAATCAGAGGGTTTTTGACATGAACGTCTATGTATTTGCATCGTCACCAACAATTTGTGAAGAGTTTCACGCCGAACTGGCAGTTGAAGATCGAATCGTTTGGTATCCCAATCTCAAGTCAGCATCGGAAGCTGAAGCCGACTACTACGTGTTTTTGATGGACTGCTCAAATGAAACAGCAATGGCGACCGATGCGGCCAATTGCTTCGCAGCGTTTAATGACCGCACCATCGTGTGCTGCATGGATGACATAGCTTACGATTTCTATTCTGAATCTGAATTAAAAATCTATACGTGGTGGGTGATGGACATCACGCAGGCAATCGACCTGATAAAAATGAGGGCATACCCATTTGTCAAGCAAACGGAGCTAGAGATGTGATTAGCAGTATGCTACTTTAACTTAATGACTACATAACATAACGAGGTTTGCAATGGATTTACTGCGCGAAGTGAAGGGTGATGCTGAGTTTCCCACTGAGGAAGAAGTCACGATCAAGGTTGGCGATAAGAAAGTCACGGTCAAGGTTCAGGATGAAGCGACCGCACCAACCAGCAAGCGACAGCTATTGGTTGAATGATATGGAATCGGAACACACAGGCATCGTCGCGTTGCGAAAACATTATAAAGACATTATTACGGCTAAAGATCTTATCTATCAAAGGTTCGGACGCTTCTTTTGGAATGATGGAAAGATTATTGAGCTAATGAATCTTGATGCCGACATGGAGTTGGTTTTGAATTCGATCGCATCTTACTATGAAGAGAGGGCGCTCGAAACCATTTTGGACTTGCGTGACAAGATCGAGACACTTGAAGCCGGACTTCTCGAAGCAAAAAAGGCTGCATATAAAGCAAAGCCAAAGCCAACTGCAAAAATAAAAAAGACAAGATGAAACGATGGACTACTAATGACGCAAAAAGATATCGACGATCTTATAGATCAAGCGTATAGGCGCATCCAAAGTCTATACGACTACTATCAATTGTCAGCCAATGACTTTGATTTTTTTCCAAAAGAATCACCTGCCCTAAGTGATTCGATCAGACAGATTGAAGAGACTGCATTTTTATCCTATCAAGAGATGCGTGTTATCTGTCATAAATGGATTGAGAATCATCATTTACTTTTCAAGCGAAGAGTCTATTTTAAGCGGATATAGAGATCATGGATAATGTATCTGGACATACTGATAGCGTTTCCGGCGTTTCCGGTTCCGGCGGTGAGACGCTTTTCTCGTTTGATCCCACGCAGGTCATGTCGCGAAAGCGCAGAAACAAGAAACTCGAATCGCTTACGTGCTGGCCGCAGGTCAAGCATATGCTCGACAACGGAACGCCGATAGCGGAGATCGTTCACTATATCCAAGTGACGCGAAAAGAATACGTTGAAGTTAAATCCCAGTCTCTTCACACGATGCTTAATCAGTGGCTCAGTAATGTCGAGAATCGAAATAAACTCATTGACCATCGTGTTCCAGTTCGGCACCTGAATCTCATCAATAGCAATCGAGAACGCATAGATCCTGTGGATGCCATGAATATGCTTTTCGCTGTTCAGATGGATCGCGTGCTTATGAGTTTTGAAAAAGAGAAGGCCAAAAAAGTAATTGATAAGGACAACACGGGAAACATGCGGCTCGCGATGGACATGCTGGGTAGCCTCAACACGATGCAGGCGACCGATCCCAGGGCAGCTATTAAAGCCGGAATACCGGCAAGCAGCGAAGCCAGAATGGATGGAACTCTTGCACAAATGGATCGTATCAAAAAAATGTTTGAGGACCGATGGGGAGGGACAGCCGCCAAGGTTCTTATGGATCCCGACTCGCGAAACCGCCTGTTTAATGCAGTGAATAAAATCCGCAAGACTTCATCTGTGACCATGTCGGAACTCATCAATAAAAATTCGGAACAAGCGTCCATGTCTGATATTCAAGTGATAGAGGTTACCAATGACTCAATTATCGAATCAGATTTCCAGGACAGCTGAAACTGCCCTTGAAACCAAAGACGTGGTAGTCGATGGAATCTCTTGCACGCTTGAAAAGCGAGTCTGTCAGAATGGATGTAAAAAAGAATTCTGGGTGATGCATCATAGCACGGCGCAGCACGCGAGATCAGATTGCACCTTCGTCTGCAACGTGTCTATCGACGATATTCCCGATCACATCATGCGGCGCTACGATCAATATGCGATTCATAATCAGGATGGACTTGATTTTGAAAAGCTGGCTTACGCCAAGCAGATTTTCACCAAGACTAACAACCGCACCAAGCCTAAAAAGCCTGACAAGCCTAAACCAATTTCCAAGGAAGACGATCCAGGCTATCAGCGCCAATGCCGTAAATGGCTGACGGCTATATCGAGAGCTAGAAAACTAATCGACAATAAAGTGAAGCTGCCACGCTTCAGAGAATCCGTTGCCGAGATAGCCAATGCAGTTGTAACCAACAAAAAGAATTTTTCGATTAAATGCTTCTCAGCTATGGTCGGCCTTGACCGCAAAACCTTGCAGGGATGGATTCACGTCAAATGCGATATCATCAATAAGATAGAAAACTATGACGGCAATTTTCTGGCAGCCAGAAAAACCAGAGACTTCGTAAGACTCAATCCATATGAGAAGATTGATTTGAATCTGGTTTTTGCAGAGGAAAAAGAGCGATGCAAACTGAACCAAAGCGAAAGACATCGAAAAGTTTTAAACATTGTGAACTTCGCAAAAAGCGAATCGCATGGCTCATCGAGAACCGAAGTGTCTGGCAAGATAAAAATCTATCGCATGAAGATAAGGATCAAATGCGTCTCCTGATGCGCGAGGCTGGAGTTGGCGGAAACCCTGCGTCCATCTATTGGCCTATCTTTGATCTTCTTTGTGATGCGAAAATAATATTGGAAAAAATTCATAATATAGACCAACAGGAGTAAAGAGTGCTTAAACCTTTTTTTACTTATTATGGAGGCAAGTATCGAATAGCTCCAAAATATCCTTGTCCGATATATGATACAATTGTCGAGGCTTTCGCAGGAAGCGCAGGCTATGCGTTGCATTATCCTGATAGGAAAATAATTTTAAATGATATCGACCCTGTCATCTGTGGTTTGTGGGAATATCTTATATCTGTGTCAGAAAAAGAAATACTCGAACTTCCTTTGAATATAGATCATGTAGACAATTTTAATGTAGCTAAAGAAGCGAAGCATCTTATCGGATTCTGGCTTAATAAAGGTGCGGTGAGTCCAAGGCTTTCGCCTTCATCGTGGGCACGTTCAGGCATTAGGCCGAACAGTCATTGGGGTGAAGTAATTCGATATCGGATAGCGTCTCAATTGAATGCTATAAGGCATTGGAAGGTTTCTAATATATCTTTTGATAATTTAGAAAATTATAAGGCAAGTTGGTTTATAGACCCGCCTTATTGTTCAAAGGCAGGAAGACTTTATCGTTTTTCTGACATTGATTATAAATTACTTTCTGATTGGAGCAAAAACAGGATGGGGCAGGTTATTGTTTGCGAGTCATCAGGCGCAAGCTGGCTTCCATTTGTTCCATTTTTCGTGTCGAAGGTAAGTGAATCAAAACATGGTGGAAAGACTTTAACAGAATGCATATATCATAAAGTAAATGACCGAGAAGATAAGCCTAGAATTCCAGTCAAAATAGGTAAGATAAAAATAAAGTTGAAACAAGCAATTTGATTTTGGATGCAGCCAATGATAGTAAGTGATCGGTTCAAGTCCTATTCCCTGTTCACTGCCGATGAATTAAACGAAAGCATCCTGCGCGACCTTGAAAACATGAGTGATGAAGAGCGTGCGGTGTTTTATGAAATCCTCCAAGATCCCCATTTCGAATCAGACTTGAACGCTATGGAACTCGATCGGGAAATGGTGTCGGTCACGCAGTGGATTGAAGACGACTACTACATGGGGACCTTGGGCAAGACAATCTATAAGCCTTGGAAGGATGATCTAGTCGAACTGTTTGAATCAAGCCAATATGATACAGCAGTTGTGTGCGGCGGAATTGGCTGTGCGTCAGGAGATACACTCATCCAGCTTGCCGATGGATCAATAGAACAGCTTAAAGAGCTGGCTGGCAAAGCCTTTGATGTAAACCCTTGGCGAGGCTCGCAAACGGCTGTAGGCGTCTTTAATGGAGTCAAACCCGTCTATGAGATGAAGATCGCCAATGGCTTCACAATCAAGGCCACAGCCGAGCATAAGTGGATGACGCAGGACGGGTGGGTGAGAACCGATCAAATCAATCCAGCGTATCATCGAATCAGGTCCCCTCGATTCATCACGTCCACTCCAATTCGTTTTGACGTAACAGTCGCGGAAGCTGAATGGGCAGGCATCTTTTGCTCGGCAGGCAAACTGCACGCAACGGAAGTCAACGGCGTCAAACGCTATCTGTTCATCAAGTCCGATCCCGATCGGATGAAACTGTTTACTGATCTTTGCATGCAGCTTCAAATAAAATTCACTCAGCCTTCGAGCATCTATGTGTCGATGGACGCGAGTGATCTTACCGCACTCTTTAAAAAACTAGACATCACCGATCCAATCAAATACCGCACGATCCCAAAACCAATTCTGCAATCATCCAATAAAATTTTAGCAGGCTTCATTCGAGGCGCTTTGATATCAGCCGTCTATAGCGGCATTCATAATTACTTCAGCTGCTCTGTGACTTTCACGTCTCATCTCGAAGTATTCCTTCAATACATGACGCTGGCTTTTAAACGCTTCGGTATTAGATCGCGTGTTGTTCATGCTGATCGAATATCAAAAACTTTTAACTTGGCCATATCAGGCAAGTCTAATATCAATCTTTTTGCCGAGCATATTTCCATAATCAGACCAGACATAAAAAATAAATTTAACATCATGGTCGAAGTCATCAAGGGCAAAGTCGAAAAGTCTCACGCTGATTTTCTGCCAGTCAACTATGGTGATGCCCTGGCTTGGACCAAGAAGCATAAGGTTTCCATTGGCGCTACAAAATACGCTAAATGGTGCGGTCGGGACAGTGCCGACCTTAAGGTGAGTCACGTTGATGTTTTAAATTTCTGCAAGCAGTGGCCGCATATGCATGCTCATGCTTATGAACTTTTTTTTGATACCGAGACGATTTGGGAAGAGATAAGGTCGATTCAAAAAACTGACAACGTCATTCCTGTTTTTGATCTTATGGTTCCCGATGACAACAGCTATTTGGCCTACGGCATGCTGTCTCATAATTCAGGCAAGTCAACATTTTCTCACCTTGCTGTTTTAAGAATGATCTACGAGGCGAGCTGCCTGAAAAATCCTGCGGTATCATATGGCCTTGCTTCAGGCTCTATCATTGGCTTTTGCTCGCTCGCCAAATCCAAGGAAACCGCACGCCGCGTTGTGTTTGAGCAGCTGGCGCACAAGATTCAAGAGTCACCTTATTTTAAATACGACTTTCCTCCGGTCAAAGATTTAAAAGCGGAAATTGTTTTCCCTAAAGGCTTGGCCATTATTGCTGGATCGTCAACGGACACGTCCATTATCGGCATGAACATTTTTGGCGGCATTATTGATGAAGTTAACTTTTGGGGAAGGGTTAAAAAGTCATCGCTTAACTACGGCAAGAATTGGGGAGGCGAAAGCAAGTCGGGACGCCTGTTTGATTCGGTTCGTCGCCGTATGAAGTCGCGCTATGTTAAGAAGGGCAAGCTGCCTGGAATCATCATGCTCGTATCGTCAAAGAGTACAGTCGATTCCTTTACCGATCAGTTCGTTCGTAAAGAACAAGCGATGGGAACGCTGTCCACTTTTGTCAGGGATCGCTCGATACTTGAAATGAAAAAGGGCAGCTTCAGCGACCGCACCTTTAGGGTTCTGATTGGCACGATTGACTATGCTTCCAAGATTATATTGGACGGTGAAGATGTCAGTAACTATAAGGACGCGATCGTCATAGATATCCCAGAGGATTTCCGTTCGGACTTTGAGGCCAACCTTGAGGAGTCGCTGCGAGATATTGCCGGTGTTTCAACAATTGCTATTTCCAACTTCATAACTAAAGTCGAAAAAATAAACGAGATGATCGACAAGGATAGGATTCATCCCTTCCAGTGCCCGCTGCTTGACGATCCGAATACGTGGGACTCGCGCCGGTCTTATAAGATGAATTGGTATGCGCTCTGTGACAGAAAGCCGAACGGCGAGTGGGTGCCTAAGTTAAACCCTGAAGCACCAAGGCATCTTCATTATGATCCAGCTTTCACAGGCGATGCATTTGGATTTTGCCTAGCTCACGTTGGCGGGATGGTTCCGGTTCAAGAGTCCGGAGAAATCATTGAGTATCAGCCGGTCTTTGTCGTCGATTTTGTTTTGGCTATTCAGGGCAGTAAAGACGAGGAAGTTATATTTAGAAACGTGCGAGAACTTACTTATGAGTTTTCATCGCACGGCTTTCACATTGCCGAGGTAAGCATGGATACCTATCAGTCCAGGGATGCGTGTCAAGCCTTAGAACAAAATGGCTACAAGGCTGGAATCTATTCTGTCGATACGGGAATCTCATCGCGTGGGGAAAACGTAGTCAATACCGCTATTGGCCGAATTCCAAAAGCGAAGCAAGCCTACTGGTATTTGAGATCCGCAATTTATGAAGGCCGGGTCAAGTGTTATGATTATCCAATCCTATATAGGGAATTGCGGCGACTGGAAGATGGACCGGAAAAAGTGGACCATCCCGATGGTGAGGGAAAAGATTTAGCTGATGCGCTGTGCGGTGTGGTTTGGACTCTTTTCAGGTCAAGATACTCGGGTGAGTTTTTGGCACCTAGCAAGGGCATCACTTTAAACCCTAGAGCGGAGTCGGAAAGCATGGCCGACTATCAGGAAAGCATCACCGATCGCTACAGCAACACCGTGGACAATCTTTTGGATCAGGCGTTGGCGATGAAGGGCAAAGGCGTTCAGGAGTTAGCTGGAGTGAAGGTTTATGAAAAGACCAAGCCAAAGTCGATTTCGCCTAAGTATCAAAAGGTGAATATGGATAACACTGTTGACGATTTGACGTATAATCCAGAGGACTTTGTGCAGCGCGGCTGAGTGAATTTTAAAAATTGAATTCGAGTTCAGGCGGAAAAATAATGGGAATCGCGGGAAACAGTTTGGATTTGATTAGGACGGTTTTTAACCGAAACAACGTGCTGCCATTGCCTAGCAGCTATTGGGATCAGGCGTCACGCGGTTCCTTTTATATGCAGCAAGGCTTTGCAGGGCAGACAGGCGGCAGCAACGGGCAGATAGCTGATTCGGTTCGCATCGAAGAAGATTTGATGAATCGCTATGCTGACTACGACGAAATGGATGCGTTCCCTGAACTCGGTGCTGCCATTGATTTGTTTGCCGACGATGCGACAGTGCAGGACGTGATGTCGCAGAAAAGCATGTGGTTTGAATCCACGGATGAATCCATTGATCACGTTCTTAATGACATGCTAGAAGTCAATCTCAAAGTCGAAAATGAACTCTGGGAAATCGCTCGCTCGCTTTGCAAGTATGGAAACGAGTTTATAGAGCCAGTGGTATTGGATCAGGTCGGCGTGGTTAAGCTGAATCATTCGCCTGCGCCTTGGATGCGGCGGATCGAGGACATCAATGGAATCCTCTATGGCTACATGCAGGATCCAGCGATGACCTTCACAATCGACACGCGGACGTTCCTTGATCGAATCAAGAACAAGGGCATGAGCGAACTTGAATTGCCACAAGGTTTGGGCACAAGTTTGCTTCAAGTCTATGAGCCTTGGGAGATCGTTCACATGCGCCTGCGCTCGCGTGCGCGGCGGGACCTTTATGGGTATTCAGTTGTCGAGGCTGCTCGCTACGCTTGGAAGCGATTGGCTATGATGGAAGATGCCATGCTGATGTATAAGGTCACTCGCTCGCCGCAGCGATACGCATTCTATGTTGACGTTGGCGATGTTCCTCCAAATCAAGCGCGTGGACTTTTGAATCGAATCAAAAACGATTTCAAGAAGAACAAGTTCATTGATAGCAATGGGAAACCTAATTTTCGTTACTCGCCACTTTGCCTTAGTCTTGATACAAAAATTCCAGTCATCAATATTCATGGTGAAGCGCCATTAAAAGGTGCGGTTAAAACACTTTCAGAGTTGATAGCGGATCACGAAGCTGGAATTAAAAACTGGACGTATTCTATCAATGTTGAAAATGGAGAGTTAGTAAAAGGCGAAATCGTTTGGGCTGGAGTAACAAGAAAAGACGCGGAAGTTTTGAGTGTAGTTGTTAATGAAAAAGAAATGGTTGTAACACCTGATCACAAATTTCTTTTAAACAATTTGGAATATAAAGAAGCTAAGGATTTAATTCATACAGATAAAGTTCTAAGTATTGACCCTATTTCCAAAAAAACTTTTTCTCAAAATATAACAGCGGTCGGGAAGATAAAAGACAATCAGGACACGGGCTGCATCACTGTTGAGATGTGGCATAACTTTGCGCTTGATTCAGGTGTCTTTGTCAAGAATTCGGCGGAAGATGATTTTTTTATTCCTGTGCGCAAAGACCGCAAGGGCACTGAGATTGAAGTGCTGGCAGGACCGGAAGGTCAATCAGTTGAGGACGTGCAGTATTTTCTGAACAAGATTTTCGCTGCCTTGAAAATTCCAAAGAGTTATTTGGGTGCCGATGAAACCGTTGGAAGAGCGAATCTTTGTTTGGTTCCTGAAACAAAAGTAGTTTTGACTGACGGCAGGCATTTGACAATGGAACAGCTCATACTTGAATATAGTCAAGGCATTGAGAATTTTGTTTACTCTATTGATGAGAAATCACTAGCAGTCAATCCAGGGAAAATAATCAAAGCTGAGTGGACTCGGAAAAACGCTGATGTCGTTAGAGTTCATATTTCCGGCAACATCACTGTTGATTCGACTCCTGATCATCTTTTTATGTTGAGAGATGGATCTTATATTGAGGCTTCAAGTTTAAAAGAAAATGATGAACTCATGTCGTTTGGTGATCAGCATGTGCGGTGGGTAGAGATTCTTGATCAGAAAAGAGACTGCTGCGATATCCAAATAGAGGGATCACCTAACTTCGCTCTGGCGTCAGGTGTCTATGTTCATAATAGTCAGCTTGATGTGCGGTTGTGTCGTTCCGTCATGCGTATCCAACGCGAGCTAAAGAACGGCTTTCGTCAGATTGGCCGAATAGATTTAGCTGCCAAGAACATAGATCCCGACCGCACATCTTTTGAATGTCACATGGTCATTCCATCCGGCGTGTTTGAACTTGCACAGATTGAAGTCGAGAAAGCCAAACTCGATTTAGGCGCACAATACCGCGAGGCGAATTTTTCTGAATATTGGGTGTACTCAAAAATTTTGGGGTTATCCGATGAAGAAATATTACAAATTCAGACTCAGCGGGTTAGGGAAAAGGAAGGTAACATCACAACGGAAGATGCAGAGCGTTTGCGATCTGCACTTCCCCGAATGGTCGATCGTGCGGCGGACCGTTCTGATCCAAGGGCTAGAGAGTTCCAGCAGCGAATTTTGGATGAGGTCGAGTCGGGTAATACCCATATTGGCCGAAGGCTTCATGAACTCAAGATGCTCACAAACGAAGTCCGAGGATCAATCAGAAATCAAAAGCGAACGAATGGAAAAAGATGATGATTAATCGTTTATTCATTGATGCGACAAACAGAAAGATATCTTTATTAAGCAGCGGTTTTTTGACTGAAGCTATTCTCAAGCATTATTATCACGGCACAGGATCTGCTTTTGATAAATTTAGCAAGCCTGGATATGGAAAGCATGGAATAGGTTATTATTTTACTCCAGACGAAAAAGAAGCACGTTACTTTGCTAAAAGCCTTGCTGGTTCTAATGAAAAAGAGAAAAGGCCAAGAGTTATAGAAGTTCAGTTAAATGTAAGCAATCCTTTCAAAACAATGAGTGTAGAGGACGCTGAGAAGGTAGCTAATAACTTTGACTACAAATACAGAAAACCAAAATTTGCAGGAGGAGCTAAAGAGCATTACCAGCATCTTGAACTGCAATTAAAAAAAATGGGCATTGTTAAAGGTCCGGCTGGCAAGTCTGACTTCAATAATAAAATCAAGGAATCTGGTTTTGATGCGGTTGAATATGATACATCTAATCATTTGATAGTCTTTGATCCAAAGCAGATTAAAATTGTTTCATCATATTTTTTGGATGAAAGATGAGTGATCTATCCGAAGCTGATCAACTAAAGATACTGGAAGAGTTCGCCAAGAAGCTAACGCACTTCACCGAATGGTCGATCGTGCGGCAGACCGTTCTGATCCAAGGGCTAGAGAGTTCCAGCAGCGTATTTTGGATGAGGTCGAGTCGGGTAATACCCATATTGCATATTGGCCGAAGGCTTCATGAACTCAAGATGCTCACAAACGAAGTCCGAGGATCAATCAGAAATCAAAAGCGAACGAATGGGAAGCGATGATGAATAGACATTTCATGGATCAAACAAATAGAAAAATATTTTTGATTGATGAATCAAATGACTTAAATGGGTTTGATGATCCATGGAAAGTGATGTCTGACGAAGATCGCAAAGAGGCCAATAAGCTATTTAAAGCCAGCATGAAGGCGTATCCTAGTTCACCGAAACAAAAGGCGATCAGTGAGAAACTACAGGCATTGCTTAAGAAATATGGGATTGGTAAAACATGAGTAAGGTCGAGCATCCAAACTACTACGGCGGCGCAGACAATCCTTATGAAGCGATCAAGGTCATTGACGCATGGGGACTTGGTTTCAGTTTAGGCTCTGCTTTAAAATATATTTGCCGTGCCGGATTTAAGGATTCAAAAACTCACGTTGAGGATCTCGAGAAGGCTGCTTTCTATATCAGACTTGAAATAGAAAAATTAAAATCCAGAGTGAAGGAATAAGAGATGCCAAGTTTAGCTCCGCGCATTGATACGCTTGAATCGACTCCGACATTTTCCGGTGCTGCTAGTTTTGCGGCTGGCTCTGC
>Ga0315277_10011093_pt1 | contig 11365 bp, 6 predicted proteins | sample YL17G05_15_MG_FD_203695 | JGI IMG/M metagenome (GOLD analysis project Ga0315277, IMG submission 203695) | Sediment microbial communities from Yellowstone Lake, YNP, Wyoming, USA - YL17G05_15 | ecosystem: Environmental > Aquatic > Freshwater > Lake > Sediment | place: USA: Wyoming | collected...
GGTTTCACGGGGTTTGCTACGTCACCTGTCGGAGGTCGGGCCAGGAGGGGAGGAGGCGGTCGCGGTTTTGGGCTTGGATTTTTTTTTGGGGGGGGGGGGACGGCTTGGCCGGTGGTTTGGCGGCGGCGGCGAGGACGGCGGCTTTTCGGGCTTGGCGTCAGCGTTTGTTGGCGGCGAGTTCGGCGGTCTCGCGATTCTCTTTTCCGGTTGACATGCGCGCATGCTGGGCCCGGCGCTGTTTTTTTCTTTCGGCGTTGTTTTGGGTCAGTTTGTATAGCACGATGGGCAGCTTGAGCAGTCCTGTGGCGATGTCGCTGCCGTTTGCCAGGCCGAGCCGGCGGGCCTTGCGGGCGATGTGCAGCAGTTGCGCGGGAGTGTAGAAGTCCGAGCGGATGCGGTTGCGGATTTGCTTGAGCTCCTTGAGGCCGTAGCGGTCCGAATAGACGGGTCCGCCGATCCGGTCATAGTGATAACCCGGCGTGGCCTCCACCACTTCCTTCAGCGGCGAGAACTTCTCGATCCGCAGCTTCTGGAAGCTGATGGAATCCAGCCCGATCTCCCGGGCGAATTTGGGGATGAAGAGCATCTCCTCTTCGGTCTCGCCGATATTGCCGTAGATGAAGTAGCCGTGCAGGAAGAAATCGTACTGCCTCAGGATCGCGAACGAGTCGCGGATCTGCTGCTGGTTGATCCCCTTCTGCAACTGGTCCAGGATTCGGTCGTGGGGCGACTCGACCCCGATGAGGAAGACCTTGAAGCCCGCCTGTTGCGCCTTGTCGAGGACCCTGCGGTGCCTGACGACATCGACGCGGGCCTGGACGACGAACGTCTTCTTGATGCCGTTGGCGATGATCAGGTCGCAGAGCTGCTCGACTCGCTGGGGGTTTATAAACATGTTGTCGTCGCTGAAGAGCACGGTATCGGCCGTCACCGCCTTGAGCTCCTCGACGACCGATTCGACCGGCCGCTCCGTGTAGCTCCTCTTCTGGCCGAGCGGATTGAGGCTGAACGTGCAGAACTTGCACTTGAACGGGCAGCCCCTCGTGGTCAGCACGGTGTCGAACGTGCGGCGGCTGAGCCGGACCCCGAACTGCGACCAGTAGTAATCGTGCCTTCGCAGCGACCGGTCCGGGTAGGCGATCTGCGTCAGATCGGGCAGAGAATGGATCTCATTGTGAACGAGTCCGCCGTTCTCACGGTAGGAGAGCCCGCGGACGTCCCGGAGCGGCACGCCCGTGACGATCTCCCGGATGATCTCCTCCCCTTCGCCTCGCACGACCATGTCGATGTTCGGACAGCGGTTCAGCAGGTACTCGACTTCCAGCGTGGCCTTGGCCCCCCCGACAACCGTGGTGACTTCATCGGGCAACTGGGCGATGAAGTCGCAGACGTTCTCGAACTGGGATTGCCACTGGACGCTGATACACAGCAGGTCGATCCCGTCACGGATGAACCGGCTCAGGGCCTCCGCGTTCTGGTAGGCCTTCTCGTAGCGAAGGTCGAGCAGAGTCACCTTGTCGACCAGGCCCTTCATACTGGCGGCGATGTACTCCAGGCCGGTCGGGGGGAAAACCCCCATGGCCGCCGTCGAGCTTCCGAAATATGGATTCAGCGCTAAAACGTGTCTGTAGGTTCTCATGGCCTCAGTGTAGGCCCACGGAGAGGTATATGCAAGCAAATGATAGCATAAGCAACTACAATATGTCAGATTCTTTGAAACGCGCAGCATCGCCGATCAGGAAGCATTGCTGAATTGCCACAGGGACAGTCCCGTCGGGATCGCGGTTCTCCGCCGCACAACAGGTGTTTGCCCCACGTGCACGCGGTGCCGGGCGTACGGTCAGGGCAGGGCGGCGTCTTTGGTGAGCAGGCCGCCCTTGGCCGAATCGACGGTTGCAGTGAACGGGCCGCTGCCCTGCACGATGAACTGGACGCGTGCCGCGCCCATGCCGTCGATGGCGTCCAGCTCGACCCGCTCGGGGCGGTATTCGACGGCCTGCACCCGCTTGAAGTACCGGTCCGTGACGCGTCCGCCGGAGATGACCTTGAGGTTGTCGCCCCGGATGGCGACGAAATCAGGCGGGCTGATGTGGCGGTCCACGTCGTGGGCCGTGCGCGTGGGGATCGGCCGCTGGTTCTCGACGGTCACCCAGACCTTGAACAGGCCGCCGCCCAACGGCTCGACGCTCACGTCGCTGATCCGAAGCAGCGGCATCGTGCCCGCGTGGTAGAGCGTGAACGCCATGTTCCGGTGCAGCTCCTCTTCCAGCAGGAACGAGGGCGGCATGCGGCCCCATTCCTTCTTGACCCCGCCGATCTCGATCCGCCCGTACGTCGGATGGTCGAACTCCTTCCAGGCGACCAGGCCGTCGCCGAGCAGGACGTGCTTCATGAACTCCGCCTCGTCCTCGTCGGAGGTCTCGCCGTCTTTTCGGTACAGGTTGCTCGCCGTCCACAATTCGTTCGTGAACGCCAGGACGCCGCGGGCGCCGTAGAACCACGTGTCCTCGTCGCCCCATGTCGTGTAGAGGTCTTTCCAGGAGATGATCGAGCGGTAGTAGGGGAGGATGCGCTCGCCGTGCTGGCCGATGAGCACGAGGACGCGCTCGTCGGCCCGCTCCATGGCGCCGCCCTCGTGGCCGGGACCGCGCAGGATCAGGCCGCCGGAATTGTGATAGCACTGGGCGGCGGCGATGTTCGGATGCGCTAAGGCGAAGCGGGCGACGGCGCGGGTCTCCGGCTGCGAGAAGGGGTAATCCTTGGCGCCGTATTGAATGTAGTTCGGCTGCCAGTCGTAGCCCCAGTTGCGGTTCATGTCGTACCCGCCGCGGCCGTCCTCGTTGACGCGCCCGTCGCCATCGTTGTCGATGCCCTCCCAGCCCAGCAGGGTGTACTCCCCCGGCTCGTCGTCCTTGGCCCGGACCATCAGGTATTCCGGATAATCCGGGTGGCGTTTGTAGCGGCCCTGCGGGTCCTTGATCCGCATCTGGGCGACGACGCCGTCGCCGTTGAGGTCCTCGCAGTCGTCCTCGTCGAAGAGGCCGTCGCGGTCGTTGTCGGTCGGCTCCGAGCCGCCGCGGGCGGACATCGCCCCGTCGCGGTTGTGAAGCCAGAAGTCGCGGCCGTCCGGGTTGGTCGTCGGCACGAGGTAGAACACGTAGTCGTTGAGCAGCGATGTCACTTTGTCGAGCCGGCCGTACTGGTGGCACAGGTACCAGCCCGTGTACGTGGCGACTTCGCCGGCCTGGACCTCGTTGCCGTGAATGTTCCCATCGATGTAGATCCCCGGCTTGCGGTCGGGATTGCCGACGTTGCGGGCCGTGACTTCCAGGCACCACAGGTCGCGCCCCTGCGTCGATTGCCCGATCGAGTACAGCCGGGTAAGCTCGGGAAACGCGTCGTTCAGCCGCTTCAGAATCACCGTCAGGCCCGCGTGATCGTAGTAGCGGTTCCACGCGACGTCCACTTTGCGCTCGGCGGAGATGCCCAGCGCAGGAAATGCATGGTCGCCCGGGTCCGGCGCCTTCGCCGGCTCGTTCGCCGCACCGGCCGCCATTGCCGACAACAGCACACAGCAGATAATCACTACGTTCGCACGCAAGTCATTCTTGAGCATTGATGCCATGGCCACTATCTTTCACCTGAGACTCAGTTCTTACCCGGATCATTGGCTTCCAGCAGCTTGACGGTTCCCTCGATGCGCCCGGCCAGCGCGGAGACGACCTCGTAGCGGATCTCCTTGCGGTCGGGCACGTGGACCGTGCAGCGGACTTTCGCCGTGCCGCCGCTGCCCGCGATCGTGGGCAGGAACGTCGTCCTGGCCCCGGCCAGGAAACTTTGCGGATCGAGTTCCAGGACCACGCGCGTCGGATTGCTCTCCCGCGTCGTTTCCCCATGCGCCAGCATCGTCGGCAGGAAACCCGTGTTAGTCACGAGGATTTCGATTTCGTAGATCGCATCGGCGAGCAGCCGGCACTCGATCTTGGCGATCTGAATCCGCGGCAGCCGCTGCGCCAGTGCGGTCAGAAACTCCCCGTGTTTGGCGGCGAGATCGTCGAGCATGGCCGCCGGCGGATTCGTGCGGGCGAACGGCCGGTAGCCGCCGACCTCGACGCGCCGCCCGGGGAAGTCCGGATGCTCGACCGCCTGCCACGCGACGAACGCGTCGGGTGCATGCTCGTCAAACCACTTGAGCTGCTCGCGCTCCTCCTTGCTTCGCTTATCGTCGTCCTTCTTCGCAGGCTTGGCCCGGGCCTTCGGCGTATTGGGATCGTTCGGCTCGCTGGCCTTCACATCGTTCGGTTCTTTCTTTGCCTTATCCGGTTTCGAGATTGCGACGGCCAGCGCCGCATCCCACGGCTTCGCCGCCAGGGACAGCCGGCCGCGATGGAAGTACAGCCAGTCGCTGAACGTGCCCGGCTCCGATGCCCCTTCGAGCTCCGTGTCGAGCCCGAGCGACTTGCGATAGAGCTTGCCGAGTGTTTCGTAGTAGCCTGCGTCCTTCTCGTCGACGGCCTCCATCGGCTTGGCCCGCCCGGGCGACGCCGCGGACTTCGGCGCCTTGCGCAGATTGTCCGCGCCGCCGTACGTCATCACGACGCCGACGTTCGGATGATTGACCACGAAGTCGGCGAGGGCCCGCGTCTCGTTCTCGCAGATGGGGTCCGTGCCCGCGTCGGCGGCGAAGTACGAGTACTTGTACGGGAAGTCCCGATTGAAGTTGACGCCGCCGGGCCCGTCCTCGTTCCACCGCTTGTCGTGGTCGCTGTCGGTGCCCTCCGGCAGCAGCTTCCACGTCGGCGATTCGCCCTTGACCGGGTCGGCCTTGAGCAGCAGCCGGTTGTCGTTCGGGTCGAGCGTGTACTCGCCCTCCTTGTCCTCGACCCGCATCATCGTGATGAGTCCGTCGCCGTTGAGGTCCTCGCCGCCGTCCTCGTCGGTGAGCCCGTCGTGATCGTCGTCGTGCGGCGTGCCGTTGACTGTCATCTCGTTTTTCGGCGTGACGAAGTATCGCTCGGTCGCGTCCGGATTGAGGCAAGGGACCACGTAGATGGTCGTGGTCTTGAGAAACGCCGCCTTGGCCGGATCGTCACGATACTGTTTCAACAGCGATTCGACCCAGGAGACGGCCGTGAAGGGCCCCGTCAAATCGTTGCCCTCGACGCCGGCGACCACCAGCATCGCAGGTCTTGTGGCTCTATCCTGCTCGGACCCGACGCCGACCTCCACCAGCCAGACCTTGCGTTTCTCGCGCGATTCAGCCAGCTCGCGGACGCGGATGAGATTCGGGTCCTGCTGCCCCAGCCACGTAAGCCGCTCCGCCATCGATGTCGAGTTGTAATATTCCGCCGCCCCAGCGGCCGCCGGACCGATTAGCATCAGCGCGATCACCGCGGCCCAGGCCCACCTTCGGCACGATCCCGTCACAGACTGTCCCATGTACACGCAACAATCCTTAACAGAGCCCCTGTTGTTTGTCGACCGCTGCCACTCTACCGCGCCGTCCCACCCGTGGCAACATCCAGGCCAAGCAACAGCGCGGAGCCGCAGGGCCAGAGTCAGACAGGAAAAATGGGACTTATCGGACCAACGGGACCTATCAAAAAAACCTCTCCCCGCCCGAATTTTCCGGCAGATTTTCTATTGACAATTGACCATCCCCGGATACAATAGTGTGCATTGCGGCCAATCCCGCAGCCGGCTGCTGCCGAAACGGGCGGCGGCTGTGAGCGGGCGACATTCACGTGTCGCCGATTGACAACTGACAGGTGGTGATTGTACCCGCCGGCCCCCGTGAGCCATTGAGCGCGGAGGTTGGTTCAAGCTCCGGCTTGGGCTGCCGGACGAAGCACGTAGTTCGTCTCGATGCCCGGATGTGACGGGCGGCAGCGACGCCTGGAGCATTACGTATGGGTGCGGCCCCGGAGGCGGTCCGGGGTGACAATCGCGCCGGGGGTCTGCGCCCGGCGGCACAATTCATCACGCTGTCCACCCTTCTCACGATCCCGATCCTCACATCCATGTCCCCAAGTGTTGGTCCCTGTCCGCATGACGGAAGCGGAATCTTTATCACAGTCCCAGTCACCCGCAAGCTATTGGAGAAAGGAGAAAATCATGACCAAGCGAAGTTGCAGCAATTGTGCGTACGCGACGCGGCCGGTGGGCCGCTGGTATCGCCTGATCCTGTCGCGCTACCCCGGCCTGCTGACCTGCGTCAACCATCCCGACGCCCCGGGCCAGATGATGGGTATGCCGTGCACCGGAGTATGTGTCAATTGGCGCCCGAGGCACGCGCCGCCGGTGCGGACCGAGCCCCCCCAACCGCCGGACGACAAAATCCGCTACATTCCCCTGACCCAGGGCAAGTACGCGATCGTCGACGCCGAGGACTACGAGTGGCTGAGCCAGTATAGGTGGCACGCGATCCGCGACAACGGGACGTACTACGCGCGGCGCACGGAAAACGGCCGCCATATCGCCATGCACCGCGAGATCATGCAGCCGCCGGAAGGCAAGGTCACGGACCACATGAATGGTAACGGCCTGGACAACCGCCGGGCCAACATGCGAAATTGCTCGCGGGGCGAGAACAGCCAGAACCGCCGCAAGAACAGTCACACCCTCAGCGGCTACAAAGGAGTCTGGCGAGACAAAAAGACCGGCAAATACTGGGCCGGCGTCCACAAGAAGCACCAGGGCTCCCATGACGGCCCCTTCGACACGCCCATCGAAGCCGCTCGTGCCTACGACCGCCTGGCCCTCGACCTCTTCGGCCCCTTCGCCCGAATCAACTTCCCCGAAGAGCACCAAGCTCCGGACCCTCCGGCGTGACCGGGCCGGCCAGATTCCCTACCCCACGGATTTCGAGTGGCAACGCCAACAGACGTGTTGGCAACAAGCGCGTTGGCAGTCTGCGGACTGCCGACCTATGAGCGGATTCGCTGTTCCTTCCTTGTGCGAAAAGGAACTGGGAATCCCCAAAGGCTCGCCGTATCGTAGAGCCTGTCAGCTTGATGGCGTGTCCTCTCCGATGACCGAAATAAACTTGCATGGGCTCGTTTTTTTTCCCACTTCCACTTCAGAGAGTCTACAATACTGTCCGCGACTGTGAACGTGATGGCCTTGGGCGTCCCATGGCCGTGGATTGTGGCCGCGGCTGCCGAGTTCTTGTCGCGTCCACCTGTCGGTCCGGCAGCGATGAGAGCCAAGCCCACTTCGGCGGTGCGCGACGAGACGGAAATGATAGGTCAAAGGAATTCGCTGGTTCCCGACAATGAGCGTAGCGCATCTAAAACCTCTTCCGGACCCACCACAAGGCTTCGGCTACTATCGGTCGAAGCGAGAAGTTGTTCAGGACAGCACATTGCTTCCCTATCAACATCTGTTGCTTCGAGCATGGAAGGAGATGAAGCTCAATGCTGTCTTGACACTTGACGGGATTCCGACGGTCTATGTGCGCGATGAGAAGCGTCCCCTTGGTCCCGCTCAGACCGCCGAGGTTCATCGCCAGTTCTGGAATCAAGGGGTGGCCACCGTGCTTCTGCTCCGTGACCCGGGGAACGTGCGTATCTTCTCCTCCATGACCAAGCCGGTCAAGCCATCTGCTGCCGATGAGGGCGACATTAACGACCGCCTCGTCGAGAGTATTGACCTCGCCACACGGGCAAGCTGGGCTGAGAATTTTTACCTCCGTCTTGCGACAGGCCAATACTACTCGGGCGACAATGAGGCCAAATTCGACCCGCAGCAAGGGGTGGACGCGTACCTGATCGAGAACCTCGCCGCTGTCCGTGATGGACTCACAGAAGGAAATGTCGCCCTGGAACCATCAATGGCTCATGCGTTCCTTGGACGAGTGCTGTTCACCTGCTACCTTTGCGATCGTGGGATCATCAAACTGCCAGACTACTTCCATGACCGCTCGTGGAAGTCTCTACGCGACCTGCTGACGACGCAGAGCGACGAGGCCGTTCATTCCGCCCTTTATGGCACACTCTTCCCCAAACTGAAGCAAGATTTCAACGGCAGCATGTTTGATGACAATCTTGACAGAGAGAGCGAACTGGTTCAGCCAGCCCACCTGGAGGCTGTCCGCCGATTCCTCAATGGCGATGAAGTGCGAAAACACCAGGGTTCACTCGACTTCTGGGCCTATGACTTCAAGTTCATCCCGGTCGAGACCATCAGCGCCATCTATGAGGATTTCCTCGAAAAGGAAGGCGGTCCGGAGAAGCGCAAGAGCGGAGCTTACCACACGCCGCGATTTCTAGCGGAGATGACGCTCGACCTTGCCTTGGAAGACGTGCGTCCGCTGCGCGGCAAGCAGTATCTCGATCCTGCGTGTGGCTCCGGCATCTTCCTCGTGCTGCTCTTTAACCGCTTGGCGGCAGAATGGCGAGCGACCAAGAGAAGCAAATCCTCACCCGAGGCGCAGGCGAGAGACCTGTGCGGTCTGCTCGCCTCTCTCCGGGGCGTGGACAAGAATCTGACAGCCTGCCGCATCGCGTGCTTCAGCCTCTATCTTGCCTTCCTCGACCAGTTCAATCCGCCTGATGTGCAAGCCTATATGAAGGCCACAGGCGAGAAGCTGCCGAGCCTCCTTCAGTTCGCCGACACGGGGAAGGAGGCCCCCGACCTTCCTGTCGTTTGGAAAGGGGACTTCCTCCAATTGGCGCCACAATGGAAGACTCAGTTTGATATCGTGGTTGGGAATCCCCCTTGGGCGGGACGCGGAAGCAAGCAAATCGCGCACAAGTTCATGAATGCTGCGCCCGACGTGCTGAAGGACTCGGGCCGTGCCTGCCTCCTGCTACCTTCCAAGGTATTCCTCAATCAGACGGACGCTTTCCAGTCTCGCTGGCTGCGGCGCGTGACCTTGGATAAGGTGATACAACTTGCGGATTACAGGTTCATCCTGTTCCAAGAAGCTGTCTGTCCCTGCAACATCGCGAGATTCACGAATCGGCCCCCTGATCCTGCCACGCACGAAATCGAGTATGTGACGCCCAAGGTCTCTCGCATGGATTTGCGTGATGGCGTCATCCCGGTTGCGCCACAGGATCGCAAGTGGATACCTCTCCGCCTCCTGCTGGGAGCAGCGGAACAGAGGGCAACGGCTGTGGTCTGGAAGTCACATCTCTGGGGCACCCGGCGCGACTTGAAGTTCCTCGACTTCCTTTACACGCTGCCACGGCTAGGAGAACACGTGGACTTGGTCAGCAGGACAAAAGGCAAGCGCCGCAAGCCGTGGGCCGCCGGCCAAGGGTGCAAACCATGGAAGAAAAGCTCAAAGGCCAAGCCTGACCGTGGTTTGAAATCACTCGGCACATGGTCCCCTGAAGATCCTTTTGTGCCAGATTCGTTGATGAAGGGCGTGATGAGCCTGCCTCCTGGTGTCTGCCCGACACTGGCCCAACATCTCGAAGCAGAGGGCTATCTGACAGACAAGCTGTACAGCAAGCCAGACGAGTCCCTGTTCACGCCCCCGTTGGTGCTCTTCAATCAAGGGTTCACCGAATTCGCCTTTTTCGACTATACGGTGCGATTTCAACATGCTCTTCAGTCAATCTCCGGGCCCGACCCCGATAGGGATACGGAGAAGCTTCTCTTCCTGACCGCGTACATGCGGTCGAAACTTGCCCGCTATTTCATGTTCCAGACGAGCGCCAACATTGCCACTGAACGGGACAAAGCCCATTTGTTTGAGGTACTTCGTCTTCCCTTCTTCCTCCCCGAGTCTGAAGTGGCGCGCCCGAATGCTGCGGACATACTCGCAAAAGTCGCAGATCGAATTCGCCGCCTGAAGGCGGACATGGATCAGAGTGCCTCAGACTTATTGACGAAACTCAAGAAGCCGAGACTTGGCCCACTGTTTGGCGAGGATGACGAGAGTGACGCAGAAGCACTCTCGAAATGGTTCAAGAGCCAGCGCAGGAAGACAGCCGTGCTGCAGGAGGGACTGAACCAGCTTATCTACAAGTATTTCGGCCTCAACGAGCAGGAGATCGCCCTGGTCGAGGAGGCATGTGACATCTTTGACAAAAGCGACACGCCGCCTTCGCTCGCAGCCGCAAAGGGTATTCTGACGCTACAATCACTTGACGCTGTGGACCTCACACCCTACGCCGCGATGCTCACCGGAACACTCAACGGCTGGGTCACTGGCACATTGCGTATTTCAGCCTCCGGCGGCGTGGATGGCGATCTTGGACTTGGGTTTATCGAACTTGATCAGACCAAATCAGCGAAGGATTTCAAGACGCGAGCTGTCAGCGCCGACCTCGTCAGTGCTCTCCATCGCCTCCAGGAGACGTCAACTGAGCAATCCGGGAGCTTGACGTACCTTAGAGGCACCTGGGTCTTCAGCGGGACGCGCATCTACATCATCAAACCAGCATTCAAAGGACAGTGGACGCGCACTGCTGCACTGAACGACGCGGCCGACCTCTACGCCTACGTCGCGGAGGCGAGGAGGCAACCGAAGTGAGGGCCAGACATGAGGCCATTGAGTGGATCCCGCTCTTCCCCGCTGAGGAGATTTCCATCATCCTGGCCGCGGTACTGCGCTGCTCGGCTACCCTACGCAAGAAACATGCCGCCGAACACGAAAACAGAATCAGCGATCGGTTACGCAAGCTCCTGATCCAAGATGTGGGATTACGGGACAGCCAAATCCATTTGGACCGGGAAGCATATGTCTATGACGATGATGCGGATGAAGAGAACGGCATTAGTCGACTCGACTTCCGCTTTCTATACTCAACAGGAACACGGAAGCCGTGGCCCTACTTCGCCATTGAAGCCAAGCGCCTCCACGTGACATTCACGTCTGGATGGGACTCTTGCGTGGACAAATACGTCACTGACCGCCAAGGTATGATGTGCTTCATTGAGCAGCGGTATGGTCAAGGCCTGGCAAGCGGGGGGATGCTCGGCTATGTCTTCGACGGGGATGTCGAAAAAGCTCGAACGTCCGTAGCCGCCTCAATCGAGGCGAACCGCGAGCAACTCAAGACTACGCCTCCATTCAAGCTCGTGCTGTCCTCAGTGTTGCCTGGTGACCCGCGCGTATCCGAGACAATCCATGCTCTGGCACACGGAGATTTCGTCATCTACCACCTGTTGGTCGCAGTCTGAGACATTTGGGTGCAGAGGAGACGGCAGGACCGATCAGAGAGGCTGCGCGTATCAATCTGGGAATTCGGGTCTTCAGCCGTGATTTCGAGATCGCAGGACTCAGGTCGTCAATCTTCCCAGGACACCGTCAGGGGCGTTCTTTTCTATTTTGACGATGACAAGGTCGTTTGTGGCTGGGGGGTGAGGGGAGTCGGGGATTTCGACCATGAAGTAGCGTTCGGCGCGGCCG
>Ga0315277_10011097_pt1 | contig 11361 bp, 10 predicted proteins | sample YL17G05_15_MG_FD_203695 | JGI IMG/M metagenome (GOLD analysis project Ga0315277, IMG submission 203695) | Sediment microbial communities from Yellowstone Lake, YNP, Wyoming, USA - YL17G05_15 | ecosystem: Environmental > Aquatic > Freshwater > Lake > Sediment | place: USA: Wyoming | collected...
TTCCTCTCCGTGTCCATGGAGGCATTCTGCTGGAAACCCGGTCGTCCGAAAAGTTCTTGCACCAGCATGAGGGTCAACGTCGCGTTCAGATCGGCTTGACAACCCGCGGGAATCCCTTCGTCCCTCAGACTCATGAAACCCATACACGGCGGCACGTGCTTGTGGGGTTTCTGGAGTCCCGGCAGGCAATTCATCATCAAGGCGTCCGCCTCTTCCTCCGCGAGGAGTTGCTTGAAGGCAAAATAGCACTTTGCCGATTCAAGTACATCGCTTTCCGCGGGTTCCACCATCTCTTGTGCGCCTTTCAGATAGGCTTGGGCGAGTTTCCGGACCTGGTCCGTGGGCTCGGTACGCCTGTACGCCTCGTAGAACCGCTCATGGGGGATTGTCCGTATTTGGGTCCCGATACAGGGCACGTTTGTCTCTTTGGTCTCGGAACCGTCGATGTTCAGTATGCGGCCGTTCTTCATCCGGCATGCCGTTCGGATCATTTTCATCCCGTACTCGACCGCGTCAAAATTGTCCAACGAGCTGATCAGATACACGCCGGGTTTCTCATGCAACTCGTTGATATGGTCGACGAGGAGAACGCCCAACGTTGCCACGATCACGGAGGGCAGGCCCGCCGTATCAACTATCCGGGTCACATGAGGCCAGTGACCCTTCTTGAAGGGGATGAGGAGCAATCCGTCGGCGTTGGACGACTTGGCATCCTCGATGAACCGGCTGACGTCCGCCTCGGAGTCGAGCGGCTTCTCGTCGATGACAATGCGCGTGCCCAGTTTCTGCTCAATCTTCCGAATCTCATCGGTGTACGCGCGTTGCCGGCCCTCGGCGTCAAACGTGGAGCCGGGCCAACTGTAATAGCCCGCCTCCTTGAGCGTCGCCGTGGGGGGATACAGAAAGGCCCCGCGGACAAGGGCAGTCCCTTTCTGCGCGCCGCGCACGCCCTGCGACGCCCCTGCTTCGGCTGCGCGACTCAGACCCAGCGAAAGACCGGCCGCTGCCGCAGTGCCTGTGAATTGCAGAAACGTGCGTCTCGACACGCCGCATGATTTGCCCGATTCCAGCTTGCACATATCCGATAACCTCCTGTTGAACCGAACGTCATCGTATACCAGGCGCGCCGGCGCGCACAACAGGCGGCGAAGACGGGCTCCTGGAGGGCCACGCTCTGTCGTGGCCGACATTAGCGCAGACGGACGCGACGGAGCGCAGACGGACGCAACGGAGCGCGTCCCTCCAGGCGTCCGGGGAGAAACAGGGCCGCGTCTCTGCCACAAGGGTCGCTCAACTGCCCGGCGCCAGCCAGTTGCCCGTGGGGCTCAGCGCATGATGGGCGTTCAGCCAGAGAGCAAAATAGGCATCCGCAATGCACCACATCGCCAACTGCTCGGCCCCTTCGTAGGTGTCGTACTCGCCCTTGGCGAACATGCGGCGGTCTTCGTGCCGCTGCTGCATCTCGAGCATCTTCGGCGCTCGTAGGCGCATCCAAGATTTCGCTTGTTGCGGAAGGCTCTTGTCCCAGCCCAAGACGTGCGCCCACACGTCGATGAGGTAATAGAGCGACAGGTCATACGTGCTCCAGTCCACCCCCCTGGGATAGTAGACGCTGGCCTGACCGGGCTTGTAGACGGCCCCGCCGGGCGCCTCGAACGGCGGCGATGGGAAGTCCCGCGTGACGAGCGTCCGGTAGATCATCGCCCCGTTGAAATCGGCGGTCTCGGGAACGGGCCCCCCGGCCAACGATTGGGCAATGTAGGCCCACAGGCTCATGGTCTCCGCCACCATGTAATCGGGGTGTAGAAAGCCGTGGTTGTAAACGATGCCGCCCTCGAAGGCGTTGAATCCTGCCAGCCATTGACACACCGGTTTGCCGTCCAGCACTTTGGTGTTTTCGCGCCAGTCTTTCTCCGTCGCATAAGAGGACACCATCAACTCGCTGCACTTTCGTTTCCATTGCGTGACGTGGGGATGGCGCGGCATCATCGCCACGGCCACATTCAGGATCATCGAGTTCCACGAATTCTCCTCCGCCTTCGTGTCCTTTTTGTTCTCGTTGGAGTAAGGCACTTTGTAGTCGATGAACCGGTCGGCCTCGTGCACCACCAGTGGGACCAGTAGCTCTCGCGTGTCTTGATCGAGACGATCCCAAAGCATCCATCCGCCGAAGCCAAGCTGGGCGGCCCACAACGCGGACTGCCAGCAATCGCCCCAGCCTTCGGCATTGGCGCGGTGAACCTTGTGTGTGGCGGCCACGCCGCGCAGGAGCTTGATGGTCCGCTCGAGCGCCTCTTCCTGCGACAGTCCGATGGCGGCAACGTCAAATGCGCGCGTCGCTATTAGCGCCGCCAGCGCGTACACGGAGGAGGTGGACGGCCTGATGCCGTGTTCCTCCATCCTCGTCAGCACGTACATCCGCTGCGAAGGATTCTCCTCAAACGTCTTAGGAATCCACTGGAGGATGTAGGCAGCGCAATTCCGGAGCAGATCGCCGCACTGGCGACAGTCCGAGTCGAGGTCTATTCCACTGTCGAATCGCGGCCAGTCAATGGGCACGACCAAGTCCGGCGCGGCAGGCGAACCAGGCTCCGCAGCGACAGACGGCGGACCCGCGATGGACAGCAGGACGAGAACTACGGAGCAGCATCTCATCTCGCCATACCTCCCTATCTCAGCCACGTCTCCTCGTGGGCCGCGTTATCCACACAGGCCCTGGAGAGACGCCGCAGGCCCTTGCCCGGCCATCATAGCATGGCGAGATGCCGTCCAACGAGGTCACAGCGTGTAACCAATCGGCGAGTCAAAGCCAATTTATATTGGGTAAAGTCGCGAACCGGGGCGAGAGAGGATTCTTCATAGTGGGATGGCTGAAAAAGGCGCCGGTCAAGTACGCCCTTGCTGGCGTGGGTGCGGTATACCTCCTCCTGTTTGTCGCATACCTTGTCTATGCCGGGGTGGAACGGATGAAACCGCGAGGCCCCTCGGAGCTGGAAGCACATCCGGAACGCCAGGAAGAGATACTTGCTCGACAAAGAGCGGAAGATCTCCGCGACCAGTTGGACCTGAGCGACGAGCAGACCCAACAGCTTGCGGATATTTTCTGCGCGCAGGGCCGCGCGCCACACCCGTCAGGCCCACCGGACAGGGGGGATTTCCGGGGACGTTGGCAGGCGGCTCAAGAGGAGATCGCGCAAGTGCTGACACCGGAACAACAGGCGCGCATGGAGCAAATGCGGGGCCAGTTTGCAGGACGGGGCGGCGGTCCGGGACGGGGCGGTCCGAGAGGCGGGATGAGCCCTGAACGGATCGACGCCCTCAAGGAGAAGATGACCCCCGAACAACGGGCGCGGTTTGAGAAGCGGGTGCAGGAGTGGCAACAACGCAGACAGCAATGGGGAGGAGGCAGGGGTCGGGGGCGCCGACAATAGTGAAGGCCAGAGGAAGAATTGCAGTGAATAGACGCGGGTTCACCTTGATCGAACTGCTGGTGGTGATCGGCATCATCGGCATTCTGGCCTCCCTGCTTTTGCCGGCCTTGGCCCGGGCAAGAGAGGCGGCGCGCCGCGCCTCTTGCGCCAACAATCTCAAGCAGTGGGGCCTGGTGTTTTCCATGTATTCCGGCGAGTCAAAGGGCGGGTTCTATCCGCCGCTCGAGCTGGAACTGGGCTGCGGCCATCGCGCCTGTTTCGCCTGGGGGCCGCTGGTTGACTCGGTCTATCCGGAATACCTGACCGATGCTGCGATCGTGTTTTGCCCGTCTGACGCGCTCGATCGGCTCGAGAATCACATGACGCCAGACGGTCAACTAACGTTGGTTAACAAGGTACACGGGAACCGCCAGGAAGGCGTGGAGGCCATCGACGCCAGTTATACGTACGTGCCTTGGGTGCTGGACCGCGTGTCGGAAAACGACCCCCCGGACTTCTCTCTTCGGCTCTTCATGATCGCCGACATGATTGGGCTTTCCGTCGAAGACAGCATTGATTTCGCTGAAGGGCCGGCGCAACTCCTCGACATGGCGCACAGCCTGTTCTCCGCCATGCGTCCCCATTACTCTTCCCAAGACGCCGCGGGATTCCGCGCTGAGATGGACAGAGACATCGAAGTCGATTGGGGCAATGGCAACGCGGGCGGCGATACCGTGTTCCGGCTGCGCCAGGGCATCGAGCGGTTCTTGATCACGGACATCAACAACCCGGCCGCCAGCGCAGTCGGGCAGAGCAACGTCTTCGTGATGTATGATAACGTTGCCGTGGCCGCCGAGCAGTTCAACCACGTGCCGGGCGGCAGCAACGTGCTTTACATGGATGGCCACGTGGCGTTCGTGAAATACCCCGGCCCGCCGCCGGTGAACAGCAAGATGGCGGCGATCATGCACATGTTCGACATTCGACCGAGACACTGAGCCTGCTGCAAATGAGTCACTACACAGTCGTTATGGACAGAAGCACAGGCTGGTGCAGCCTGAGTCGGCCCGGCGCCGGTTTCCCGGCGGCGGAAGAAGCGGTATGGCGGTACTGCGCCGACCGCTTGATCGAGTGTCTTGCCGGGCTTAAGGATGCATGGTATCTGCAAACACATGGGCGCCAAGACCAGGACAGTGTGGATTCACCCGTTGATGAGGATTCGGACCAGGCGGTGATTCGCGGGTGTTTGGCCCACGATGACAACAGTTTTGCCAAGTTGGTCGAACGATATGAACCGGCGGTCACGGGCATCCTCTGGCATTTTACGCGGGACCGGCTCGTACTGGAGGAATTGGTCCAGGACACGTTCGTCGAGGCATATTTCAGTCTGCGTCGATTCCGGGAGGGTGCGCCGCTTTCCCCGTGGCTGCGGACCATTGCCACGCGAGTGGGCTACCGGAATTGGCGGCGGCGCCGCCGCCGGGACCGTGACCGGGAAGCCATCCTCACGGCGTGGCGGCAGGGAACCCTGCAAGGAGCCGCTCAGAAGCCGTCGGATACCGCAGAGCACGTTTACCGGATGTTGGAACTGCTGGCCCCGAAAGACCGGCTCGTGTTGACCTTGCAGTACTTCGAGGGATGCACCACGAAAGAGATTGGGGAGCGCACGGGCTGGACGCTTTCGAGGGTGAAGGTGCGTGCGTTCCGCGCCCGTAAGAAGTTAAGGGCGTTGCTGTTGGAGGCGGAGGAAACCGGCCATGAGAGACCGTGACCCGTTGCAGGAATTCGAACAATTATCGGCCCGGTTGAAAGAGGATCTGCCGCCGTCGGTTCATGTGGCGCCGCAGGTGATACGCCGTGTTCGGCGGGCGGAGGCCGCCTCCGAACGGACGCTCGCGCTTTTAGCCGCAGGCTCCTGCGTCGCCGCGATTGCGGTGGCGGTAGCTGGTTTCTCGCAACTTTCCGAGTTGGCTGACCCCCTTGAAGCGTTTCTCCAAATCGTGCCGCCCATCGGGCCATAACAGAGATTACCCTATGGTTGACAATGCGTCTGAAGAGATACCGGCGGCGCCCGCCGTCCGTCGCCCGTGGGTCCGCAGTCTCCTGCTCGGCGTGGTGATCCTTCTCTGCGGCGCCGCCATCGGAAGCACTATCACAGCCGTCGTGCTGGAGCGGCGCCCCATGCGCGATTTCCGCCGGTCCGACCACTTGCCGGAACGGATAGCAAGGGAAATGCAGAACAAGTACGGTCTGACGGATGAACAAGAACGGCAGCTCCTGGCCGTCTTTACGGAGCACGAGAAGAAGCTCTCGGACATCAGGGCGGAAGTGCAGCCGCGGATGGAGGCCGAGCACGAAGCGCTTCGCCGTGCGGTGGAGGCCGTGCTCACGCCTGAGCAGGCGGCAGAGTGGCGTAAGGAGTTCGAGCAGATGCGGCGCCCCTGGCATCGCCAGGGGGGAGGACGCCCGTGGCATCGCCAGGGCGGAGAGCCTCCGGATTCGGGGGACCGCCCGTGAAGGACATGGGCATATCTACGCGGCGACTTTTGGCTGAATCCATGCCAGGGCTTAATAGCGTAAGGTCTTTCTTGTCCGGGCAAGTCCGGCGGTTTGTGGAGGTGGCCCGGTCTCGCCGCTTGAAAACGAAACCGATATTGCCGTTCCGGAGTCTAATAGCGGGCGTGCAATCACGTTCCGCTTCGGTGTCTTCGAAGAGTCATCAACAACGCGGAGGATTAGGACATGTGTAATCGGAAAAGTAGCCCTTTGTTGAAAGTGGCCGGCGTGTGTGTTGGCGTGTGCGCGCTGATGTTTTGTTGCATCGGAGCCGTCGCCCAGGAAGCGGGGCGCGGCGGCGCCGCACCCAATCCTGAGCAGAATCAGAAAGCATGGGCGATGGAGGCCAAGGCCGCCGCGCAGAGCCTGAAACTTTCGGCCGAATTGACCACGAAGCTCGTGGACGCATACAAGGCGGCCCGGGAGAGCCAGATGGCGGCGGCCCGCGCGAAAATGGAGCAGTCGGGCGGCGGGCGGCCGGACTTCCGCGCGTTGATGGAAGTCAACCAGGCCGAGAAAGCCAAGCTGGAGACTGCCCTTAAAGGCTTCCTGAATCCGGAACAGACGACGAAAGCCCTCGCCCCGCTCGGCACATTCAATCGTCGCTGGGACCCGATGGTGACAGCCCTCGGCGGCATGAGCCTCGATGAAAAAACTATGACCGAGGCAATGAAGCTGGTGATGGACTACATCGTCGAATCCGACAAGATCATGCAGGCCGCCGCAGCAAGTGGCGGTTTCGAGGCGGTGCGCGAGAAGGCCGGGAGTCTGAGGGAAAAGCTCGACGCCGACATGGCTAAAGTTCTTTCCGCGGACCAGATGGCGAAGTGGAAAGAGGCGACCGCCAGGCGCGGCGGCCAAGGCCGGCGGTCGGAACAACCCGCGGGTCAACCCGCACCCACGCCCGCGCCCCAGCCCGCTGCCAAGTAGTGTGGCGCCGGCGCGACTGGAAATCGCCGGGTAAGTTCTGTAGCGCCGCTGTCTTGACGGTTGTATGGGCGGTGTCCCGCCGCCACGTGGAGCCGAGGGCGAGACGCCCTCGATACAGCCGGCAAGATGTCGGCGCTACGAATCCTGGAATCAGCCGCGTCTTTGACCGGCTCCGGTGACGAGTGAATGATAGCCAACGGAAGGATACGGCATGAATTGGCGGAAAGTGATGAAAAGAGTGATTATCCCGGCGGTTGCCCTTTCGGCCTGCGCCTCGGGAGCGTTCTTGTGGAGGAAGGGCGATGCCCTTTCAGAAGCTTCGCAGCCGCTGGAGACCACCGCGATAGCCAAGCGGGGCCCCATCCGCCAAACGGTTCCGTGCGTCGGGCGTGTCGTGTCCAATCTCGACGTGGAGATCAAATGCCGCGCCAGCGGCGAGGTGATCAAGCTGCCCTGTGACGTGAGCGACCCCGTAAAGAAAGGCGACCTGCTTCTTGAACTGGACCCGGTGGACCAGGAGCGGCTGGTCCAGCAGGCCGAAGCGGCCTTGGCTGCATCGAAGGCCCGGTTCGCGCAGGCCCAATCGACGCTGGCGGTGGCGGAGAAGAGCCTCGATGTGGAGAAGTGGAAAGCGGAAGCGGCGTTGCAGGGCGCCGAGGTCCGCAATCAGGATGCCGCCGCCAAGGCCAAGCGTGAGGAGCAGTTGCTCGAGAAGAAATACTCAAGTCCTGAAGGGGTGGAGACGGCGCAGACCGCCGCAGTACAGGCGGAGCAGGCGCTTAAGACGGCGCAGGCAAACATTGAAGCGCTGAAAGCGCAGGAACTGGACCTCGAGACCAAGCGCCAGGAGATCAACCTGAGCAAGGCCCAGGTTGATTCGAATGTGATCGCCCTGTCCCTGGCGCAGCGGCAACTTGGCTACACGAAGGTTTTCGCGCCCATCGATGCGGTGGTTTCGGACCGCAAGATCCAGATCGGCCAGATCATTTCCTCCGGCATCAGCAACGTGGGCGGGGGAACGACCGTCATGACCATCTCGGACCTGTCCCGCATCTACGTTCTCGCCGCGGTGGATGAGAGCAACATCGGATTTGTGACCCTTGGCCAGCCGGCGGAGATCACGGCGGATTCCTATCTGAGAAAGCGATTTGCCGGCAAGGTGGACCGCATCGCCACGAAGGGGGCCAATCTTCAGAATGTCGTCACCTTTGAGGTGCGCATCGAGGTACTTAACGAAGACAAGACGCTCCTGAAGCCCGAGATGACGACCAACGTGACCATTGTGGTTGCGGACAAGCCCGATGTGATCGTGCTGCCTGTCGCCTGCATCTTTCGCGACAAGGGAGACACGTTTGTCGCGCTCGAAAACCCGGACGGGGAGATCGGGCAGAACCGCCCCATCGAAATCGGGATCACGGACGGGGCGCAGACGGAGGTTGCCAGCGGAGTTAAGGAAGGCGACGTGGTCCTTGTGCAGCAGACGGAGGCCGATAGCCGCTGGCGGACCGGTGATGAGCACCAGGACGCGCGTCGGCGGATGATGATGATGGGCACGATGGGAGGCGCGATGAGAGGCGGCCGGCGTTGATCGAAGTAGAGTCCGTCAGCAAGACCTACATTTTGGGCGGCGCCACGGTCAAAGCCCTCGACGACGTAAGCATGGTCATCGACGAGGGGGACATGGTGGCCATCACGGGTCCGTCGGGGAGCGGCAAGTCCACGCTCATGCATATCCTGGGTTGCCTGGACACGCCCGACTCGGGCGTTTACCGGCTGGCCGGGGAGAACGTGTCGGGGCTTTCGAGCGATCGATTGGCGGAAATCCGCAACAGGCGCATTGGTTTCGTGTTTCAGACGTTCAATCTCCTTCCGCGGCTGACGGCCCTGGAAAACGTCGAGTTGCCGCTGCTCTACGCCAGACGGCGCGACGCCAAGGACCAGGCCGTTGAGGCCCTAAATACCGTCGGATTGGCGGACCGGATGCGGCACGAGCCGAACCAACTTTCGGGCGGCCAGCGCCAGCGGGTGGCCATCGCGCGCGCCATTGTGACGAACCCGGCCATGATATTGGGCGACGAGCCCACCGGAAACCTGGATTCGAAGACCGGGCAGGAGATTATGCACTTGTTCAAGTCGCTCAACGGCCAGGGCCGCACGATCATTATCGTGACGCATGAGGCCGATATCGCCCAGCACTGCCGGCGGTCCGTCCACCTGCTCGATGGCCGGATCACGGACGGCGGAGGGAGGCCTTGACGTGTATTTCCTGGTGCTGCTGAAAGTGGCCGTCTTTAGTCTCCGGTCGAACAAACTGCGGTCGTTCCTGGCCGTGCTGGGAGTCATTATCGGCGTGGGAGCGGTCATCGCCATGCTCGCCATCGCCGCCGGCGCCAAGGCCCAAGTGCTCAGCAGCATCGCTTCCATGGGCACCAATCTGCTCGTGGTCCGGCCCGCCCAGCACCACGGTTCGAGCGGGGTAATGACCGGCACGCAACAGAACCTGACGGTCGAGGACGCGCAGGCCATCCTGGCGGACGTGCCGGGCGTGGTGCAGGTCGCCCCCGTCGTGCAGGGCCGGGCGCAGCTCAAGTACTATGAAAACAACTCGGCGTCGAGTATCATAGGCTCTTCGATAACCTACTTTCCGGTGCGGAGTTTCGAGATCGACAAGGGCCGGCTTTTCACCGACGCCGAGGGGGACCGATTGGCGCACGTTATCATCCTCGGCCCGGTGGTCGTCGAGAACCTGATGGGCAAGGACAATCCCATAGGCGCCACCGTGAAGGTGAACGGCATGAACTTTCAGGTGATCGGCGTCACCAAATCCAAAGGCGACCAGGGCTGGTTCAATGCCGACGATGCCGCGATCGTGCCGTATACGACCGCGATGAAGCAGCTCTTCGGCATGGACTACCTGCGTGAAGTCGACATCCAGTGCAAGTCCCAAGACGACCTGAACACGGTTCAGGACGGTATCACCGAGTTACTGCGCAAGCGGCATCGCACCGAGCCCGAGATGCCCGACGATTTCGAAATCCGCAACCAGGCCGAGATTCTCTCGACCGCGTCCGCGGTCACCCGGACCTTTACGGTGCTGCTGGGGGCCGTCGCGGGCATCTCGCTTCTGGTGGGCGGCATCGGCATCATGAACATCATGCTGGTGACGGTTACCGAGCGCACCCGCGAGATCGGCATCCGAAAGGCTATCGGCGCGAAGGAACGCGACATCCTGCGGCAGTTTCTCTTCGAGGCGATCCTGATGAGCGGGCTGGGCGGCGTGATAGGCGTGGCGGCCGGCGTCGGTGCGGCGAAAATCATCGGCAGACTGACCGATTTCTCCACGTTGGTGCAGGTGCAGACTGCCATTATGGCGATGCTGTTTGCGGCTGCGGTGGGGGTGTTCTTCGGTTATTACCCCGCATGGCGCGCGGCGAAGCTGAACCCGATCGATGCGTTACGCTACGAGTAATCGGCCCGGCCATAGTCTCTCGCGGGAAGGCGCTGGAGTATCGGGCAACAGGAGATGACGTGAGGACGACAAGAGACGATGTGAGGAAGCGAACGCTGATAATGAGAATAGGCGCGCTGTGGCTTGCGGGCGCCTTGGCGGGATGCGCCGCCATCGAGTTTGACCGCCACTCCGTGGTTCCCGATATTCGGGTTCTCCCTCAAACAGGCGCCGTCGACCGCCCGTCGCCGCCGCCGTTGGAGAAAGAGCTTCGGAGCGAAGGATTGTCGGCCGCAACACCGGTTGGACCGGGCGAAACGCTCCACCTGACCGTGGAAGGCGCCATCGTAATGGCCCTCGAACACAACCAGAGCCTTACGGTGGAAGAAGTCAACCCGGCCATCCGACAGACATTTGTGTCCGAGGAACGTTCCGTCTTCGACCCCACGCTCGTGGCCAGCTACACGAGAACGGAGGAACGTTTGACCCGCGAACTCATCGTTCAGTCTCAGATTGGCGCATCAGCGGTTGCCGCCACTGTGGAATTGCCCGCGGAGACGGTCGCCAAGACCCGCGTCGATGCCGGCAACGCCGGGGTCTCGCAGCGCCTGCCTACAGGGACGGACGTGAGCCTGACCTTTGGGCCAAGCCGCACGAGCGTCCGCAACTCGACGTCCTTTCCCGAGATCGTCTCTCAGGGAACCGATACGGATGTGAATGCCTCGACCCTCGAGTTGACGGTGACTCAGAAACTGTTGCGCGGGGCGGGGTTGGGAGTCAACCTGGCGAGCCTGCGTCAGGCTCGACTGGCTACCCTCGCTTCCGAATACGAACTCCGCGGCTTCGTGGAGGACCTACTTTCTCAAGTGGAGCAGACCTACTGGAACTGCTCTCTGGCCCAGCGCCAGATCAAGATATTCGAGGAATCGCTCACGTTGGCCCAGTCCCAAGCGGACGAGGTCGAGGAGCGTATCCGCGTGGGCAAGGTGGCGGAAACCGAACGCGCGGCTGCCGAGG
>Ga0315277_10011100_pt1 | contig 11360 bp, 14 predicted proteins | sample YL17G05_15_MG_FD_203695 | JGI IMG/M metagenome (GOLD analysis project Ga0315277, IMG submission 203695) | Sediment microbial communities from Yellowstone Lake, YNP, Wyoming, USA - YL17G05_15 | ecosystem: Environmental > Aquatic > Freshwater > Lake > Sediment | place: USA: Wyoming | collected...
CGACGATCGGATAGGAGAGGTCGTGGATGTGGAACTGGCCGTCCTGGTGGGCCTTCTTGACACGCTCGGTGTAGAGGTGGTTGAGGGCGAAGTTGGAGAGGACCTCGCCGGAGACGCGGGCGTTGAGGCCGGAGAAGCTGATCACGCCCTCGTTGCTGTTCTCGCGAATTTTCCAGTCCACGTCGCTGATATAGTCCTTGATCAGCCGCTCCAGGTTGAGGCCGGTCTGCTTGGCCTCGCGGATGGACTTGTGGCGATCGCGGTAGAGGATGTAGGACTTAGCGACGTCGTGGTAGCCCTGTTTCATCAGGACCATTTCGACGATGTCCTGGATCTGCTCGACGGAGGGGATCGTGTATCCGCCGAACTTGTCCTCGACCATATAGATGGCGATGTCGGAGACGGTCTTGGCGGCGGCGCGGTCGTTGATGCCGTTGGCTTCCATGGCTTTGAAAACGGCCGTGGTGATCTTGTCCTGGACGAAATCGACGATGGACCCATCCCGTTTGCGAATACGGGAAATTCCTCTGGTCATTGCGCGCCTCCTTCCTCCCTAGAAACAGCGGAAACCGGTCAAACGGCCGACGTTATGAGTGCGATATTTAGTGTGTCTTGCCGGCCCAATCTACAAAATATTGTAGTTTTCGGTCTGAATTTACTCCTCTGAAAAGGGCTTGTCAAGGGTGATTTTCATTTTTTTTCCTCTTCCTTTCGGAACGAAAATTGTCTATCTTATAGGAAGGTGAATCCGGCCAGAATGAGGCGTAAGATTTTCGTTTCGCCCCTCACCCCGACCCTCCCCCGCGCCGGGGGGAGGGAACGAATATCCTTCAGCCATCTTTTGATCCCTCCCGAAAAGGAAGGAAGGGACGCGAGTCCTCCAGCCCATCAGCTAATCCCTTCCTCTCGACGGGGGAGGGTGTGGGAGAGGGTGGCCAAATCTTGCTGACTTGAATAATTCATAAATTCAGGAAATAATAAATTCCCTCGCCCTACGATGGGAGAGGGTCGGGGTGAGGGTGAAGAAGGAATGGGCCCCCTCCCCTTCATCCCCTCCCACAAGGGGAGGGGAAATTCTGACGGGCGTTTTATGAACAGCTCAACTTCATTATTTAGACTCTAATAAGAGGGCAGCTATGAAAAAATTCGATGTCCAGACGGGATCAAAAGAAGTTTTTGTGGATATCACGAGGCAGGTCGAGGAAGAGGTGAGAAAGTCGGACATCAGGTCGGGAATTTGCCTCGTCTATGTCCCGCACACGACCGCGGCCGTGACCATCAACGAGAACGCCGACCCGACGGTCAGGCAGGACATACTGATGACGCTCCGCAAGGCTGTTCCCGACTCGCTTCCCTACGCGCACGCGGAGGGAAACTCGCCGGCCCACGTCAAGTCGAGCCTGGTGGGTTCGTCGATCACCATCCCGATTGAGGAAGGGAAGCTCGTCCTGGGTACGTGGCAGGGCGTTTTTTTCTGCGAGTTCGACGGCCCCCGCCGCCGCCAAGTCTATGTCAAGCTCCTCCCCACCTAAGATGGCTCCGCGGCGGGTTCTGATTGAAAGAGGTCAGGCCATGCGGGCAAGAATAACAACAATCGTTCTGATTACAATGGCCGTGGGCTTCGCGGTAGCGGCTGCGGAGGAGATCTGTTCCCATAAGGTGAACCGGGACAGCGCCGGGGGCATCCTGCCGTGGTATAGGCCCGAGACGCCCGGCGCGGGCTATGTGCAGGTGTGCAAATTGGCGTCCGAGTTCATCAAGACGGGCGTGCCCGTTGACCCGTCTACCGGCCAGCGCCTTTACTTTATATCGTGCTGCTTCGACGGGCCCCACCTCAAAGGCCAGGAGGCGTTTGCGGCCGGAAAGACGTGGCAGGACTGGCCCAATAATCCCGCATGCGTCTTCGCCGGTCTTGTCCAGGGGCTGGTCCTGGATTGGCGGATCTACTCAGGCGACGACGAATACATCAACGTCGTGCGCAGCATGCTGGACCATCAGCTGGAGTCCGGCACGACACCCGCCGACTGGCCCTGGGCCAATGTCCCCTATGCCAGCGGCGACCCCGGCACCGCGGTCTGGCAGGGCGCGACAAAGTGGGAGCAAGACGGCATGCGGGGAGACGGGCGGCACGGGATCGAGCCGGACAAGGTGGGAGAACTGGGCATTGCTTATCTCAAGTTCTATGAAGCGACCGGGGAGAAAAAGTATCTCGAGGCCGCCATAAACTGCGCCGACGCCCTGGCCAGGCATGTCCGCAAAGAGGCGAACACCATAAAGTCCCCCTGGCCCTTCCGGGTCAATGCCAGAACGGGAGTGGTCATATCGGAATACTGCTCCAATGTGATCGAGCCGATTCGATTGTTCGATGAGCTCATCCGGATTCAAAAGAGAATTGACCTCGGGGAGAAGAAAGCCGGCGACTATAAAAATGCAAGAGAGGCCGCGTGGACGTGGCTGTACGGCAAAAGCGGCCCGATGAAGACGTATGTCTGGAACGCCTATTTCGAGGATGTGCCGAACGACCCCGACCGCGCCAACCGCAACCAGCTCACGCCGCTGGAGACGGCACGGCATCTGCTCAAACATCCCGAACTCGACCCCGATGTCGACGAGAGCGTGCCCGCGCTTATTCACTGGGTGGCCAGCGCATTCGGCACCGAGGGGATGGAGGCGATAAAAGAGCAGACCTGGTGCTATGAGCCGATGGCCAGCCACACTGCCCGATACGCCTCCATTTGCGCCCTGTGGTATGAGAGAACCGGCGACCCTTCGTACAAGGAACGGGCCTACCGATTCTTCAACTTCGCCACCTACATGACCTACGAGAACGGCGTTGTAGCCGTCGGGCCGTCCTGGCCCGGCAGCTGGTTCTCAGACGGCTACGGCGACTACATCCGTCATTTCATGGAGGGGCTGGGCGCTGTCCCGGAGTGGGCGCCCGCCGGCGAGAATCACCTGCTGCGCTCGACCTCGGTCGTCCAGAAAATCTCGTATACGCGGGACAAGGTTGAGTACCGGACGTTCGATGATGCGGGCACAGAGGTGTTGCGAACAACCGCCAAGCCGAGATCGGTGACGGTCGACGGCAAAGCCATTTCCCAGCAGAAGTCGCTGGTGAATGACGGCTGGACTTGGCAGCCGCTCGAAAAGGGCGGCGTCCTGCGCATCCGACGCACCGGCGGAAGTGAAATTGTGATTCAGCTGCCTTTTTTGAAATAGATCTCGAAGTCAAAATCGAAGTCAAAATGGGGTCGTACCGAGCGGCGACTCCGTCATGGCCTTAATAGCGAAGAAATGGCTTTATCCAGAATTGAAGTGGCCACTTGAGCCGGACTTATTGATTTTCCGTTCCGGGACCAGTTTCTTGCAATAGACTCCAACTTGTTCCAGTTTTCCTGGGTAAAACGGACTTTTCGTACCACTTCGAATCCGTCAACAGTGGGTCTTCCCCCGCTCGACGAAAGTCGGCTTTCCAGCCATACTCTCAGCTCGTCCAGTAGCGGAGGAGCATAGTAAAAGGGAATCGGAATACGCTCGCTCCGCGAGGCCTCAGTAATTTTCCTAATCTCAGTTGGGCTGAATTTTCTTTTGACCATGCGGTTTTTCCTTTTATTTAAGAAACGTTTTCTTGGATAAATCCAAGTAATACATTTCTCCATCTATACAAAAAGCAACGCTTTCCTGGTTTGTCTTCTGTCCGAACCTCTTCAGAAAATTTGTTGCCTCTGCCAAGGCAGGTTCGTTCATTTCCGTCGCTGAAACGAACGATACTATCATTCTCGTCTTCTCAAGCATGACTCCGGACCTTATATTGCCTTCGGTATCCATGACGCGATAAGAACCCCGAGCCGGATACGAAGTCGCTCCGCGAAAAAGCCGGGCCTGAATTTTGAGGCCTTCTGTCTCCCAGGGTTCCACATCGAATTCTTTTCCGTATCTATCCTTATTGGGAAGGTAGGATATATAAACATGCTCATAAGACGCTGGAAACCACGCTTTGATCCAAACCTTCCAAGAGGTCTTGTCTTGTTCCATTATCTGTCTTTCTGCACCAAAAGTCAAGACGCCTTTATTGACCTAAAGCGCATCCGAAATTTTTTCACCAAGAAACCTCTACTACAAAAGACGAGACAGGTATTGATTTTGTATCATCGAAGGTGCCCCCGCAGAATGGTGTTGATAGATTCGGGCAAGAGGGTCAGATTCAGCCGGGATTAGGCGGGGATCGGTCAGGCGGGATCAGCCAGCCAGTAGAGGGGTAATAGAGGGGTCGGACCCACTTATCTATAGTATTGTAATATTGAAATTGCCAGTGACTATCGCTCCGGCTATAATAACTCCGTGACTGAGTTGCCGGTTCGCGAAAAGCGGGGGGGCCTCTCCGATACGCCGCAAAAAATCCAGGACCACCAGATCGCGCTGCTCAGAAAGGCCAGCGTTGCAGAACGCATCAACCGTGCTTTCATGCTGTCGGAAGCCATGATCAGCCTCTCCCGCCAGGGCCTCAAGAGAAGGCACCCCAAACTCTCTCCTAAGGAGCTGGATCTCTTGTTTATCGAGTACTGCTACGGAACCTCCCTGGCCCAACGGGTACGAATCCAGAGCGAAAGAAAACACCCGTGAGTTCTCCCGATTTCCGGACCATCTTAAGTTCCGTGATATCGGCCCTGGAAGGCCTCAAAATTCCCTATTTTCTGGGCGGCTCCGTGGCCAGCTCGGCCATGGGACTGCCGAGGGCGACTCTCGACATCGATATCGTCGCCGACATTCCGGCAGTTCAAGCCCCGCGTCTGGCAGACGCTTTCGGGGCCGCGTTCTATGTCGACCGGGACCAAATCGCGGCCGCCATCGAGCGGAGGTCATCCTTCAACATCATCCATTCTGGAACCGCGCACAAGGTGGACATATTCATACTTAAAGACCGGGATTATGATCGAGAGGCCTTGAGCAGGCGACGCCAGGTGCTCCTTTTTGAGGGAGAGGGATCGCTGGGCTGTTATCTGGCCTCTCCTGAAGACATCATCCTGAGCAAACTCGAGTGGTACAAGAACGGCGGCCGGGTCTCCGAACGCCAATGGCTGGATGTGCAGGGGGTCATGAGGGTGCAGGGACGGCGGCTCGACAGAGCCTATCTGAAAAAATGGGCGCTGACGCTCGGCATTTCAGAATTATTGGATAGCGCGCTGTCAGAGGCAGGTATCGCCTAGTCCCTCTCTCCCCTCGGACTAAGCCGCAGGCTCCAAGAATGGGGTCGGTCCTTTATTTCTTCACTTCTATCGGCTTCAGACTTGATTTTACGTCGACATTCTTCACGTCCACTGGCAGAAGTGAATTTTTTACGTCCACTGGAATCGCCGCCACATTCACTACTTCAACGGGTAATTTATCAATAATGCCAATATACATAGGATCCCAACTTTGTCCGGACCCCCGTTCAATCGCCTTAATTCGGACATCAACAATATCAGGTGTAGAGCCATACAGCATGGGAAATAACCTAACCTTTTGAAGGCAAATAAAAACAAGGCAAAGGGCAATGACGGTGAGAATAAATTTTGTGTAGTTGTCAACCCGCATTTTTGATTCCATCCTTTCCTCCTTTTAAAAATTTCCTTTTTCCGCGACGGGACGAATTTCCGCTCCGGGCGATGAATCTCCCCTCCTCACCATGTTGGTAATATATCGCCGGCCGCGCGGCGATGTCAATGATCTGCCCCCCTGATCCAGGTCCACCCTCATGCCGCCGCACTCCTTGATCTTGTATCACGGGAATAAAAGAATAGGGGCGGTGCAAGGGTCGAGGTGACGGGGCAAAATTGCCTGTGATGCCCCATCTTAATATCTTGACATACGGCGGTCAAATATTTATACTCTTAGTATAAATAATTGAGCATATGCCCCAAAAATTAGACTTTATCACGCCGACGGTCTTGAAGGTGCTGGAGTTGTTCTTGGCCAATCCTGCGGCCGAATACCACGAGCGGGAAGTCTTGCGTAACGTTAAGATAAGCAAGGGGTCAGCAAACAGAATCCTGCGGCTGCTCGCATCGCTCGCGCTCTTAGAAAGAACCGAGAAGGGCCGCATGGTTTTTTATGAGCTGAACGCCGCGGACCCGTTCGTGAAGCAGATGAAGATCCTCAGCAACATCTGGGCACTGAGGGCATTCGTCGCCGACCTCAAGGAACGCGCCAGGAAAATCATCCTCTTCGGAAGCTGCGCGGAGGGCACCGACGTGGGCGAGAGCGACATCGACATCCTCATCCTTGCGGATGAGAGGATAGCGGCAAAAGAAAACGTGAGCCGGTTCAACCAGAACAGCGAGAGGAAAATAGCTCCCCTCATCCTGACGATGGGTGAGTTCATAAGATTAAGAAAAGAGGATAAGCCGCTTTTTGAAAGAATAGACAGAGGGATTGTCTTATGGGAAACAGGCTGAGCCCGGCGCTTCAGAATCTTCTCGAAGAACGCAAGATTGTGAGGATTAAACCCGACAAAAAACTGGTGCTCAAGGAAATGGCCGCGGCGAAGTCGGACCTGAAAGACGCAAAGGAATCCATCGCCCTCAAGAAATTCAAATGGGCAACCATACAGGGCTATTATTCGATGTTCCACAGCGCAAGGGCCCTATTATTCGCCAAGGGCTACAGGGAAAAGAGCCACTACGCATTATTGGTTGCTATACGAGATTTATACGCAGGGGAAATCGAACGCTCGCTCATTCAGGAATTTGAACATGGCATGTATCTGAGACAGGAGGCTGATTACGGCCTCAAGTTTTCCGAGATCGGAGCGCTGGATGTCACCCAAACCGCACAAAGGCTTCTTGAGAAAGCTAAGGCTATCTTGAAGATACAATAATAAAATAGTACAACCCACACTAATTTAGTACGTTAGCTAGTTAGCTACTAGTGTCCCGTCTCGTTAATCTCTTTCCGAAGTCCTCCGCAAAGACGGGACACTTCCATGGGGGAGTCAAGCTCCCCCCTCGGCGCTTCGTTCCTCTCAGCTGACCCCCTGAGGGGAACGACGCCGTCCCCCTCAAACTCCCCCGCGGCGGCGCGTCTTTGTGGATCGTTCTAAAGTTAAGTTATTTGTGAGACGCACCACTAGGTCTTCAAATCCAGCACAGTCCCCCCCGTTTCCCCGAGAGGCGCGATATTATTGACACGCGCCTCTCTGTGTGATACACATATTTATGTGTTTATGAGGTTCCGATGAATAAACGAAATCTTACCGTGTCACTTTCCTATCCTCTCGTCCGCAAGGCCAAGGAGATGGCCGTGCGCGGGGATCGGTCGCTCAACGACTACGTTCGGGAAGCGATCGAGGAGAAGATCGATCGCTCGTCGGGCTACGCCAAGGCCAAAAAGCGTCAGCTGGCTTCCCTTGAAAGAGGGCTGGGGCTTGGGACAAAAGGCCGAAAGCCCGCCGCCCGGGACGACCTCCATGAACGAAAATAAAACGTTCGTCGATACGAACATCATCGTCTACGCCTACGATACGACGGCCGGAGAAAAGCACCGAACGGCTAAAAAAAATCTCATCGGCCTGTGGCGGTCTGGGCGCGGTCTGGTGAGCACCCAAATCCTCCAGGAGCTCTACGTCACTCTGACACGAAAAATCCCGCATCCGCTGAAGCCCGTTCAGGCCGGGGAAATCATCGAAGACATGCTGACCTGGGATGTCGTCGTGAACGACGGCGAGTCGATCATCCAAGCCATCGCCCTCGAGAACCGAGAAAGGCTCGCCTTCTGGGACGCTCTCGTCGTCGTGGCGGCGGTTCGTGGAGGCGCCGAAATTCTTCTATCCGAAGACCTTCAGGCCAGCCGCGCTTTCGCCGGCGTCCGCGTCCTCAATCCATTCCTTGACTGAGTTTCCAACGCCTGCTTAAGGCGTTGTCACTCCCAAATCAGCCCACGCGCACGATCTTCATCAAGGCCGAAAGCTTCCGGGTGGCCACGATTTCCAGGGTCCTTTTCTCTTTGAAGAGCCGATAGATCAGCCGCCAGTCCCCAACCCTGTATCGAATAAGTCCTTTTAACTGTCCTGTAAGAGGTTTACCGTACCAGTTTGGAGATGCCTTCTTTTATCGCGGTGCGGACGAGGTCGGTCCGACTGCCTCCCCGAAACGGGAGCGCCCACGTCCAGGAGATCAATGCAGACTACAAGTATAGGGCAAAATACCTGGGCTTGATCAAAGAGGCGGGGTTAGAGGACCGGTCGGACATATTATGACCGACCCTACCCCAATACTTTCAGTCGAACCGGCCGCACAAGATAATTCCCTAGCATCCCCTGCCTGGGCTTTCCTTTTATGGATTCGCCCTTGGTTAGCATGACCTGAAGCTCAAGTTCCGCATCCCGGGCATCATCTCCAGGCATGATGGTCATGGGAAGGACAGTGATTTTCGCCCCCTCAAACCCTTCCAAATTATCCCCTACCAGGCGGCAGGACAGGGGCAGATTCGTGCTCCAGCCTTGGGCAAATTTGGATAAAGAGTCTGTTTCAATCCGCTTGGGATCCACGTATATCCAGGCATTTCTGTATGGTGATTCGGCTTTATCCCCTTTGGCGCGGCCGATGACGGTCAGCACGGACTTGGTTTGTCTCCTCGGTACCTCAATCAAGAAACTGCCGTCAGGTTGGCGGAGCGAATTTTTGGTCTCGCTGTCCAGAATGTCGATGATGGTATTCCCCTCGTCCTGCCACGGGCCATTGTTAACATGACAGACGAGGCAATTCTTAGCTTTCCCCGTGATTCCTACCCCCGGAGGATAGGAAAAGGACTGCTGATAAAGGAATGGCCCCAGTCCAATGGCCACTAAAACTATCAGGCGGGTTTTCACTTTCATCTTCTTTACCTCCTTAAAAAAAGTCCTCCATTATTCTCTCCGGCCTCGAAACAGCTGACTCTGTTCTTGCAGTGACTCGTCCAACACTTCTCTCATCAGATCGCAGGCTTTTACAATCTTTGGGTTGGCAATCCGACAGTAAACCGTTAACCCCTCCTTACGTGTTTTGATAATTCTTTTGAGTCTCATGATCGAAAGATGCTGGGAAAGATTGGCCTTGAGCAGTCCTGTCTTGAGCCGCAGCTCTGCCGCTGAACGCTCTCCTTCACGAAGCAAGTTGATTATTTCGAGCCGCTTGGGATTAGCCAGAGTTTTGCAGATCTCAGCATGAAGTTCATATATTTGTTTCATAGTTTCGATAATTATAAACTATAGGACAAAATTTGTCAAATCGTTCTTGCCCCCATAAGCCTCCCCCATTTTCATTCTGTTTCCTCAGGGCATGGACTCTTCTTTGCAGAAGGTGGGAAAAGGAAGGACCCGGACGCCGGCCTTCTCGTAGTCCCCGGTCCCCGTATGAACCTGATAGAGTCTCGGTATATTGATCCTCCCCTTGAAATAGAACAAGGCTGGATTGGGGGCTTTTTCGCCCGACTTGCATTCGACGGCCAATAGAGGGCGGCCTTCCTTGAGCACCAGGAAATCGATTTCCCTCCTGTCCGTGTCCCGAAGAAAACGCAATTCCATCCGGAAGCCCTCTGTGTCTTCGATAAAATGACAGTACTTGAGCAATTGACAAGCCACCAGGTTCTCAAATCTCGCCCCACCTTCCGGCGCCGCCGACCAATCCCATAAATAGAGCTTCTGCTCTTTCTTCACGGCCCTCACTCTCGGCGCTCCATGGGGGGGAATGCGAAAGCAGACGTACAGCCTTTCAAAGATCCTTATCCACCGATCCGCCGTCTCGTGGGCCACATCCAGCGCCTCTTTCAGATTCTTGACGGAAAGCGGCGAGCCCACCCTGCGTGGAAGCTCCTCGGCAAGAAGTTCAAGCAGGCTGAGCTCCTTCACCCGTTCAAGATCCCTGATATCGTCATAAATGACCCGATGGGTTCGCTCTCTCTGCCACCTCCTCCAGAAACGCTCTTCTCCCCTCAGACAAGGTTCCGGAAATCCTCCGAACTTGAGCAGATGGTCCAGTTCATTTGTGGAGGTTGCCCCTCCCATTTCGGCCAGCGAGAAGGGATGAAGCCGGTAGCCGTGATACCGGCCGTGCAGGGAATCTCCCCCTTGGCTGTAGTGGTCCAGCCTGGCCGACCCGGTGATGATAAATGCGGTCTCCGACTTCTTCGTGTCATAGAATCCTTTGATGAGATTTCTCCATCTCGCATACTTATGGATCTCATCCAGGATGATAACGGGCTGGTTGGGAGGCAGTTCTCCTCTCATCAACGCCGGCCTGGCATGGACATCGTCCCAGTTCAGGTAGGCGGGATGCTTCTCGCTCGGCGCCGACAGGAAGGATAGGGCAAACGTGGTCTTGCCGACCTGTCTCGGCCCCCCCACGAAGACCATCCGGGTCTTCAAGTCCGCCGCGACGGGCTTTTTCAAGTAGCGATCATATTTCTTGGTCATAGTGAAATCACTATAACACGATTTTACTCATCCGTAAAGTCGAGAGCGCACGAATTCGCTCTTGTCCGCCTTTAGCAGAGAGGGCGACTCTTTAATAAAATACCGTCTTGATGCCCGTGTCCTGGCCCTGAACGACGAAGAAGAGCGCTGGAAGTGGATTTGATCAAAAAGGCGGGGGAAGAAGGGAAATATGGTGGGATTAAGAAAAAGGGGGATGCAAGAAAAAGGCGGGGGTTATTGGACCGGAAAGAAGCGGGCGAGTTTCGGCCAGAGGCCCTGATTACCGGAAAAGGCGGCTTTCAGTTTGGCGGAGTCTTTGAACTCACTCGTCCATAACGCCAAGACGCGCGGGAAAAAGTTCGGGTCGGTCTCCAGGTTGCGGTCGACCGAGGCATAAACAAAATCCTTCTCGGCGGCGCTCAGCCTGTCCCACTGGGCGAGATAAGCATAGGTCACGTTGACGTTCAGGTCTTCATCCACCGGCCGCATTTCGAGGGCCTTCCGCAAATAGGCCCGGCCCTTGGCGGCGTAGGTCAGGAGCGGATAATTGTAGAGCATGTACACCTTGCCGAGCTCATAATAGCCGAAGGCATCGAGCGGATTCCGCCGGATGAGACCTTCCAGGCTCTCCCCCGCCCGGTCGAGGTATTCGTCTCTTTTCTCGGGTGTGCCGAACTTGTTCTCGGCCAGGGCCATCTCAAGGTAGAAACGGCCCGCTTCCTGGAAGAACAGCGGGTTCCGGGAGAAAGAGACCGCCCGCTTGAGCTTGGGTTCGAGTACGCCGAAGCTGCCCTCGAGGTTGGCCGCCACTTCCCTGCCGGAAACGTACTTATAGAAATATCTGTACCCGAGATAGGCCCGAGTTGCCAGTACGAACAGGCCGGCGACGAGAACCAGGACGACGATTCGTGCGGCGAACTTCATTTGATTT
>Ga0315277_10011101_pt1 | contig 11360 bp, 7 predicted proteins | sample YL17G05_15_MG_FD_203695 | JGI IMG/M metagenome (GOLD analysis project Ga0315277, IMG submission 203695) | Sediment microbial communities from Yellowstone Lake, YNP, Wyoming, USA - YL17G05_15 | ecosystem: Environmental > Aquatic > Freshwater > Lake > Sediment | place: USA: Wyoming | collected...
GATGTGGTCCGGTATCAAATCTGAAACCGTTTACCTCAATTGTCCTTGCCAGTCCACCCACTTGCTCTTGCGCTTCAATCACTTCTACCTGCCAACCTGCTTTGGCCAAAGTATAACCGGCCGTCAATCCCGCCAAGCCTCCACCCAGAATGACGGCTTTTTGCCTTTTTGGATTTTTAGTCATGCTTTTTGAAATAGTCGACGGTTTCGGCTAAACCTTTTGTAAGATCATACCGGGGCGAAAATCCAAGTTTCTTGAGAGAATAAGTAATATCCAAGCAGCTTCTCTTCTGTTCTCCTTTTTTTGCCGGACCGTTAACGGGGGAGACATCACTCCCTATAGCCATTTTTATCAGCTGAAAAATCATGTTAACATCAGTCTCTTTACCGGTGGCAATATTGAAGGCTCCATTTATATTTGCCGTCAACGCCAATTTATTTGCTTCAACCACATCTTTAACATAAATGTAATCCCTCGTCTGTTTTCCGTCGCCATTGATAATCGGCTTTTCACCTTTGAGCAATTTCTTGGAAAAAATTGCCACTACCCCGGCTTCACCGTGGGGATTTTGCCTGGGACCGTATACATTTGAGTAGCGTAAGGCCACATAGCCTATCCCGTAAGTCTGGCAGTAAAAATTAAGATATAACTCACTGGCCAGCTTGGCCACTCCGTAAGGAGATAGCGGCAGAAGCGGCTGATAACTTTCAGGCGTCGGTAAAACAGAAGCTTCTCCGTAAACGACTCCGCCGGAGGAGGCGAAAATGATTTTTTTCACTCCCGAAGTTCTACCGGCCTCAAGAAGATTTAATAAGCCTAAGAGATTAATTTGGGCGTCCTCAATCGGATTTTCGACGGAACTGCGGACACTGATCTGGGCCGCGTGATGATTGATTACCTCCGGCTTTTCGGAAGTGACAATATTTTGTATTTCCGTTTTGTCCCGAACGTCCACTTCGTAGAATTTAGCCTTCGGATTTAGAAAACTTTTTCTTCCGGTACTCAAATTATCCACCACCACCACTTCATGACCTAAGTCTGCATAGGCATCAACTATATGGGAGGCAATAAAACCGCATCCTCCGGTAATCAGTATCTTCATGTATTAATTTTACCTTGCGACGAGGCGGAAGGCAACCGAACCGTCAGGATAGTTAATCGTTTTCACCAAACCGGAAGCGCCTTCGGGAATTTCCGAAGCTGTCCCCACCAATATCACCTTTGACATTTCCGAATCCTCATCCCAATCGAGATCACGGAAAACATACTTCCCGAAAGACCTCTGCTCTCTCATCACTTCCCCGCCGCCCCAGTTTTTCTGGTACCAGGCCGGATCAACCTGGTTATAAAAAAGAAAATAGATGTACGGCTGGTCGTATTGGTAGGTAACGAAAACTTTGTCATAATTCTTCTCGATTTTCGCCACTTCGGCAACCGCCTCTTTATATCCATACTGCCACCAGTAGGAATACTCAATCGGCGTATGGACGTAATACATATGCAGGTAGTAGAAGAAATTACCAATGACGGCTATAAAAATCAGTGTTTTTATTAAACGACTCCGGTTATAACTCAGATTATTACTTAGCCACCCAAAAACATATAGCAAACCAAAAGCGGTAATCAGCTGATAAGTCGGCAGGTACAGGAGAGCCCTGACCGCATGCGGCGTCCCGGAAGTGAGGCTGGAAGCCAACGGAGCAAGAAGAAACCATAACAAGATGACAGCCATCCCACGAGAAAAATTTCTAAGCATATATATTAGACCAATAATTATAAAAGGTAATTCGACAAGATAGAGCATCCCCATCCCGGCCGCATGATGGCGTCCCGGCGGGTCTCCGGTTAAAAAGAGGAAAGCAAAGTTAAAATGATCAAGATAACCGGCTAGGATTTCTCGGCCAAAAACGATCCGGCGGTTATGGGTAAATTTTCCAAAAAAATCCCCTCTATTGTTATCCAGTTCTATGGCTTTGATACTTTCCCCCAATTTTTCGTTGGGGTTTATGACGCTGACGGAACCGAATCTGGCGGCGGTTGAAGTACCAAACACTAAAATTATAGGTAAAAATAAAAGGCTTATTAAAAGAACACTTACGGCGAAAAAAGTTATTTTCGTCTTTATCTCTTTTCGGAAAATTATCCCAAGGCCGAAAAGGAAGATCGGAACGATCAGCCGCGGACTGTGATAAGCATAGGCGGATAATCCAAACGATAAAAAGGACGCCAGGAAAAACAGGCCTGATTTCAAACCCTTAAGAAATAACCAAGTTCCGGTCACGAAGAAAAATAAGGCGCAGTTTGCCTCAAAAGCCACCCGGCTGAATTGAATATGCCACGGCGAAATTGCGAAAAGAAAAGTAAATAAAAGATATAAATCATATTTTTTTGCCGGAAATAATTCTTTAATCAGAAAATAAGACACCACGACAGTAAGAAAACCGAGAAAGGCGGAAATAAACCTGGTCGAAAACTCATTCAAACCGAAAAGCCAAACCGGCAAAACGGTCAGGTAGGTATAAAGAGGCGGTTTGTAGTCGCCAAATGACCTGATGGAAAGAGGTAGAAAACTACCGTACTCATCTCGGCCGGTTTTCATGATCGAATAAGCGTTGTACCCGAGTGACGCTTCATCCCAATCAAGGGACTGCGGTACTGACCCCAGTTGCCAAAAACGTAAGATAAAAGCCAGTAAAAAAATTGCCATTAATAAAATTTTATTTTTCATATTTTTTCTCCAATGGCGAAAACATCACCGCCGGAAGGATTTTTGATCATCTTAAGCAAACGGAAATCACCGGGCAATTTATCCGGACTTGTCACTACCAAAACGCGTTTCCCTTGTTCTGCTTGGCCTTCAAATTTTATTTTTCCTAAAGCCTGTACTTCCCAAAATCCATACCAGTCTCTTTCGGCCACCTTTTCCGCAAGGAATTGCTCTAAGGGAATTTGGTTATAAAAGGCAAAATAAATATATGGCCGGCCCAATGAATTGGTGATGTAAACTTCATCGTAACCGGCCTCAACTGACTTTACGTAATTTACCATTTGTTTATAACCGTACTGCCACTCGCCGCTCCAATCCAGGGGAAAATGGACAAAATAAAGGTGAAGGTAATAAAAAAGATTAAGAATAAACATAAAACATATAACATATAACAAATATCGATATTTTGTTTTCACTATCGTTATAAACTTATACAAACCATAGGCAATAACTATCTGATAGGTCGGGAGAATGGAAATAATCCGCAGGGCATGCGGCGTTTCCCTGGCAGTCCCGGCCGGAATGACCGAAACAGCCATCCATAATAAAATCAGACCCAGATTTTTCCTGTTTGATCTGAAGAGAAAATAAAATCCGGCCAAAAGAAATGGCAAGTCTAAAAAATAAAGCTGTCCCATACCCTGCACCGAAAGTCTGGGATTAACGTCACCATGGGTAAACAGGAATCGGCCGCTGAAGTTGTCAAAATAATGCTCGAAAAAATCCGTGGCGAAATTTATCCGGCGGTTATGGATCAGCTTTGAAAAAATATTATTACCGTCTAAGGCTATCCTACTGTTGGCTGTCTCTACCGGCGTCAGGTTATTGAAAATGGTGACTTCGTTGTACCTAAGCCTGCTTTCCCGACTAACCAGGTAACTATAGCTAACCAATACGAGCAAAGCGGCAACGGCCGCAGAAACAAGCAACCAACGGATATTCTTTATCGTATGGCGTAGGTAATAAATCGGTAAAAGAACCATCAATACCGGCGCAATGATCCGGTTGGCGTTAAAGGTGTAAAAAGACAAAATAAAGAAAATATATGATGGTAAAACGCACCATTTTTTTCTCAAAGACAGGATAAAGAAATATATCCCGGCCAGATTAAAACAGGCCGCCAGATTGGCCTCAAAAGCAGCCCGGGAAAAATGGATCGCCCACGGCGAAACCGCCAAAAGGTATGCGGAAAGCAAGGCCAGCTTTCTACTTTTAAACAGTTCGCAAACCAGAAAATAAGTGATGATAACCATTGCTAACCCGGCCAGAAGCGATGGCATCCGGACGGCAACCTCGTTTAAACCAAATAAGATAATCGGCGGTACGGTGGCATAGATATATCCGGGCGGCTTGTAATCGCCAAAAGCGATGAAGCGGGAAAGCGGCAAATACTCCCCATGTTCATCATGAAGTGAAGTGGCGATCAAATAACCGTTGTAGCCCAAAGAGGCCTCGTCCCAATAAAGCGACGCTGGATTTTGTCCGAACTGAAAAATCCGGACAAACATGGCCAGCAGAAAGATCAAAATAAGTAAAATTAATTGTCTTTTCATGCTTTTTTGGTGCTGATAATGATTACCGACCCGTTCTCAAAAACAATCTGTAATTCTCCGCTTTTGATTTTTTCTTCAAGATAGCTATATTTTAACGGTTTCAGCAAATAAATGTAACTTATGTTATTTTGCCGGAGGAAACTGTCGTCGGATTTTCCTGTCAGATAAAGGTTGATTTTCTCAAGTCGGTCCGACGGATCTTTCCCGGTTTGGCGGCTATAGCCGACACTACTCAAATAAATTCTTCTTTCGCTTAAAGCAGTCACATGAATCGGTTCTGTGACAAATTCTTCCGGGTTTATCATTATGACTTCTTCCGACTTTGTGTTTTTACGTAAGAATTCCAGGGCGGTAACCTCCTCTTGCCGGATCAAATCCGAAGGCATTTCCAGTTTGGCGATGATGTTTTTGACATTGACCGGAATGGCTAAAAGTATTATACCCAACAATAACAACCGGCCTGCCTTTATTTTTTCCAAAGCAACGGCCGTCATAATCGATAAAATTACCAGGGCATAAGGGGTAAACTGGACGATATTGAAGGCATTGCCTCCGAGATTAAACAAAAGAGGAATAAAAAAGGCCAAACAAAAAGAGAAAAAAAGGAAAATCATCGTTGCAATTTCTGCGAAAGGACTTTTATCCGGCCTTACGAGTGATTTTACCATCAATAATAAGCCCAATAACCTGATGCCAAGATTGCCGACCAAATAAATTAAAAATTCTTCCAGTTTAATTTTTATAAGTCCCAGGTAGTTTCGAATTGTTAGATAATAATTCTCCACCTCCGCAAATCTCGGCAGATTAAGTTTGTCCCGACTGACCATCATTTCAGTCAAAAGCCAACCCGGATACCAGAATAACTTTGCGCTGCCGGTTTCGGTAATCAAAAAAAATACGGGCAAAAATACTGCGGTTGAAGCAAAAGCAATCACCAGTATCCGAAAGTCTCTGCTTTTAAAAATAAAAAATACCGCCGACATCCAAATCGCACCTTCCGCAATAATCCCACCGAAGGACTTGAAGCCATAAAGGAGACCGAAAGATAAAACTGACGCTATGCCCCATGTCCATTTTCGCTCCCGAAGGAACCGCCACAGCGAATATGTTCCGTATAAAAAAACGGAGAAACCGGCTACGGAATAAGGATTGAAAATCTGGTCAAATGGCTGGTCGGCAAAAAAGCTGCTGCCTTTCCAGTCAAAACTATTTCCTAAAAATAACGGCAGAAAATATGCAAAATTTCCGGCAAAATAGCCCAGAAATACGGCCAAAATCCTGTATTTCTGTTCCTTCATGAAAATAGTGCTTACCGCGTATAATCCCAAACCGTAGGACAGGGAAACCAACATTGGTCCGATCCGAAAATATAAATCGGAAACGGATATTCCGGTTAATTTGTTAATGACAGCTAAAATGAGGTGAAAAAAGTAATGATGGTTTTTCAAAGTCACTCCGACCATCGCCGGATTTTCCGGAGGAACTGCGCGGGTTATGCTATTGACAACGGCAATATTCCATAAACTGTCATGAACTGAAGGGAAAACCAGACCGTCTTTCACCTGCCAACCACCGCGAAAAAGTACCAGCGACTGGCAAAAGACGCCCACGATTATGATCGCAATTAATAAACTATTCCGTTTGATAGATCTTAAAAATAATTCTGCCGTCATCAGGCGCCTTAATTACCTGACCGGAATCAGCTTCTTCCGGACGGGCAAAATATAAACTTTTTGGAGGAATTATTCCGGCTGATAAACGGTTGTTATCAATATCCAGAGAGCCGAAATAATATTTACCCAATTTTATCAATGTTCTTCCATCTGCCATGGTTACCGGATGAGAAAGCGCTTCACGGTATACAAAGGGGTCAATTTTGTTGTAAACGGCAAAAGCGAGCACAGAACCGGTATAAAAATCTGAAATAAATATTTTATCAACCTGGTTTTCTCTTTCTTTGGCATAACCGATGGCGGCTTTGTTTTCCCAACCCCACCAGGTCGCCGCATAAAGAGGATATTCAAAGTAATACCGGATTAAAAGTGACCCCATTGAAACAATAACTAAAACAGAAATTAAGATTGATACTATCTTGCTTAACCAACTATTTCGAAGAGATGTATATAACTTGTTTATGCCGTATCCGACAAAAATAAACGGCGCCGGTAATATCGCCAAACTTCTCACTGCAAACGGCCGACCGACTAAACTGGCCGGAATTGCCGCCAAAAATATCCAACCCAAAAAGAAAACGGCAATTTTTCTTTTTTCTTTCCATAAGGTATACAAACCGATAACCAAAAAAGGCAATTCCATCAGATAAAACATGCCCATGTTTCCGGTAAAGTACCTTAAAGAACTGTCGCCATATATATACCAGAAGCTGGAAGAAAGGTGTTCCAGATAATTATTTTTTATCTCCCGTATCCAAAGAAGCGGTTTATTATGGAAGGATTTTTTCCAATTTTCCGGCAAACCCGAGCCGTATCTTTCCCGGTTGACCGTTTCAATAATGACGCTGTTTCTGCTCGTGTATAGCTTCTCAAATCTGGAAAATCCTTTATCGAAAAAGGTTAATTTAAGTAGCGGCAAACAAAGCAAAAAAAGAATGACCAGACTGATAAAATATTTTTTTAATAGAGATAAAGTGTTAATACTTTTTTTATTCAGATAATATCCGTACCAAAACAGAAACGGAATAAAAAGGGGAAGTAATATCCTTGGCGTAAAATAACTGTAAAGAGTCAGGGCGAAAAAAAACATACTTAAAATAAGGTACTTTATCTTTAAATTACTGCGGATAAAAAAGAGAACCCCTAAAACAAAGAAAAGAAGGGCTAAAGTGGCTTCAAAATACCCTCTCGACAGATGGACGTGCCATGGAGAAATCGCCAGGAGAAAGGCCACGATCAGTGAAGTCTTTTTGTTCAAAAATGACCGGGCCAAAAAGTAGGTCGCGATAACGGTTAAAACCGAGGCGATGACGATCGGCAAGCGGATTGCCAAAGGGGTTAAGTCCAAAACGGCAATAAAGGGTACCAGTAAGTACACCGGTACAGGCGCCTTATAATCATCAAATGACCGAAACTGTAGAGGAAATGGGTTGCCGTATTCATCCTGACCGGTTTTGAGGATGTTATAAGCATTCCAGGCAAAAGCCTGTTCGTCGCCGTATAAAGTCGGGGGAAATTTACCCACCTGGTAACCACGCAGGAAAAAGGCCAAAAGAATGATTAGGAATAACAATATTTTTATTTTCATTTATTTGGCTCCGTAAATATATATTTTAACTGGCCGTTGGGATATCTGATCTCATGAAGATATTCCATGCGGTCATCCGTATCTTTTGCCGGAATGACATATAAAGTTTTCGGTTGTAGATTGTTTTTCTCATCCTGCCATTTCCGGTTATCCGGAAAAAGATATTTGCCGAATTCCTCAACCCGTTCAAAACCGAACTCATCGGCATGGTAATTACGAAGAGCCGTCGTCTGATACAGGTTCGGATCAATTTTACCGTAAAAAAGCAAGTAAATATACGGCATGCCGTCTTTATCCAAAAAAACGATATTATCATACTCCTTTTCAACCGACTGAACATACCCTGCCGTTTCTTTCATCCCCCAATTCCACCAGTCGGCATAATCAACAGGCAGTACCAGAAAATATTGCCGGAGAAAATAAGCAAAACTGATGGAAAAGATCACGGAAAATATCAAAGGACGAAGAATCTGTCCTTTTTTGAATAATTGTAACAGTCCGATAGCCGGAAAAATAATGAAAGGAATTACCGCATTAAACGTCCGGTTGGCCGCCGGAGTCATGTAAGTAAAAGCCGCCGGAATGATGGAAATAACCAACCACCAAATCAATAAATTTCGGGAGGAAAACTTTCTTTTATAGGCAACGATTATTCCGATAATAATAAGAAAGAAATCAAACGGATAAATTATTCCCATGTTCGGTATCTGAAAAGGCGGCGCATGATCCCCATTTAGCAACAGATACCGTCCGTCCAGATGAACTAAAAAGCGTTGGATTATATTTCGGCCGAACATCACTACGTTGTTATGGAAAAGCCTGGAAACTAGGGTACTTGCTCCAACGCCATCCTGGGAAATTAATTCCCATTGCCGAAGTTTCGTCCCCTGGTCATAAAAGACGCTAACCGTCCTGGCCCTCCCGAAAACGACATCCGGATTATTTCTAAACGATAAAAGGAGCGGTAGCATCATCAGTAAACCGACCGCAATACCTAAAATTATCTCTATATGCGCGAACTTTATCCTTTTCCGGTAAATAATCACTAAAACCAGGAGAAGTAGCGGTGCCACCACCCGAAGTCCGTAATAAGCATAAACCGATAGAGCAAAAAAGCCGGCTGATAAAAGGTAATATTTTGAGTTATTGGTGCCTTTGACAAAAAACAGTACCCCTCCCTCAAGAAAAAATAAAGAAATGATAACCAGCATTGCACTACGGCTTTGAAGGATATGCCAGGGTGAAATAGCCAGAAAAAATGAGGCCAGAAGGGCAAGCTTTTCGGCCTTTCCAAAACCACGGAATAATTCGCAAACCAAATAATAGGTTAGGACGATCGTACCCAATCCCAGAAGAACCGAAGGTAGCCTGACGGACGTCTCATTTAAACCAAAGAGATAAATAAAAGGCATCATGAGGTAAGTTTGTAAAGGCGGTTTCCAGTCACCGAAAGAACGGAAAGAAACCGGCCAAAAGACACCATGCTCATCCCGGCCGGTTTTCATGATCGAATAAGCGTTGTACCCCTGATCTATTTCATCCGTATATAAAGATGACGGAATTCTGTCCAGAAAGACGATTCTTGTAATCAAAGCCAGAAGAATAACCAGCCAAAATAAGATTTTGTTAGAATTTTTCATTGATTTGCCCGCGGCTTATTTGAATCTGCTGCGGATAATGGACGGTGTAATAATGGAAAAAACTAGCGATGTCATAAATGATGAACAAAAATAAAAATACGAAGATTAACCTGCTTATTTTGGATTTTACCGACCACCAGTAATTAATCCCAATGGCCACGATCAGACAAAGAAGAGGATAGGCCAAATAAAATTCCCTGCTTTCCGGAAAATAAGGACTGGCGGCAGAAAGAAGTAAAATTATTAGAAAATATATAGCAGGGCCCAAGGCGGTAACTTTATAAAATTTATATATTCCAAGAAGCAAAAACGGCAAGAAAAAAAGATAGAAAATCCCTGACTCCCGGACCCCGCCCCACCAAAAAGTGGTATTTTTGAAAAAGAGAAATTCAGGCGATATCAAATAAAACAAATTATTAAGAAAATCGGCTATTTTTGGCAATGGTTGGGTGAAACGGAATAGCCAAAACTGCGGGTAGGTCAGATACAACACGAGCGGCGTGATTATCAATAATCCCCTACTGATAATTTTATTTTTAACAGTCAGGAACAGAAACGAAATCAGAAGTAAACAAAATAAAGCGACAGTCGGCTGGGAGATAACTCTCCCCTGTTCGACTGACCAGGGCGAAACGGCAAAAACCCAGGCAGTCAAAAGAGCCAAACGTTTATTTTTATAGATCAATTTCGAGAGAAAATAGATTACCGCAACCGTTGCAATACCAAAAATTGCTGACACCAATCGGGGGTAATATGAAGCTGTATCAAGAAGAGGCGGGATTTGATTTAAGAACCACAGTCTGCTTACCGAAGCATAAACCATAACCAATAACAGAGCAATACTGTGCATAACTCATCTATTTTCAGCGATTATCAAAGCGACACTGCCGTCAAGATAATAGATTGTTTTTAAAATCCTGGCATCCGGCGGAAAATCTTTAGGAGTACCGACCAGCAGAAGTTTTTGAGGTGACTCCGTCAGACTCTTATAATCAAAGTTACGGAATTCATACTTGTCAAAATGATTCCGTTCATCGGCAAAACCGCCGGAGACAATACCGTCTTCAGAAAGATTTTTTTTGGGCGGATACTTCGTGTAAAACAACCAGAATATATAGGGCATATCCACTTTTAAGCTCACCAGCACTTTATCATAATTCTCTTTTACGCTTTCTGTATAGATCGCTGCATCTTTTCGGCCATACAACCAGTATTTGGATAATTCCACGTTGGTATGGCCGTAATATTGATGCAGGTAACTCCCGACCCCGAAAATAAAAAACGGCAAAAATATCATTCCGAAGACCCAAGCCAATATCCGCCCTTCCCGTCGAAGTAAGGTCAATATCCCAACCAATCCAATAGCTGCAAATATCTGCAAGGCCGGTAAGATGATTTCTGACCGGACACTGTGCGGCGCCTGCCAGGTAATTGCGGCCGGGATAGGGGCAAAAAGCAACCATAAAGGCAAAATCAATGAACGCCTGCTTCTGTATCTCGTCAAATAAAAAATTACTCCCAAAACCAAAAGCAAGAAATCAAAATAATATATCATCCCGAAACCGGGTGCGTGGTGAAGAGTAGCGTCACCTTCAACAACAAGGAATTTCGGGGAAAAGTGGACAAAGTAATTACGGAGGACTTTTTGGAAATTCTCATAATTAATCATTGCAATCCTCCGGTTATGGAAGATTTTTCCGGCCATTTCCTGTCCGATATTTTTATCATTCGCTATCAGCTTGGCCGCATCTTCCTGATATTTGCCGATATTTAAATCATTGGTAACCAGGAAACGGATTTGAGCATCAGGAGAAGTGGCAATCGGCAGGAAAAAAATGACGAAAAAAAGATATAAACCTAGCGAAGCAAGGATCGTTTTTCTATCCGGTAACTGGCGGCGGAAAATCACCAAGAGCGATAGAAGAATTAAAGGTGTCACTACCCTGGTGCTGTGGTAAGAAAAAAATGACAAACCGAAGAAAAACGCCGAGAGGATAAATAATTTTTTATTGCCACTTATCCCTTTGAGAAAGGTTACTACTGCCAATAAAGTCACGGTAACTGATAAGTTTGTCTCAAAGGCCGCCCGGGAAAACTGCAGGTGCCAGGGTGAAACGGCCAAAAACAGAGCGGACAAT